>Ga0308017_1000342_pt1 | contig 14640 bp, 16 predicted proteins | sample Neamet280_FD_203145 | JGI IMG/M metagenome (GOLD analysis project Ga0308017, IMG submission 203145) | Marine microbial communities from water near the shore, Antarctic Ocean - #280 | ecosystem: Environmental > Aquatic > Marine > Unclassified | place: Southern Ocean | collected 2014-10-01
TTAACACCCATTTGTTTTAAAACGGTTGGACCAATACCTGTACCCTCAGAAATAAGGCCTAGTAATATTTGTTCTGTGCCGACCCAATTATGACCAATTCTTCTAGCTTCTTCTTGAGCCAGCATCACTGACCTGATGGCTTGTTCAGTAAAACGTTCAAACATTAAATTTTATATTTAATGGCCAAAATTCGTTTCTTCTATATAGCAGCTAGTATAACATAATATATTTATGATGAATAACAATTCGGTGTAATTTGTATGGCAATATTTTATGCGTATAGTATTGTCTAATGTAATAAATTTTCTTCTACTAGTACAACTATTAATTCTACTAGCTGATATAATGTAGTTAACATTATATAAACTTTCATAACAATTTAAAAGTATAAAAAGTTTTATTTATGTGAGACTCTTATACTTATTTAATATTAGATAATATTTAAGCATATGATTAACTGGTCAGTTTTCGCTCAACTAACATCGCTAGCACTTGTTTTACTTTCTGGTCCAGCGGTTATTTTTCTCTTGTACTTTAAGCAGGGTAATATGTAATTACATATTATTCTTCTCAACGCTACATAAAATCATATAAATCTAACTATTCCTTAAGGTTTGAATACAAAGTATATAGTAGACGCTAATTTCATTACCGAAAATTTCGTCTTATTATATATTTTGTTAAATAAAAATTGACTCCGAGCGACGAGATTGATATGTTGTTAGTAACACACTTTAGTTTAAGCGCTCTTAGTTCAGTTGGTAGAACGTAGGTTTCCAAAACCTGATGTCGAGGGTTCAAGTCCTTCAGGGCGTGTTTATCGGATAATTTTTTCTTTTAGTAAATTATAGTATAGTACTATATACTATTATAAAGGTCCGGAGAGGTGGCTGAGTGGTTGAAAGCTTTAGATTGCTAATCTAATGTACGCTGCAAAGTGTACCGTGGGTTCGAATCCCATCCTCTCCTATTTTCTAATTTTTCGTACGACGTATAAACAAGTAAAAACAAATGATATAATGTTTTAAGTAAATAGATAAAAAAAATCATGGACATATTAAGCTTAGGTTGGTCATCTCTTATGGTTATGTTTAGCTTTTCACTAGCATTAGTAGTTTGGGGTCGTAACGGCTTTTAATGGGTTTAAAGTTGAAGATTTCAAAAGTAGAAATTTGTATTAATTAAATCTAAATAACAAATCGATGGGTAAAGAAATTTTTACTGTAGCAGGAATCATGTGGTTATTAACATTAACCGGTTTAAGTGTAGGATTTGGGCTACTAAAAATACAAGGCGAGTAAATATTAAAAATAATATTTTATTTCAGTTTAAACAGTTTACGTTATAATCAAGTAAAGCGTATATTAAGTTAATTATCGTTATTACTAATGACTACCCTCGAAAACGTTTGGATCATATCAACAATAACTATCCTTTTTTTTATTTTGTCCACTGAACCAAAAACTGCATCAAGTAGTGGTTCAAAAGATAGTAGGCTGAATAGGATTTTCTCAAGTGAAAGTGAAGGGCAAAAAGCATTAAAAACTTTCATGCAAATTATCATTATTTGTTTTTATACCCTTAGCCTATTAATTAGTTTTTATTAGTTTAACGAAAATAAGAACTAGTTATCAGAAAGGAATTAGCAAAGCTAATTCTTTCTGATCCTAAATAACTTATTAACTAAAAAATACAATATTTTTAAGTAACAAATAAGCTACTCCAGCACCACCTGAGGCACCAATAAAGAAACCACTTGTAAACTTTCGCCATCCTTTCGACGATTCTAAACCCTCAAGCTGACCTTTATCTTGAAATGAGGCTAGACCATAAATAGTTAAACCGAGTGACAAAATAAGTACCAAGCCAATTGCAGACATTAAACCAGCGAAAAGTGCATTCTCAGTATTACGCATCGGTCCAAGAATATAAAATGGACCAATTAAAAAATATCCATGAGCCATGCCAATTTCAATACCCCGCATAAGAGCAGATAAGCCTTTTCTATATATTGGTAAACCACCCAAATACAATTTTGTTGCTGTTGACGTTGTTACTGGTGTAGATAAATTACCTACAAATGGGTCATTATTATACGGTTTAATAAACTCGCTCATGTATTATGTCTCCTTTGTAAGTTATAAATAAAGATTATAAACTGAAAATGGACTAAATTATTAAAAATATTGTATTTCGATTTACTATCCTCTACTATTTTTGAACATTTCTAACTAGATAAACTCTATAGCTAGTTGATTAAAAATCATTAGTGAAATTTAAACTAACAAAATTTATTGCATACATCATGTTATACTAGCTGCTACATAGAAGAAACGAATTTTGGCCATTAAATATAAAATTTAATGTTTGAACGTTTTACTGAACAAGCCATCAAGTCAGTAATGTTGGCTCAAGAAGAAGCTAAAAGAATTGGTCATAATTGGGTCGGCACAGAACAAATATTACTAGGCCTTATTTCTGAGGGTACAGGTATTGGTCCAACCGTTTTAAAACAAATGGGTGTTAATTTAAAAACTACGCGTATTGAAGTTGAAAAAATTATTGGTCGCGGTTCAGGATTCGTTTCACCTGAAATACCATTTACTCCTCGTGCTAAACGAAATTTAGAAATTTCCTTAGATGAAGCACGTGCATTTGGTCATGACTATATTGGTACAGAACATTTACTTCTTGGTATAATAGCTAAACCAGAGGAAGGTGTAGCTGTAACTGTTCTTAAAAGTATGAAGATTGATTTTGAAGAAACTCGACATCGAATTATTCGTAAGATAGGTTCGAATTCCGATGCAAAAGCCAAATCTGTTCAGAAAGAAAGTAAAACTCCAATTTTAGATGACTTTAGTAATGATTTAACTAAAAAAGCTGAAGAGAGACAATTAGATCCAGTAGTTGGTCGGTCACAAGAAATTGAACGTGTTGTTCAAATTTTAGGTCGACGATCAAAAAATAATCCTGTATTAATTGGTGAACCAGGGGTTGGTAAGACAGCTGTTGCTGAAGGTCTAGCCCAACGAATTATAGATCATGATATTCCAAACACGTTAGACGGAAAATCTATAATCTCCTTAGATATGGGTCTTCTAATTTCTGGTACTAAATATCGTGGTGAGTTTGAAGAACGCCTTAAGAAGATTTTGACGGAGATTCAAGTTGCTAAAGATATTATCTTACTTATTGACGAAATCCATACTTTAGTTGGTGCCGGTGGAGCAGAAGGAGCTATAGATGCAGCCAATATTATAAAACCAGCTTTATCACGTGGTCAATTCCAATGTATCGGAGCAACAACAACGAACGAATATCGTGCTCATATTGAAAAAGATCCAGCTTTAGAACGTCGTTTTCAACCAGTAAAGGTATGTGAGCCGTCAGTTGATGAAACAATTCAAATTCTCTACGGTCTTCGTGGTCGTTACGAAGAGCACCATAAACTAACTATATCAGATGAAGCTATATTTGCTTCAGCAAATTTTTCTGATCAATATATTGCTGACCGGTTCCTTCCTGATAAAGCAATTGATTTAATGGATGAAGCCGGATCTCGAGTTCACCTTATGAACTCCCAATTACCACCTGCTGCTAAAGAATTGTCGAACAAATTAGGTAAAAAATCAAAATTAAAAGAAGAAGCTATTCGAAATCAAGATTTTGAAGGTGCATCTAAAATTCGTGACGAAGAAACAGTAATAAGAGAACGCATATCAGGTATTGTATCATCTGGCAAGGTTGCGAAAAATGGTGCGCCGATCGTTACAGAAGAAGACATTGCAGAAATTGTCGCGTCTTGGACAAGTATACCAGTTAATAAATTAACAAAGAGTGAATCAGACAAGTTACTTCAGATGGAAGAAACTTTGCACGGTCGAATCATTGGTCAGGATGAAGCAGTTGTAGCAGTTTCAAAAGCTATAAGACGAGCTCGAGTTGGCTTAAAAAGCCCAGACCGACCAATCGCAAGTTTTATTTTCTCGGGTCCGACTGGGGTAGGTAAAACTGAATTAACGAAAGCGCTTGCTTTGTATTTCTTTGGTGCTGAAGAGGCAATGGTTCGTTTAGATATGTCGGAATATATGGAACGCCATACAGTCTCAAAATTAATTGGTTCACCACCGGGCTATGTGGGTTATGATGACGGTGGACAATTAACCGAAGCCGTGCGTAGTCGTCCGTATACGGTAGTACTTTTTGATGAAATTGAAAAAGCGCACCCTGATGTTTTCAATTTATTATTACAAATTTTTGATGATGGTCATTTAACAGATTCAAAAGGACGAACAGTTTCTTTTAAGAACACACTTCTTATTTTAACTTCGAACATTGGTTCAAAAGCCATTGAGAAACGCGCGGAGAATCCTTCCCAAAATTTAAATTCAAATTTAAACCCATACGCTAGTCTGTGTAAGCTTGTTAATGATGAATTGAAATTATACTTCAGACCAGAGTTTTTAAATCGTTTAGATGAAATTATCGTATTTCGTCGATTAACAAAATGGGAAATTGGTGAAATCGCAGTCCTGATGTTAAAAGAAGTTGCTAATCGTCTAGAAGAGAAAGGTATAGGATTAACCGCTACTGATCAATTTAAAGACCATTTAATTAATGAAGGATATAATCCGAGTTATGGAGCTCGACCTTTACGTCGAGCATTAATGAATTTGTTAGAAGACCGTCTAGCTGAATTAATTCTTTCTGGCGAATTAAAAGAGGGCGACGCTGTAGTGGCAGATTTTACAACTAGCAAGAAGGTTAAAATGTTAGTTATTCATGGATCAGAAGAAGGAATTAAAACTGAATAGTTATTTTTTTAATAAGGCGTTCAAATATTTAAGCGTATACTGTAGTTAATACATTTCTCTATAAACTATTAATTATATGAAAAACAGTTTAAAATTAACTTTTATTATCTAATTAACTTATATTCAGTAATTTAGAAGACTATTTGAATTTTAAATCAATCCTGTCTGGTTCTTGTGAGGTTATTACAGCAACCGATGCAGCGACTATGAGATGCTTTTAGTCTTTACGTGATAGATATTCAAGTTTTGTTAAAACTTGTTTAAATACTTGTTTTTTTATATGTATTAAATAACAATAAACTTATCTAAAGCGATTCCACAATCAAATTAAAAATCTCTGAACTTGTTTTAACTAGTTCAGAGAATTTTTACTAGGTTATAATCCTGCTAAAGCTTCGATTCGAGTTTCACATTTGCGTAATTCAAGCGTAGCTTCTATTTTCTCTTTTTTTGTAGCTGCTTTTTCAACTAATGCCGTTGCTTTTTCAAGACTGTCCTTAGCCATAATTGGATCAATAGAGTTGGATGCTTCAGCTAAAGTAGAAAGTATTATAACTTTATTATTTTCAACTTCTGCAAAACCTTCCATTAATACAAGGGTGTTCCATTTTCCGTCAGTTTTTATCTTCATAACGCCAATAGCTAAAGCAGTAACTAAAGGCGCATGACCTGTTAAAATACCTACTTTACCTGTACTACTAGGCAATATTAATTCATCGACATCTGCGTCCCAAACAATTTTCTCTGGTGTAATTACACGAACATTTAAACTCATAGTTGTTTTTATTTCATCTTTTCAGATTTTTCAATAGCTTCCGCAAGATTTCCTACTAAGTAGAATGCTTGCTCTGGCAAGTCATCCATTGTTCCATTTAGAAGTTTGGTAAATCCATCTATTGAATCAGCTAGTGAAACATACTTACCTGGAGAACCTGTAAATACTTCTGCAACAAAGAACGGCTGAGATAAGAAACGTTCTACTTTACGAGCCCGAGCAACTGTTAAACGATCTTCTTCTGAAAGTTCATCAAGACCTAAAATAGCAATAATATCTTGAAGTTCTTTATAACGTTGAAGTGTAGATTTAATTAATTGAGCAATTGCGTAATGTTCTTCACCTACAATTGCTGGTTGAAGCATTGTTGATGTAGAATCTAGTGGATCTACTGCGGGATAAATTCCCTTAGAAGCTAAGCCTCTAGATAATACTGTAGTTGCATCTAAGTGGGCGAAAGTTGTAGCCGGAGCTGGATCGGTTAAATCATCTGCTGGGACATAAACTGCTTGAATCGAGGTAATAGAACCTTCGGTTGTTGAAGTAATTCGTTCTTGTAATACACCCATTTCAGTAGCTAATGTAGGTTGGTATCCAACGGCAGAAGGCATTCGGCCAAGTAGTGCTGATACTTCAGAACCAGCTTGTACGAAACGGAAAATATTGTCAATGAATAATAATACGTCCTGCTTATTTACATCACGGAAATATTCCGCCATTGTTAGTGCAGTTAAACCAACACGCATACGTGCACCTGGTGGTTCATTCATTTGACCATAAACTAATGCAACTTTAGATTCTGTAAGTTGTGCTTCGTTAATTACTTTTGATTCTTTCATTTCGCAATAAAGGTCGTTTCCTTCACGCGTACGTTCACCAACCCCACCGAAAACTGAAACACCGCCGTGTGCACGTGCTATATTGTTAATTAATTCCATGATAAGTACAGTTTTACCTACACCTGCACCACCAAATAAACCAATCTTTCCACCACGTCGGTAAGGAGCTAAAAGATCTACTACCTTAATACCAGTTTCAAAAACGGATGGTGTAGTATCTAAGTCTGCAAAAAGAGGTGCTTGGCGATGAATTGGTAATGCAGAATCTGCATTACATGGACCTAATTCGTCTACTGGCTCCCCTAGAACATTGAAAATACGACCTAAAGTTGCTGTTCCTACAGGTACAGTAATGGGAGCGCCGGTATCTGATACGCTTGCTCCACGTTTTAATCCATCTGTCGATGTCATTGAAACTGCCCGAACTTTGTTATTACCGAGAAGTTGTTGAACTTCACATGTAATAGATGTGTTATCTGCAGTAACAATTAAAGCATTGTAAATTTTAGGTAGCTTTCCATTTGGGAATTCTACGTCTACTACTGGACCAATAATCTGTGAAATAAATCCTGTTTTTGAAGTAGTGTCAACCATAGTTAAGGTTAATTTATAATAATCAGTTTCAGTTAATAGACAGTGTTTCGATAACCAGAGGACTGTTTTAATTAAAAAAGAGAACTTCTTAGTTAATAAAGATTAATAATTGCGATGGACCATTTTTTAATAAATGAATTAAAAAAAAATGGTTTTGATTTAGATTATCTAAAACCTACCGCTGCTTGCCAAACAAAGGCTAGTAAAAGGAAAAGTACCGGAATTGCTGGCATTACATCAACGATTGGACGGAATGCGGCATACGCTTCCGGTAGGTATGCTAGTAAGAAGTTTACATCCATTTTATTATCAACCCTGTATTATATACTATTACAAAAAATAAAAATACTTACATAGATTATACAATAGGTGGCAAAATAATTAATTGAACTTTTTCGAAAAATTTCTATTTGCACCAGTCTCTATTAATGAAAAACTGTTATACATTGTTAGTTAAGTTTATACAGTTTTTTAAGAAAATTTATTTTTTGAACTATTAAAACTAATTTAATTTTTTAGTGAATAATGCCATCCTATCTATGTCGAGCTCTAATTTTATTATACGTACCAGTATAATTACTTTTATTTGATCATTGAATAAATAGGTTGTTTGATACTGTGTGATACAATATACTATCAAAGATAATAATATTCTCATTACAATTAAATATTTAAAGAATGAAAAATAAATTTAGAAAGGCGTTTAAGATTGGTATCTTAGCTATAACTGGTTTATTGTACTTGAATATTTTCGTTCCGGTTACACTATTTGTCACAACAGCTTTGCTGTACCGGCTAAGGGTGGCTATATAGATCTTTATAGTAACAGATCACCTCTTTCACCTATTAGTTCAGCTGTTGGTAAAATTTCGCAGGGTGGCAGCTTAGTCGATAATGTTTGGGACTGCTTTCGTAAATTAGGTGCTATAAAGGAGAATTTTTTTACTAGCGTCCCTCTATCAGGCAAAATATACTTAGCAAGAAAGGGTGCTTTTTTAGCCCTAAATGTTAAGAAATAGACGTTTATTTGTCTCATTACTTTCATTTTGGTTAGTGATTGTAAAAAGTGTAACTATTTAAACTTAAAAAAATCTTATTTCAATTTACTGAAATAGGATTTTTTTATATTGAATCTTTAATACTTAGCTTGAACGATACCAAAAAAGAAAGATTATATAATCTTTTCTTATTTGAGCGTGTCTAAGCAGGAACAACATTGAATATTCCTGTAAGAATTACCAATGCAGCCCATAAGCCTGCGCCACTCCAAACAATACTTTGAGATTTTTCCCATTCACCTGGAGTTGCTAATATAACGGGCACTGCAACCACTAAAGCAAATGATACAAGTACCAGAAGGCCAACGAAAAATTGGAGAATTCCGATCATGAGAATTGTTTCCTCTAAATTAAATAATTTAAATTATATTAGTTTTAATAGTTCGAAAAACAAACTTTGTGAAAAAACTATATTGACTTAACTAATAGTGTATAACAGTTTTTCACTAATAGAGACTAATGCGAATAGAAATTTTTATAAAAAGTTTAAGTAATTATATTAATTATTATATAGTGTATATGGGTATGTATATTCTTTGTAATAGTATATGATACAGAGTTAATAATAAAATTGTTTTAGGATATAGGTTAAAATAACAAGAAACCTTGATACTAGAGTCTTAGTCGTTATTGATCATACAAGACTGGTACCGATAACTATAAAAAACTTTAATAAATTATCGTTTTTCGAAAAGGACGAACCCATTAGAAAAAGAACTATTCCAAAAATTTGTAAAATCAAAGGAAGCTTGCATAGAATTTTAATTAACGTTAAATCAGGTTTAAATGGACGCCTCAGTTGAGGACTTAATAAAAATCATAACACACTCAATAATATAATCTTACTCTTGGTTTTTACTGTTCAGTATTCTTGACACTACCTTAGTTGAACTTTAAGAATAGTTAGTTATTAGGGCTATCTTAATTGTATCTGGTTTAAAAATTACCAACAAAATTTTCTACAGCACTTACTATAAAATTTAGTCAACATGAAATAAAAAATACCGCAATGTGTGTTTTTTGAATATTTTAAACTTTCTCAACACTGGTTTAATTTCTGATTTAACAGTTGACTCATTTAAACTTAAAAGCTAATAAATAAATTGTTGATATTTAATCAATAATATTATAAACTTCCGTAATTAAATTATTTAAGTTGTATGTAGTATTTTATTGACATAAGATCTTTATAAACTAGTTCAAAAGCTTATGTTTGTTATTTACTAATTATTTGTATATAACCACATAAAAACGCATGTATTTGTTTAGTATATAAACAGTTCTTATTAATATTAAAATTAAAAATTGACAAATTTATATAAAGTACCTATTATTGGAGTATAAATTTAAACATTTGCGGGATAGAGCAGTTTGGTAGCTCGTCGGGCTCATAACCCGAAGGTCAATGGTTCAAATCCGTTTCCCGCAATTTACGTTATTGAATATTTTATTGTAATCTATAAAGATGGGTTATTAATTATTAAGTGACCCACAATAAAATATTGTAGGCACAATTTTTCTAATTTTCTTGTTGTTTATCGTTTTGATTTCTTATACTTATTCATATTTGGTATTGAAACAACCCTAAAATAAATATCCTAATAAAATTATTAACAACGTGAAGCATATTGATCTATATAAATATTTAAGTTTTATTAAAATTAAGGCGTTAATAAAATTTATAGTAAAAGTTGACAATATATATATATAACTGAATAATGGCTAAACACTTAGGTAAAAAAACATTCAAATAAAATAGATTCTTGAAATGCTAATAAATTCATCATAAATCGTTTTAGATTTATTATTTAAATTAAGATCCTTTTTTCTAGTTATACACAAACTCGTTAGTGCAAAAATGTTCTCTAATTAATAGTCGTAGTTAAATCCAAGTTAGGAATCGGTGGATTTATGTTCATCATACAAAATAAGAAATTTAATATGAATATATGACGATTGATTTGGAGTTAAATTTTTGACTAATCCATCACAATACAATAAAATGGTAAAAGAATTAAATCAACAATCTTTGCCGACTAAGAACTCCTGTTCGTTTTAAGCGTATTAAATACAAGTATCAGAAAAGATTACATCAATGGCTAAACAAAGTATGATTCAACGCGAAATAAAGCGTGAATATCTAATAGCGAAATACTCAAGTAAACGAGAGATTTTAAAAAACGATCTTAAAATTAAGGTTCCATATAAAGAAAAACTTGCTATTTATAAAAAATTAGAGAAAATACCACGAAACTCTTCGCCATCTCGACATCGAAATCGTTGTTGGGTTACCGGTCGAAGTCGTGGCTTTTATCGTGATTTTGAATTATCTCGTCATGTAGTAAGAGAAATGGCTCATGAAGGATTGATTCCCGGACTTAAGAAAGCAAGTTGGTAAACTAAAAATTTTATAAATTTTACTCATTATTTAATAATGACTCAACGTACATTACATGGAAGTCGATTAAAAAAAGTTCGTACTTCAGGATTTCGAGCTCGTATGAAGTCAAAACCAGGACGCCGTGTTATTAACGCCCGTCGAAAAAAAGGGCGTTTAAAATTAACAGTTTAAAAATTAGTTGTTAAGAATAAATATTAATAAATGATAAAACTCCGACTTAAACGATACGGAAGAAAACAACAACCGTGTTATAGAATTGTAGCAATTGATAGTAGAGTTAAACGAGATGGTAAAGCACTTGAAGAATTAGGATTTTATAATCCTCTGACTAAAGAAACACATTTAAAGTTCCAACGAATTATAGATAGATTAAAAGAAGGTGCTCAAGCAACTGATACCGTCCGTAATATTTTTGTAAAAGCAAAAATTTTTGAACAAATCTAACCTATATAATAAACTTACCATTAATTGTTGAAGAATTAATTTATAAATTTACACTAAGTTTTTTAAGTTGATATCAAAATTTAAATTAAATATTCTTTGGCTCGAAAATAAATTAGGGATATCTATTGATCAAATCCAATCCGATGGACCAATTCCCTTAACAAAATTTGTTTTTTGGCCAAAGAGCGACGCATATGATCAAATTAGACTTCAATTATCAACTAGACCTTGGATATTGAACGAAGATAAAAGACGATTATTGGATTCTACTGCATCGATTATGGCTCGATGGCAAAAAGATTATAGTAACACGAGAACTGCTGAGAATAATAGTCTATCTAATGACCAAGAAATGAATTAAAGAATCAAAATTATATTAATTAAATTATTTAAGTACTAATTCAATACGGTAGAGACAGCTGAGCGCATCTTGGGGTCGGGTATTGCACCAACCCCTTTGTTATTTCTTTCATTCCGTGATACCCACTAGCGATAAAGGTAATGTTTTTACCAAAATCTAGCGATTATGTACAAGCTTATAAAATAAAAGTACCCAAAATGAATATCCTAGCTGCTCTTGTAAGGTATAATCTTTATTAAATGCGTAACATGCATTGGGTTTAAAAATTGCAACTAATACAAACAAAGGCAAAACTCGTGCCACAACTCGAGATTTTGCAATCGATACAATTTTCTGGCCGGTTGATCTGAAGCATTGTTTAAATTTTTGTCTTTTACCCACTCTTTTACTGATACGTTTTAATTTATATGGCTAATATTTAGTCTAGACTAATTAGCAACTAGTATGCATCATACACTAGTACTTATTTAATTAGACTATTAATTTTACCAATCCAAATTAACCAAATAGATTATAAAAGCCCCGTTTGAGAAATACATTTTGTGTAAAAGTAGGATTGATTTTAAAGTATTCATTATATATTTTCAAGCAGTTAAGAATTCTGACCCGTTTATGACAACATTTAATAAAGTCCTTATTGCTAATAAGTTTAAAGAAAATAGAGAGATGTCGCTGATACATTTATATTCAACTTATGATGAGTTGATAAAGTGTCACTAAATGTTAAAACTACTTTTCGAAATCTTAAATAAAGAGAACATTATAAAAATTTCATAGACTTTTTGTAATCAAACAAGATTACTATTGATAATCTTTTTGACTATGCAACAAGTAGGTCTTGAAAAATTAGTTGAGCTTAAGCTAGTACATGCACCTCCCTGAATAAAAAAACTCGATACGAAGACTCGATGATTCTCAAGTTTTTAAAATACAATACTCAAGAAGACACATTTGCATTATGTCGAGATCGAATTAATTTTGACTTTGTTTAGTTGTGATGACGTGTTGAGTGAGATGTTAAAAAAGAGAAAAGTTCTAAAATAACTAGATGGTTGGTCTTGGCTCGAGCTAATAAAAATAAACAGGTAAAAAACCGTGATGATGTAGCTTTGAATTAGTTTGGATGTATCAAAATGACCAGAAGTATTCTTTTTGTGGAAATAAATAATTTTTTACCCTTACAATTTTGAAACATCTGTTTTCGAAAACGGTATAGTTTTAGCAGATAATCCATTATACAAAACTAGAATAAGAGAAGTACCAGCAAAATTTGCTTATTTAATTCAATCTATTAAAAATAGATACAATAAATTGTAATATAATAACGATTAATTAGTCGAATAATATTAAGTTAGTTATTTTATAGTAAAATGTCAAAAGTAATACTAGGAGAGTTGAAAAGATATCATCATATTTTTAAAACGGGCTAAAATTATTATTCTAAACTCTTCAATGATTAATGGGTGGTTTTAGTGAAGAAAAAGAATAGGCAACGCATCGCTAAAACGGGGTGTCATTGAAGAATGGTGTATATTTTTCTCTTAAGAATAAAAAATTTAAAGATATGCTACTAAGTGAAGGGTTTAGTGTATAATGGTTGTTAATTAGTCTAGATTAAATATTAGCCGTATAAATTAAAACGTATCAGTAAAAGAGTGGGTAAAAGACAAAAATTTAAACAATGCCTCAAATCAACCAGTCAGAAAATTGTATCAATTGCAATTTTTAAACCTAATGCATGTTACGCATTTAATAAAGGTTATACCCTACAGGAACAACTAGGATATTTATTTTGGGTACTTTTATTTGCTAGATTTTGATAAAAACATTACCTTTATCGCTAGTGAGTACCACGGAATGAAAAAAATAACAAAGGGGTTGGTGCAATACCCGACCCCAAGATGCGCTCAGCTGTCTCTACCGTAGGTAGTATTGTAGTCCTTATTGCTGGGGTTGGTTGCGGTGTCGGTTCAGGAGTTTGTAGCGGTATGGGCTGGGAACAAAAAGCAGTGGTATGTATGCATGGGGTCGGTATTTTTTCTGGAATAGCGTCGGGATTGAATGAAGCAGACCCTGTAAATCCAGCTGCAATACCAGGTAGACTATTAGGTGATGTAGTAGTAGGCAATATGAACGCTTAGTAAGATCAAAATACTTAAAAAGCGTATATTTATTTTCGCTTTTTAATGTAGTTTAAGTTAATGATATGATTTAGTTTAAATAAAACTAAATTAATGATATTTGCTAATGGTAAAAGATTACTCAAAACTAACAGACGAAATCGTAACAGCAAATAACGAAGAAATAGTTAATAATAGGCTACCATTCTTACAAATTTTCCCGCAAATGTTTTAGGACGCAAATATTGCAGAAACATTTAAAGTTAAAGCAAGTCAACGAAATAAGAACATAACAAATTATGAATTAGGTGTAAAAAACGAATATATTAATGAGTTTAGAGAACAAATTTTTTTACATTGTGGAATGAATTTAAGCATTTTTAAACTTCCAACCCAGACCCAAGCAGCATTCTGGTTTATCCAATTTAATTGGATCTAATGTAACAACTATTCAATTGCAATTGGGCCCGAAAGAAGAAAAATATTAGCTGAGTACTATAGCCGATCAAATGACCCAAATCGTAGATCGGTTCAAAATATTTTTCGTGAACTTACAAAGAGTGGGTTATTCGTAAAGTGTAAAAAGTCAGATTTAATTTGCAAAGCAAATAAAACATATGAGGTGACTTATCGGATACCGTTTATCGTATCCCAACAAAAAATGAATAGCAATTTTGTTAAACTCCATAAAGAGATAATTCAATTAAAATCAAAATTACATAAAAGAAGTCTTGAGTACCTAGTATCTAAAGATCATAATGTAGAATCTAAAGACGTTGATGATGTTTTAAGTAATGTTATAGGTAAAGTTTCAAAACGTAATATAAAAGCGTTAGGAAAGGTTCAATTTTCCGCTCGAATTGATTTTTCAGCAGATGGAGGATTACGAATAGCAGAAATTGACGATACTAATAATATTGAAGACACGAGATTAGATTCGAATTATAGTAAGAATGAATTAGATCCTTTGTTATGTAAGATGCGTACGGCAAAACAAAAACAACTATTAACCTCTTATTTTTTGGATTTAGAGCAAACCTACATCCTTGAAGGAGAAACAGCCTTTAATAAAAAGTACAATTCTATAAAAGGTTTAGGTAGATCTACAAAGGTGCTATTAATATCTTCTTTTAAAGAAAATCATTAGTTACAGTCCTTTCCATTTTGTTTTTTTTAATAAAAAAAAAGTCTTTATTGGGGGGAAGGCGTATATAGTATAGATCATAAAAAA
>Ga0308017_1000343_pt1 | contig 14624 bp, 8 predicted proteins | sample Neamet280_FD_203145 | JGI IMG/M metagenome (GOLD analysis project Ga0308017, IMG submission 203145) | Marine microbial communities from water near the shore, Antarctic Ocean - #280 | ecosystem: Environmental > Aquatic > Marine > Unclassified | place: Southern Ocean | collected 2014-10-01
CTTTAAATCCAGTACTTGGAATTGAATAATTAGATTTCATCGATTAGATAAGGAGTTTAATGTTCTCAATTTACGGGAATTAGATTCATTCATCATTATACTTTGTAATCGATTCTATACATAGAAGATAGGCGTATCCCATAAGGTGTACAGTTATACATCTCTATAGCACTGCTATGACTGAAGCTGTACAAAGTTTGGAATTCTTCTAAGACGCTAGACTGAGCTTTATATCGGCTCCATAGAGTCTATTCTATCGTTACTGTAATGTTGAATACAGGATAACTATACCTTGATCCTAACAGCATACAATGAAAGGATTCTTAGAGGAAAGGGAACTGTTTTAGAGGGACTGTGAAGTGCTCATGCTTTACGCTTAGCTATTGGAAGCTTAGGAATTACAGTTTGAGTCCAATTGTAAATTGAATAGTTCGATTAAATACTTCAACATCTTCGTCGATACCTAAAAGACCATGACCGTACCTCGCGTCAAGTTGTAAAGCATCTGTTAGATATAAAGAGAACCCAAAATTCGCACCGTAATCAACTCTTCTATCCTCAGAAGTAAATTCTAAATCTTCAGTACTTGATGCCCCTCCTGTCTTCGTAGTATTTTTACCACTTGCTAAATAACCAATATAAACACCACCATTTATTGAACTATTCTCTGATATATAAAAGTTGCCCATAGCATTAGATTCAATATAATTTAATACAATACGCGAACTAATTTCTTGATCCCAAAAAACCAGAGAATAATCCCATCCTTTTTGTAGATAAAGTACTTCAGCTGTAAAACGCATATTACTTTCACCAAATTGAGCAAATCCTCCTAAAGCAAATCCTGGGTTGTAATAATTAGCATCTACATCCAGGTCATCAAACTCTTCTCCTCCCATCCAAGCAAACGAAGTGCCAGCCTTAACGCCAAAATTTTGAGCTGAAAGGTTTAGCGTAAGTAATGAAACACATAATATAAATAATAGTTTTTTCATGATTGTAGATGTAAGAAACATAACATTGGTTTTAAGACCTGTAAGGTAATCTATAGACTCGGCATATCCTCAAGCTTAAGACTAGGTATCTCTAAACCACGTAAAATAAACTAACGTAACAGCTAGATTCGCATGCCCCATAGCGGATTGAAGGGTCGTTAAAGAGCCTGTACACTTATAGATCTCTATAGCTCCGCTATGACGGAATCTATACAGCGTTTGAAAGTCTTCTAAGACGTTAGATTGAATTTTGTAACGGCCCCTTAGATTCTTGAAGTAATCCTTATTAAAAGGCTTCTTTTGGCATAAAAAAGAGGATATAAATAATTATCGAAATCTGGAATAACACCATCTATGATAGGACATTGTAGAAACTGGTCTCATTTCTGGTCTCACTCATGTTTTACACCTCCAAAACAGATGTTTCAAAAGGCTCTGAAAAGTCAATAAATTTAACTATTAAACACAATAAAGCCCTGGATTTCTCCAAGGCTCTTTGCGGTCTGGACGAGACTCGAACTCGCGACCCCCTGCGTGACAGGCAGGTATTCTAACCAACTGAACTACCAGACCAGTTTGGGTTGGGTTCCCTTACGGGAGGCGCAAAGATATGTATTCAGTTGCGCTAGTCCAACGGTTATCTAAAAAAGTTTTTTGCGTTTTAGAAGGTAGCGTGCAAGGACGGGAATCGGGCCTTCACTTATGTCTACATCCACTAAATCTATTCCGTGTGCTCCACATCTGGCTTCGAGGTCTTTACGTAGTTGAGACATGCGATTTATGTAGTGCTCCTTGACTTCTAAGGGGTGTAGCTTAAGCTCCATTCCAGATTCAAGGTCTACGAATTTTGTGGGTCTGTTAGAGAATTCGAAGTCAACTTCGGTGGATTTATCTAGTACATGGAAAACTACTACTTCGTGTTTGTTATGGCGAAGGTGGTTAAGGGCGTCCATTGTAGCATCGATATCCTCACTTTTATCGAGCATGTCAGAGAATATGATGATTAGGGATCGACGATGGGTGGCTTCGGCAATTTGATGGAGGGCTTCTATAGCTGAAGTTCCGGAGGGAGTGATGGGTGGATTGTCAACCATCTCTTCTAGCTTGTAGTAAAGCATCCTTAAATGGGACGAGCTGGATCGTGCTGGGGTTTGGGTTTCTAGAGTGTCTGAGAATAGACTCAGGCCTACTGCGTCGCGTTGACGCCTGAGGAGCTCTATAAGGGCGGCTGAAGATTCTGCTGCGAACTTAAGCTTGTTCATGACAGGACTGTCTAGGGTAGTATCCTGAGGGTAGCGCATGGAAAAGCTTTGATCGATAACGATTTGGCATCTAAGATTAGTCTCCTCTTCATATCGCTTAACGAACATCTTATCACTACGAGCAAATAGCTTCCAATCTATATGACGAGTGGATTCTCCAGGATTGTGTATTCTGTGTTCTGCGAACTCCACAGAAAAACCGTGGAAGGGGCTTTTATGTAGGCCCGTAATAAATCCCTCCACAGCTTGTTTTGCAAGGAACTCTAAGCGACCTAGTCGCTGCTGCATTTCTGGAGTGGGATTTAATGGCATATGATAAAGGTAGAAACAAACATCCCCGCCGATAGTAGGCAGGGATGTAAATGTGTTTTATTTAAGGGGATATCCTTAGAGCATTGCGTCGAGTTTCTCCTCTAGAATGTTCTTTGGAGAAGCTCCTACAGACTTATCTACTACCTCACCGTCTTTTATGAAAAGGATGGTAGGGATGTTGCGAATTCCATATTTAGCACTGAGCTCAGAGTTGTTGTCAACGTTAACTTTTCCGATAATGACTCTTCCATCATAATCTTCTGCTAGTTCATCAACAACTGGTCCTACAACACGGCAAGGACCGCACCATTCAGCCCAAAAATCCACCATTACTGGCTTACCGCTATCTAATGCTACTTCCTGGAAGTTGCTGTCTGTAAATTCTAATGCCATGACTAAATATATTTAGTTTTTAAATTCTTATTGTATGCCAAAGGTATTAGACTGCTCCGAACTGAACAACACATTGACGAAAATTTGAACGTTAATTTTTCACTATTTGTATTCGGCGTCGTGAATAAGTATTTATATAAAGTGGTGATTACTTTGTTGTAAACCTGTATTTCGCTAAGCCCGGCTGACAAATCTCCTCTAGTTTAGAAATAAACTCATCTGAAACCTTTACGTGGACCTTCCTACTAGGCATCACAACTTTATGCTCTCCATCGTAAATGTCTATTGTCATCCCTACATCTCCTTTTGAGGATTTGATTGCCGATTCAAGCTTTTTCACCCACTTCGAGTCGAGGGTTTTTAAGTTGAGATCAATGCACACTCTGTCTATGTGCTCGTCACGACTTTCAGACAGCATCTCCATCTTTGTGAGCTTAAATTCATTTCCGGGGTCGACATGTGAATCGCCCCAAGAGCGTTTCTTTTGGACTGTGCCAGAAACCATAATCATCCACTCATCCACCATAAACTGCTTGAAGTTGAGGTAGTCATCGCGGAAGAGTTTGAATTCAAAATTGGCTCCAAAATCCTCAAGCACGAAAGTCCCCCAGGGGCTGCCTTGACGGCTTATCCTGTGCTCGACATTAGAGACTAGACCTCCGAATTTGAATTTCTTACCCCTGTGATCATCTATCTGCTCTAGACTTGACAAACCGTCCTTAGTGGTGAAAAGGTCCATTTCGAAGCTAAACTTATCTAAGGGGTGACCACTGATGTAAAAACCTACCACGTCTCTTTCGTGATTAAGTCTCACCATATCTGTCCACGGTTCACAGTGCTGGATAACTGGCTCGGGGATCTCCATCTCATCAGCTCCGTCGAATAAGCTTGCCTGGGCAGAATCTTCACTCGCTTTAAGGGCCTGACCGTATTTGATAGCGAGCTCTACGACCGAACGTTCCTTAGCATCGAGCGCAAAATACTGAGCTCTGTGAATAGCAGGGGTTCCGTCAGACTGGGCTTTGTGACTCGATAAATCGTCAAATCCTCCGCCACGCGCTAGGGCTTCGAAAACTCTTTTATTACAGTCTTTAAGATTTACACGCCTTGAGAAACCAAAAATTGATTTGTAAGGGTCTAGCTTTTCAACACCTTTAGAATCTATACTTTCTATCCTATTATCTATTATAGAATTAACTGCACCCTCTCCCACTCCTCGCATGGCACCTAACCCGAATCTTATCGCGCCAGCATCATTTACTGCGAACTTAAAACGCGACTCATTTACGTCCGGGCCTAAAATGGGAATACCCATCCTCTTCGCCTCATCCATAAAGAAAGTAGTCTTTTTAAGGTCATTCATATTATTCGACAATACAGCGGCCATGAACTCGGCTGGGTAGTTGGCCTTCAAATATGCTGTTTGGTATGCAATCCAAGCGTAACAAGTAGAATGGGACTTGTTAAAAGCGTAGGAAGCGAAGGCAGCCCAGTCTGTCCAGATCTTCTCTAACTTGTCCGTGTCATGACCATTAGCAGCTCCTTGCTCCATGAACTTCGGCTTCATCTTAGCGATGAGGGACGCCTTCTTCTTACCCATAGCCTTACGAAGTGTATCGGCCTCACCTTTAGTGAAGTTTGCAAGCTTTTGGGAGAGTAACATCACTTGCTCTTGATAAACAGTGATTCCGTATGTTTCTTCCAGGTGCTCCTTACAATCGTCTAGATCATAAGTAATATCCTCTGCCCCATGCTTTCTCATAATGAAAGAAGGTATATACTCCATCGGACCTGGCCTATAAAGCGCATTCATCGCAATAAGGTCTCCGAATTCAGTAGGCTTAAGTTCTTTGAGGTGTTTCTGCATTCCAGCTGACTCGTACTGAAAAATAGCTACGGTATGACCTTTTTGGAAGAGCTTGTACGTAGCGTCATCGTTGTCAGGGAATGCCTCTGGATCGAGGTCTTCTCCACTACGGTTTTTAACGTTCGCTACGGCATCCTTTATTATGGATAGTGTCCTGAGTCCCAGGAAATCCATTTTTAAAAGACCAGCCTCTTCTGCGACATTATTGTCGAACTGAGTACAGACCATATCTGCGCCCTTTGCTAGTGCAATAGGCACATAATCGGTTATGTCTGTCGGGGTGATAATTATCCCACAAGCATGAATGCCCGTGTTTCGAAGTGATCCCTCTACTACCCTCGCTGTTTGAAGGGTGTGTCCGTCTAGGGTAGATTTACTTGCTATTTTTTTAAGTTGATTTACTAGCTCTAACCCTTCTGCGCCTCTTAACTCTTCCTTAATTTCTTTATCACTCCAGCTGAATATATTATGAAGGCTACTATTGTCTGGTATGAGTTTAGCTATTCTATCTGCATCCTGAAGAGGAAGCTCTAATACACGTGCCGTATCTCTAACTGCAGATTTAGCTGCCATTTTACCGTAGGTAATGATTTGGGCTACTTGAGAAGAACCATACTTATTGATTACATAGTCAATCACACGACCTCGACCCTCATCATCGAAATCAATATCAATATCGGGAAGACTCACACGATCCGGATTTAAGAATCTCTCGAAAAGCAGGTCGAACTTAATAGGGTCGATGTTAGTGATCCTGACACAATATGAAACAGCAGAACCAGCAGCTGACCCCCTTCCCGGCCCTACACTAACCCCCATCTTTCTTGCCTCGTCGATGAAGTCAGCACAAATCAAGAAATATCCGGGGTAACCCGTTTTTTCAATAGTTTTAAGCTCGAAATCTAATCTTTCTGTCACTTCACTCGAGAGATCATCACCCCATCTCTCCTTCGCTCCTTGATATGTCAAATGCCTTAAGTAGGCATTCTCACCTCGCTTTCCGCCATCGGCTAGATCTTCTTCTGAAACGAACTCTTTAGGGATGTCAAATGCTGGAAGTAATATCTCTCTTGCTAGGTCGTAACCCTCGAATTCCTCTACAAGAGTTTCAACATTCTTTATCGCCTCTGGAAGATCCGAAAACAGGGCTTTAATGTCTTCTTGCGATTTGTAATAAAACTCATTATTAGGAAATCCAAACCTGAACTCACGCCCCTTCTTTCCCATGTAGCGCTTAGGCTTAGATACGTTTTGGGCATCTCTAACACAAAGTAAAATATCGTGGGCCTCACTCTGTTTCTTCTCAGTATAGAACGTGTTATTTGTTGCTATGTATTTAACGCTGTATTTATCACACAACTTCAGCAGTACATCATTTACCACCTTCTCCTCCTCTAAACCATGACGATTCAACTCGGCATAAAAGTCATCACCCATCGTCTCTTTCCAGTACACAAAAGCCTCCTCAGCTTGCTTATCTCCAACATTTAGAGTTAGGGAAGCCACCTCACCGAACAGCCCTCCACTTAATACTACCAGGTTTTCTTTGTACTTCTCCACTAGCGACCTATCGACTCTAGGCAAATAGTAAAACCCATCGGTATAAGCCTGTGAAGCGAGCTTGACTAAATTGTGATATCCAGCCTTGTTTTTCGCTAGGATTACAGTTGGGAATCCGTCATCCTTTACCGTTTTATCGTGCATGTCCTTGCAGACATTAAGTTCGATACCTACAATAGGTTTGATTCCCGCTTCATTAGCAGCCTTCACCAGCTGAAATGCCGCCATCATATTACCTAAATCGGACACAGCAACTGCCTTCATGCCGTGCTTAACAGCAGCGTTTACAAGCTCTTGCACTGGACTTACAGCCTGTAGCACACTGAACTGTGAGTGAGAGTGAAGGTGGGAGAACTGAACTTCAGCTAATTCAGAAGGTGATTCTTCTTGTGTGGTGGAAGAAGCAAGGTCTAAAGAATCTACTGATGGGCTAACCTGCTTCTCCTTTTGGGTGCTAGTTGTGTCAGCAAAATTAGCGGCTTCTAGGACTGGCGCCTCGTACACAATAGCTTCTTTATTGACTATTTCGGGACGAATGATTACTCCGAGCTTACAGAGAGCGAAAAATATTTTCGCTGTTGCGTCGACATCATAAGCCGCATCGTGAGCATCGCCGAACCCTTCTCCGAAAAGCTTCGTGTGAAGTTCCGTGAGTGTCGGCCATTTAAACCTGCCTCCTCGTCCGCCTGGAATAGCACAGAAGTCTGTCCCCTCCTGCTTTGAGTCTATAGAACCCATACCCACTAACCCCTCAAACGATTGTCCTATTCTATGAAGTTCAGCACCTACGATATTGATATCGAATTCAATGTTGTGACCCATAACGTAGGTCGCTTTATCGAGATCCTTTTCGAACTCTGCTAATACATCACTGAGCAAATGACCTTCTGCCTCTGCCCTCTCAGTGGTGATGCCGTGGATCTTTGCGCTAGTAAATGGGATGGTGAATCCATCTGGCTTCACGATTTTATTACCCCTAGACAGCAACTTACCGTTGACATCATGGAGCTGCCACGCTAACTGAACTAGCCTAGGCCAGTTCTCAGAGTCTGTAAGCGGTGCCTTCCAATTGCTTGGTAAACCAGTGGTTTCAGTATCGTAAATTAAAAACATAGAGACAGGTTAATTCAGCAACCGAACCTACTAATAAATATCATTATTCAGCGAATTTACATGCCTCGTGTTATACACATAATACTCACTATTAGAGGTAAGTTTACAGAGTGAGAATATTGAAACCTATACTAGCAACATTATTTTTGACAATCTGTTCTTCGGTAATTCAAGGACAATTGTGTGATTACCCTGTTGTAATAGCTGAACTGAATACTGGGATATGGGCTGAAGAAATTTCATGGGGTATTATTAATGACGATGGAACGCAAGCTGTGAGTGCTGTAACAGGTTATGAAGACAACTCTTTCTACTCTATAGAATTGTGTTTAGCACCTGGTTGTTATACGGTTTGGATGGAGGACTCTTACGGAGATGGATGGCAAGGCGCCGTTCTTACTATTGTAAATCTAGATGGCGAAACCCTATGCTCAGGCCTAGTGGACTCTAGTCCTGGCGATGAAGCGACCATGACCCTTCCGCTAACTGATGACTGTCCTATTCCTGGCTGCACTCTCGCGGAGGCTTTTAACTTTAGTCCTAGCGCAACCGAAGACGATGGGTCGTGTGTGAGAAAATCCGACAATGTAGAATTATATGGATATTGGAATGATGATAGCCTACCTATAACTGGATTTGGGGGAGCATATAGTGATGTAGAAGGATTAGAAGTAAACGGTGTAGAGTATGCTGTTTTGGGCTCCACTCTAGGAGCGCACATTCTTGACATAAGTTCTTCAGGAGAAGCTATTGAAGTGGCCTTTCTAGAGGGAGCCATTGGCGGGTCTAATGTAACCCACAGAGATTATCACATTAATGGAGACATCCTGTATGCTGTATGTGATCAAGGCTCTAGTACACTCCAGATTTTTGACTTAAGTGACCTGCCTAATTCCGTTACCACTTTATACGATGATAATGAGTTCAGCATCACCTCGCACAATGTATTTGTAGATAATGAAAGTGAACTTTTATACTTATGCAGTAACTACAGTCCTACCTCCTCCACAGCAGTGCGAATCCTAGACGTACATAACCCCACACAACCCTTTGAGTTCATAACGCTTGACCCTTGGATTTCTAACTGTCATGATATTTACGTCGAAAACGATACAGCTTGGATAAATTCCGGGGGAGCAGGGTTTTTCGTAATGCACATCGACGCAACTCCTACCATTATTGCAAACCTTGACGACTATCCATATCAAGGTGGAAATCACAGTGGCTGGTGGATCCCAGAGGACGAAATCTATGTCTTTGCCGATGAAACTCACGGCTCACCATTAAAGGTCGTGGACACCTCTGACCTCAGTGATTTACAAGTTGTTTCTACCCTAAGCTCTAACAACGATCCCGAGGGCATACCTCATAATTTAATGATCCGCGATGATTTAGTATTCGTCTCATACTATCACGACGGACTTCAGGTGTTTGACATCAGTGACCCCACCGAGCCTCACCGAGTGGCATGGTATGACACCTTTATTGAAACGTCTTATGCTGTGTATGCCGGAGCTTGGGGAGTTCATAGTGCATTGCCTTCTGGACGTATTTTAATATCCGATATCGTCTCGGGGTTACATGTTTTAGAATTAACTCCTGAAGAAATAGAAATATGTTCTTCGGGTGTAACGATTTGGAATGGGGTTGAAATATACTCTGAGGGCTATTATTCTCAAGAGGTAGAGGACGAGTATTGGGGGACTGACATAGTGTGGGCCACGGCTGTTTTAAATGACGATAGTTGCACTGAATGTATTGGTGATGTTGATGGTAACGGGTCTATAGGGGTCAGTGACTTACAATTAACTCTTGCTGCTTTTGGATGCCAAACCTCATTCGAAATAGACTTCAATTCCGACGGCTCTACAACAGTAGCTGACCTACTCTTTTGGCTTAATCTGTTTGGCACAAATTGTTAATTGCAAAAAACATTGTGAGGGCATTAGTTTTATAGTATTTTTGCGCTCCAATATTTTGATTAACAACCGGGTTTAGGACCCTTATTAAAAGTTCTTCTATCATGGCAACAAGAATACGCCTCCAACGTCACGGAAAAAAAGGTAAACCATTTTACCACGTAGTAGCAGCAGATGTTCGCGCAAAAAGAGACGGACGTTACATCGAGAAAATCGGTACTTACAACCCTAACACTAATCCAGCTACCATTGAGGTAAAGCATGAACGTGCTATATACTGGTTAGGCGTAGGAGCTGAACCTTCTGATACTGCTCGTGCTATCTTAAAGCACACTGGCGCTATCTACCATAACCACCTTCTAAAAGGAGTAGCTAAAGGCGCTATGACTGAAGCTGAAGCTACTAAGCGTTTCGAGGCTTGGTACGGCGAGAAGCAAGGCAAGAACGATGCTCAATTAGATGCTGCGAATGCTGCAACTAATAAACTCAACAGCGACATCCTCGCTTCTGAGAAGAAATTCAGTGATGCACGTGCTGCTAAGATTGCAAGTGCTGCAAATGAAATGGCTGCAGAAGCTGCTGCCGCAACTGAGGCTGCTGCCGCTGCTGAAGCAGAAGCAAATGCTCCGGCTGTTGAGGAAGCTCCGGCTACTGAGGAAGCTCCTGTTGCTGAAGAGGCTCAGGCTACTGAGGAAGCTCCAGTTGCTGAAGAAGCACCTGTTTCTGAAGAAGCTCCTGTTGCTGAAGAAGCTCCTGTTGCTGAAGAAGCTCCTGTTGCTGAAGAGGCTCCTGTTGCTGAAGAGGCTCAGGCTACTGAGGAAGCTCCAGTTGCTGAAGAAGAGAAGAAAGAAGGTGAAGCTGAGGCTTAATCTTAAACTTCAAACGAATTACAAGGGCTACCAAATCGGTGGCCCTTGTTGTTTATAGTAAATTGCAAAACGATTTAACGCTAGCTCAATGAATGTCAAAGACGGATTTATTTTAGGGAGGTTTACAAAACCTTTTAGATATTCAGGAGAGGTGGTACTCTGGATGGATGTAGATGACAGCTCTCCGTATAGGGGAATAGAGGTGGTTTGGGTTGAAGAGAGAAAGCAACTGGTTCCATATATGATTACGAAACTTAAGCCGCACAAGGATAGATTTGTGGCTGTTGTGGAGGGTGTTAATACTGAGGAAGCCGCTCGAGCGTTGTGTGGCAAGAGTATTTACTTGCCTAATAGCAAATTGCCCGTTCTGAAAAATGATAAGTTTTACTTTCACGAAATTCCGGGCTGGAGAGTTGAGGATCTAACTACAGGAGAGGAAATAGGGATAGCTAAACGAGTATTGGATCACGGACCGTACCCCTTACTCGAAGTGGATGTGGATGGGACAGATGTAATACTTCCGCTTCCTGTAAATTTTAAAATCAAAGTCGATAGAGGGGCGAAACTTTTAAAGGTGGAGATTCCGGATGGTCTTATAGAGGTGTTCCAAAATCCAGGCAAAGAGAATGATAATGAGGACATTATATTCGAGGAAGAGTAGGCTGATATAAAAGTGGTGACACTGTCTCCAAAATGTAGGGTTGAGAAAGTTTGGGCCTGAAGCATCAGTAAACAAAAGAATAAAAATTTATCATTATACAACATGTGGAGAAGTGGCAGATGAGTGGTAGTGAAATGCTCAGAAGTCATCACTAACTTTTCAGTGAGAATAATATAAATGCGGGCCGCTTCCAATTTGCAACGGTAAATAACAGGAATGCCCGGTAATAATTACACTTCATGGCTGCATTAGCACAAGTTCCAGAAATGGATAGGACCTCAGAGAAAGTCAATAAAGATTCAAAAAAAGACTCAAAAAAGGTGAAGACAAAGATCTTCGTGCTGGACACATGCGTACTTCTATTTGATCATAGTGCGATCAATAATTTTGAAGATAATAGAATAGCCATTCCTATCACCGTATTAGAGGAGCTCGACAACTTCAAAGTTGGAAACGAGACTAAGCACTTCGAAGCACGTGAAACCATTCGCATCATTGACAGATTGAGTAAGGACTATATGCTTCAGGACTGGATACCTTTAGATAATGGACGCGGAGGAGAAATGAGGATAATTATTCAGGACCCACTACACAATAGCGAGGCTGATAAAGTGTTCGGGAAGAAAACTAACGACCACAGAATTCTAGACGCTGCCATCTCACTACAGAAACTTGAGAAGAATGCTATTGTCACTTTAGTTTCTAAGGACATCAACCTGAGGCTTAAAGCGAAAGCACTGAACCTTCCTGCAGAGGATTACAAGACTGGAAAGGTGAAGGACATGCAATTCGCTTACACAGGAAAATCTACCCTTGAAGATATGGACGCTGAAGTAATTCGAAAGATGTACGTCTCTGGAAAGTCAAAGAAAATTTCTGTGCTGGGTGATCAGAGAGCTAACAACCACTTCTACATAATGAAGAACTGTTCTTCTAGTGCCCTTGGCTATTTCAACGAGTCGAAACGGGTTATTGAACGCGTTGACAAGGGTTACTCATATGGCATCAAACCGAAGAACGCAGAGCAGGCATTTGCCCTCCATGCGATTCAAAATCCAGACATTAACCTCGTCACCATTTGCGGTGTCGCAGGCACAGGGAAGACATTGCTAGCCCTCGCGGGTGCCCTAGAGCAACGAAATCAGTACGACCAAATCATCCTTGCACGCCCCATCGTTGCCCTCAGCAACCGCGATCTCGGCTTTCTCCCAGGCGACGCCGAAGAAAAGGTAAATCCCTACATGCAGCCGCTTTGGGATAATCTGAATTACATCCGCAATCAGTTTGGTCCGAATGAGAGGAAATATAGAGCGATTGAAGAAATGCGAGAACAGGGAAAGATTCAGATTTGCCCACTTGCTTTCATCCGTGGCCGTTCCCTCTCTAACGTTATTTTTATTGTAGATGAGGCCCAAAACCTTACCCCACACGAAGTGAAAACTATTATTACTCGAGCCGGAGAGAACACTAAGATCATACTTACGGGAGATGTGCGACAAATAGACACTCCGTACCTAGATGAACACTCAAACGGACTCACTTATGTTATCGATCGTCTTAAAGGAAAGGACCTGTACTGCCATATAACTCTGGAGAAAGGTGAGCGTTCAGAGCTAGCAAACCTTGCTAACGAGAATCTATAAGCACTTATTTATGGCCTTGCTACTCTCATGACCTCTACCCCTGCGTTGTGATGCACTTTTACGAGATAGATACCCTTTGTGCGAGGAAGTTCTAATCTCATCTCACCGCTAGATTCTCTTAACGTTCCAGACTTTACTCTTGCTCCCGCAGCATCATAAACTTCAAATACCGCGTCTGGCGAAATGTGAGACCACGTTAGGGTGGTAAACCCTTCTACAGCAGGGTTAGGAGAAATCGTAATAGAAAAATCTGACTCCACATCTTCTACCGCACCTATAAAAGTAATAGGGATTGTTTTCGAAGTTACAAGCACAGCCTGTGTGCCCGCAGCTTCATATAATGGCTGGAAATCATTAATCTCAGCGACATCATAATCGAACATTGACTCAACCCACCTTGGAGGCATACTTTGGTACCAGATATTAATTGTAATCTCCCAAGCCTCTCCTCCTATAGTCACAGCTGGGTTATCAAAAACATAAGTAATAGCGTCTGTACCAGTTCCATAAGTAGAATTATAATAGTTAAAATTCCAGTCAAGAAGTGCATTACCCTTGATTTGAGTGGTATCGTATGAAGTATGGTTTTCACTAAATCCTAAGGGAACTAATCTGTTGTCTTTAACAGTTATAGCAGCTTGTTCGAGAACGTTGGTAGGGTTTGACTCAACATCTGCTGCTACTAATTCATATATCTGAACCTGACTGTCATCTGTAATAATATCATAGTGTGGTTCGTAATCGTCAAGACCTACGTCATCACTGCCCATAATGCGAGAACCTGTGGGGTCGAGTTTACCACTATGAAAAGCCGTGTCTATTTCGCTATGAACCATAAACTCAATGAACATTCTCCTCGATGGATAGCCTGACGGAAATTTATGTCCAGCTTTATTCCTTAATATAATCGTTGGGTTCAATTCTAGATCCCAATCGATAAATTGAAAAGCTTCTGGAGTAATTAACTCAACCGAGTGTTCGGTGAGTAATTGCTGTGTCCATAAAATAGTACTGTCGAAATGTTCTGCCGTAGCTGTGAGTCCGAGGAGCTCGATGTTGTCGCGCATGATTTCAAGCATGGCCGTATTCGCGCCCACTAGCTGATGGAGTCCGTACGGGGTGCGGGGTTCGAGGAAGGCATAACCGGATGAGATAATTACGGGGTCTGTAACACGAGGCATGTGACAAGATTGACAGGTGCCTTCGAATACTTCGGAGCCTTCCGGTAGATCTACCCCTTCACCGGAATAGGCAGAGTTAACCCATTCGTGATATGTGGCCTGCTCGATGTACTCGCCACCAGTGAGGTTTCCGTCGAGATCTACGGTGTTAGTGATGAGAGTATGGCAATCTGCGCATACTGTAGATTCTACGAGGTGAGAACCGTACATGGGGGTGTAGCCCGAGTAGGTCATCATGGGAAGGTCGTAAATCAGTGGCTCGTCCTTGCCAATGCCGTAGGGGCCGTATATGGCTGCGGAGTCGAAATATAACTGACCACTAAAGGATACTCCTGAACTGTCGGCGGACTGTTGGTGACAAGCTACGCAGGACACTCCATCGAGGGCGAGACTATCAGCGACTAGCATCGCCATGGTGTAATGAGCCAGACCGTCGTGCTTAGCGGCGAAATGTCCGAGTGGCGCATGGCAAGAAGTGCATTTGTCCTCAAGGGCTAATTGGTGCTCGGGGTTAACAGCTACTTCATGAGCAACTTTAGCGCGCCAGAAGGGGTCCTTCGCGCTATTAGCCATAATGGAACTGCGCCACATATCGGTGGGGTTAACATCGCGAGCGTCGGGAATGGGTGTAGCTGGGTAGGTTTGGCCTACGAGAGAAGCATAATGATTAGGGTCAGTAGCATGACATCCCGCACATTTTCCGCTACCTGTGAATAGACTGTTGAGCGTGTCGGGAAGTCCACCGTAAGCGGAAAGGAACACTCGGCTGTGGTATGGATCGGCGTCACTATGAATGTGAGCAGGGCGACTTATCCAAGCTGTGACACCTATAAAAACTACTGAAATTGG
>Ga0308017_1000344_pt1 | contig 14613 bp, 11 predicted proteins | sample Neamet280_FD_203145 | JGI IMG/M metagenome (GOLD analysis project Ga0308017, IMG submission 203145) | Marine microbial communities from water near the shore, Antarctic Ocean - #280 | ecosystem: Environmental > Aquatic > Marine > Unclassified | place: Southern Ocean | collected 2014-10-01
GTCGGTGACGTCGTCGCCATGGCCTGCCCCTCACCCCGCCGCGCACACCATTTCGATGTACGCCTTGACGCGCTGGGCGCTGGCCGGCATCACCTGCACCCGCTTGGGTCGGTCCTCGATGCCCTGGTAGCGGGCGGGCCGCTCGGGCTCGCGCCCGAGGGCTTCGACGATGGTGGCGGCAAACTTGACCGGCAACGCCGTCTCGAGCACGATCATGGGCACCCCGGGCTGCCGGTGCTCACGCGCTACCTTGACCCCGTCCGCGGTGTGGGGATCGATCATGACGCCGAAACGCTGCCACGTGTCGCGGATGGTGGCGATGCGGTTGGCGTGCGTGCTGCGGCCACTCAAGAATCCGAAGCGGCTGCGCGCCAGCGCAAACGCCGGGTGGGCCGACAAATCGAAGCGCCCCTGGCGCGCCAGCTCGTCGGCAAACAGGGCGCGCGTCGCCGCCGCATCGCGCCCCAGCAGGTCGAACACGAAGCGCTCGAAGTTGCTGGCCTTGCTGATGTCCATCGACGGGCTGGACGTCTCGTAGGTGTCGGCGCTGCCCCGCACCCGGTACACCCCGGTGCGGAAAAACTCGTCGAGCACGTCGTTTTCGTTCGTCGCCACCACCAGGTGGGCAATGGGCAGGCCCATCATGCGGGCGATGTGCCCCGCGCACACGTTGCCAAAGTTGCCGCTGGGCACGGCAAAGCTCACGGGCTCGTCGTCGCGCGTGGAGGCCTGGATCCAGCCCGCAAAGTAGTACACCACCTGCGCCAGCAAGCGCGCCCAGTTGATGCTGTTGACGGTGCCGATCTTGAAGCGCCGCTTGAAATCGAGGTCGTGGCTGACCGCCTTGACGATGTCCTGACAGTCGTCGAACACGCCCTCGATGGCGATGTTGTGGATGTTGGCATCCATCAGGCTGTACATCTGCGCCTGCTGAAACGGGCTCATGCGCCCATGCGGGCTGAGCATGAAGACGCGGATGCCACGCTTGCCGCGCATCGCGTACTCGGCGGCGCTGCCGGTGTCGCCGCTGGTGGCGCCCAGAATGTTGAGCGTCTCACCCCGGCGCGCGAGCTCGTACTCGAACAGGTGGCCCAGCAGCTGCATCGCCATGTCCTTGAAGGCCAACGTGGGCCCATTGGACAGTGCTTCCAGCCAGAGGCCGTCTTCCAAGTGACGCAAAGGCACGATCTCGCCCGTGCCGAACACCTCAGCCGTGTAGGTTTTCGCGCACAGCGCGCGCAGGTCGTCGGCCGGGATGTCGTCGATATAGAGCGACAGGATCTGGAACGCCAGCTCGGCGTAGCCTTGCTCGTGATAGAGGCGGCGCCAACGCGCCAGCGTCGCCGCATCGACCTGGGGATACGACTCGGGCAGGTACAAACCGCCGTCGGGCGCAAGGCCCTCGAGCAAAATGTCGCTGAAACGCCGCCGCTCGGGGTGGCCACGGGTCGAGAGGTAGCGCATCAGGCCAACTCCTCCTTACGGATGCGTACCACGGGCGCCAGCACGGTGGGCAGGGCTTGGATGGCATCGAGCGCCTCGTTCATGGTGCCCTCGCTCGTGTCGTGCGTCAAGATGATGAGGTCGGTTTGCGTGCTGCCCTCGCCGCCCACCTCGTCGGCCTCGCGCTGCAGAACGGCGTCGATGCTGATGCCCGCACGCGCCAGCAGCCCCGTCACCTCGGCCAACACACCGGGCTGGTCGGCGACACGCAAGCGCAGGTAGTAGCTCGTGACCACTTGCGCCATGGGCACGATGCGCAGGTCACTCATCGCATGCGGCTGGAACGCCAGGTGCGGCACGCGGTGCTGCGGGTCAGCGGTGTGCAGGCGTGTCACGTCTACCAGGTCGGCGATCACGGCGCTGGCGGTCGGCTCGCTGCCCGCGCCTTTGCCGTAGTAGAGCGTGGTGCCCACCGCGTCACCCTGCACCACCACGGCGTTCATCGCGCCCTCGACGTTGGCGATCAGGCGCCGCGCCGGCACCAGCGTCGGGTGCACGCGCAGCTCCACGCCACCGGCCACGCGCTTGGTGATGCCCAGCAGCTTGATGCGGTAGCCCAGCTGCTCGGCGTAGCGGATGTCGGCCGCCTGCAGCCGTGTGATGCCTTCGACATACGCCTTGTCGAACTGCACCGGAATGCCAAACGCCAGCGCACTCATCAGCGTGGCCTTGTGTGCGGCGTCGATGCCCTCGATATCGAAGGTGGGATCGGCCTCGGCGTAGCCCAGGCGCTGCGCCTCTTTGAGCACGAGGTCGAAATCCAGCCCCTTGTCGCGCATCTCGGACAGGATGAAATTGGTGGTGCCGTTGATGATGCCGGCCACCCACTGGATCTGGTTGGCGGTCAACCCCTCGCGCAACGCCTTGATGATGGGAATGCCGCCCGCCACCGCCGCCTCGAACGCCACCATCACCCCCTTGGCCTGGGCGGCGGCAAAGATCTCGGTGCCGTGCACCGCCAACAATGCTTTGTTGGCCGTGACCACGTGCTTGCCGGCGGCGATTGCCTCCAGCACCAGCGTCTTGGCAATGCCATAGCCGCCGATGAGCTCGACCACGATGTCGATGGAGGGATCGGCGATGACGGCGCGCGCGTCACCCACCACCTGCACCCCGTCGCCGACGATGGCGCGCGCCCGCTCGACGTCGAGGTCGGCCACGGTGACGATGTCGATGCCGCGCCCGGCGCGGCGACGGATTTCTTGCTGGTTGCGCTGCAGCACGCGAAAGACGCCGCTGCCGACGGTGCCGATGCCCAGCAGACCAACGCGGATGGGGGGAAGCGAACTCATGGTGGTGATGTCTGTGAATAGATCGTCGATCGGTGGCGGGAGCGCCCCCGCGCAGGGTCAGTCCGTTCCGTAGCGGCGGCGCAGATGCCCCAAAAAACGCGCAATGCGGCCAATCGCCTCGGCCAGATCGTCTTCGTGCGGCAAAAAGACGAGGCGGAAATGGTCGGGCGTCGGGTAGTTGAAGCCCGTGCCTTGCACGATCAGCACCTTTTCCTCGGCCAGCAGTTCGTAGGCGAATTGTTGGTCGTCCTCGATCGGGTAGATCGCCGGATCCAGGCGCGGAAACATGTACAGCGCGGCCTTGGGCTTGACGCAGGTCACGCCGGGGATGGCCGTCAACAACCGGTGCGCCAGGTCGCGCTGTCGGCACAGACGCCCCGTGGGCGCGACCAAATCGTTGATGCTCTGGTAGCCGCCGAGCGCGGTCTGGATGGCCAGCTGCCCCGGCGTGTTGGCGCACAGGCGCATCGAGGCCAACATATTCAGCCCCTCGATGTAGTCCTTGGCGCGCCGCTTGTCGCCCGAGACGATCATCCAGCCCGCGCGGTAGCCGCACGAGCGGTAGTTTTTGCTCAGCCCGTTGAAGGTGACGAACAGCACGTCGTCGGCCAGCGAGGCGATCGACGTGTGGGTGTGGCCGTCATAGAGCACCTTGTCGTAGATCTCGTCCGCAAAGACGATCAACCCGTGCTGGCGCGCCAGCGCCACGATGGCCTGCAGCACCTCCACCGGATACAGCGCCCCGGTCGGGTTGTTGGGGTTGATGACGACGATGCCCCGCGTGCGCGGCGTGATCTTGCGCGCCATGTCCTCCAGATCGGGGATCCAGTCGCTGGCCTCGTCGCACAGATAGTGCACCGGCGTGCCGCCCGATAGCGACACCGACGCCGTCCACAACGGGTAGTCGGGCGCGGGAACCAAAATCTCATCGCCCGCGTTGAGCAGCGCGTTCATGCTCATGGTGATGAGCTCACTGGCGCCGTTGCCCAGATAGACGTCGTCCACCGTCACGCCAGGAATACCCTTTTGCTGCGTGTAGTGCACGATCGCTTTGCGCGGGGCAAACAGCCCCTTGCTGTCCGTGTACCCGGCCGCGTGCGGCAGGTTGCGGATCATGTCCTGCACGATCTCATCGGGCGGCTCGAGCCCGAACACAGCCAGGTTGCCGATGTTGAGCTTGATGATCTTGTGGCCATCCTCCTCCATCTGGCGGGCCTTCTCCAGCACAGGCCCCCGGATGTCGTAGCAGACGTTGGCGAGTTTGGCCGATTTGTGGATGACGGGAAACGGCATGGCGCACGGGGTTGGGCGGGTGGAACCTATAATTTCACCACAGTTTGGCCGCCTTTCCGTGCGCGCCGTGCGCCACCGATGAAGTTTCAACCCGACCGCATCGACACCCTGTCCATCCAGGCCCACGGCCCGGGGTGGGTGGTGATCGCGGGCCAGCGGTTCGAGCACAGCGTGGTGGTCAGCGCCAGCGGCCGCCTGCAGGTGTGGGACTGCCGGGCGCACGCCGATCTGACCGCCGCCCACTTCGACCTCCTGGCCGAGGAAGAACCGGAAGTCGTGCTCTTCGGCAGCGGCCAGCGCCTGCGCTTCGTCGCCCCTGCCCTGCTGCGCGGCCTGATCGAGCGCGGCATCGGCGTGGAAACCATGGACACGATGGCCGCGGCGCGCACCTACAACATCCTGGCCGGCGAAGGCCGCCGGGTGGTGGCAGCCCTGTTGATCGAACCCCACGACACGACGCCGGCGGGCTGACTTTCGATCGCCTCCACCCGCCAGACCCGCCCCTCGAATGCGGTAAAATTAGCAAAATGTCCGGCGCAGCCCATCCTGCCGCGCTGCCACGCTCGGCACCCGCTCCACGCGCGAATGGGGCTCAGGGTGTGTGATGGACAGGCCGTCTTTTTCCGGACGCATCCGATCAGCCAATCAGACAGGGGATACGCTTCATGGCCGTCGTCGTCAACAAACCCATTCCCGAGTTCGAAGCGCAAGCGACCGGCGGCGTCAAGGTCACCCACCAGTCCCACCTGGGCAAGACCCTGGTGCTGTACTTCTACCCGAAAGACCACACCCCCGGCTGCACCACCGAGGCGCTACAGTTCCGCGACCAGTATCAAGAGTTCGTCGCCGCCGGTGCCGAGGTGTTCGGCGTCTCGCGCGACAACCTGAAGTCGCACGAAGATTTCAAAGCCAAGCTGGAGCTGCCCTTCGAGCTGATCGCCGACACCGAAGAAAAGATGTGCCACATGTTCGGCGTGGTCAAGAACAAGATCATGTACGGCAAGAAGGTCAAGGGCATCGAGCGCAGCACCTTCTTGATCAGCCCCGAGGGCATCCTGCTGCAAGAATGGCGCCGCGTCAAGGTGCCTGGGCACGTGGACGAAGTCCTGCAGGCCGTCAAGATGCTCAAAAAGGTGGCCTGACGGCAAAACGTCTCGTCGGAAGAAACGGTCCAGCCTAGCGCAGGCAGGGGCGGTGGGCATTCGAGCCAGCTGTCGCCGTCAAGAGAGGAGCGCTCAAAGGATGGGCGTGAACAGTCGGGCGGCTCGGTCGCGCAGCCGCACCGTCAAGGGCTGGGCATGCCATTGTGCCAGGGTGACCAGGTGTGATTCGGCCCGGCGTTCAAAGAAATCGTCTTCGAGCTGGGCCGCAAGGGCGGGATCGTAGACCTCGAGGTTGAATTCGAAATTGAGCCTCAAACTGCGCGTGTCCCAGTTGGCCGAGCCGAGGCTGACCCAATGGCGATCGATCAGCATCAGCTTCGTATGGTCGAAAGGGCCTGGCCGTTCGAAGACACGCACGCCAAACTCGAGCACCTGGGCATAGCTGGCGCGGCTTGCCCATCCGACAAAGGCATGGTCGCAGCGCTGCGGCACGATCACCTCGACTTCCACGCCGCGCAAGGCAGCGGTAGACAGGGCCGTGAGCAAGGTGGTTTCGGGCACGAAATAGGGCGTCCGAATTCGCACGCTGTGCTGTGCGCTCGCAAGCGCGCCGGACCAGGTCCAGAGCAAGCGGTCGATCGTATCGTCGGGGCCAGCTTCGATGCCGCGTGCAAGGGCGCCGCCGCAGCGGTCGCGGTCGCCCGCGGGCCATGCTGCAGCGGAGTCCGGGCCCCCACGCCAGAAGGAGGATTCGAGCCATTCGTCGCTGCTGTCGAACCAGTCGCGCGTGAAGGTCAGCATCATGTGTTCCAGCACCGGTCCTTCGACGCGGAAGTGCAGGTCCCGGAAGGCCGCTTCGGGCTTGTCCGGCGACCAGTAGGACGCTTGAATATTCATGCCGCCCGTGAAGCCGACACACCCATCGACCAGCAGCAACTTGCGGTGGTTGCGCAGCTGAACCGCATGCAGCCGCGCGGGAATGAACGGCGGGTTGAATGAGGCGACGGGCACGCGCTCGCGGACGAGCGCGCGGTAAGCCGTCTGGCGCGAAAGCCGGACATTCACGTCATCGATCAGCACGCGCACGGCCACGCCCCGGCGGTGCGCGCGCGTGAGCGCGTCGACGAAGGCGCCACCGATGCCGTGGCCGTCAAAGATGTAGCTGGCCAGGGCGATGCTGTGACGCGCCTCGTCGATGGCCCGCAGCATCTCGGGGTAGGCGGTCGCACCGCCGTGCAGCGGTTCGATTGCATTTCCCGCCGTCAGTGGCAAGCCCGTGGCCGACTCGACCAGGTGCGCCAAACCCTTAAACGTGAGCGGAACGGGAGGCGGCGTATCATGGCTGGGCTGCGCGGCCACGGCACCACGGTGTACCGAACCCCGCAGACGCCGCGCCCGTCGCTCGATGCGATTGATTCCAAACAGGAGATAGAGCGTCGATCCCGCCAGGGGCAGCACGGCGATGACGATCAGCCACAGCGTGGCCGAGCGCGGCTCGCGCTTGTGCAGCAGCGCGTGGCCCATAAAGAAGGGCGCCACGATGGCCGAAGCCACCAGGGCGCTCAGGGTCCAGGTATTTCCGTCAAGGATAGGCATGGTCGACCGTGACTGACCCAGAGGCGATCGCTCAGCGTGTCAGCGGCTCATCGACCACCACCCTGCAACCACAGGGTCAGCCGCACCCGGCCTTCGCCGGTGGGCCGAACAATGCCTGCATCTTCGAGGCGCGCCTCGACGAAGCTCTGCGCCAGCTCGATCCAGCCGACCACACTGCGCTCGGAGGTATCGAGCACTTCGGCAATGGCGGCATGGGCCAGCGCGTCGAGTTCGGCGAGCAGCAAGGCGCGGCGCCACGCCACCGGCAGGTCTTTGAGCACATCGACCACGTAGGCTTGTTCGCCAGCCCGCTCGGCGGTGGCGGGTTGATCGGTGCTCTCGGCAGCAGCCTCGACCATCTCCGGCAGCACATCGGCGATGCTGAGCGTGTCATCCGGTTGGTAGTACTCGTAGAGTTCTTCTTCGACCATCGACTCGGCGTCGTCCTGCGCGTCCGTCGGCACCGGAGCGTCGAGCGAGACGGCCTCGCCGTATGGGCGGCTGGCGGCGACCTCGCGGTCGATGGCCTTGAAGAGGTTCTTCAGCAGTTGCCGATAGACCGCGTCTGGGTCCGCACCGGGCTGCCACGCGGCTTTGGTCGCGGCGGCGGCCTCGTCGACGACATCGCGCACGGTCGGGTAGTCCGAGGGCAGGTCGCCGACGGCGCGCAAGTAGGCAAGTTCACGGCGCGCCACTGCTTCGAGGCGTTGCAGCAACGCCTCGATGCCCTGTTGCGCCTGCGTCGCCACGGCTTCGGGCAGCGCGGCGATCTGTTCCTTGAGCGCATGCAGCCGCTCGCGGCGCGCCTTGCGCTTGTACTGATCCTGGCCGCGCAGGAGCTCAAAGTGCTTCTTGGCTTCGCGAAACAGGCGCGCCATCGCGGCTTCGCTCGCGACGACCGGGTCAGCGCCCTCGGCGCTCGCAGCGATGATCTTCTTGCCCGGCAGGTGCATGTGCAGCCGCACGGTAAAAGCCTTGCCGCCCCGCTTGGGCTTGCCCAGCGTCGCGTGCAGCACGCTGTCCTCAGCGCCGTGCTTGATCAGCAGAGGCTGGAGCTGCTTGGACATCTGCGCCTCGAGGGCGTGGGCCCAGCCCGGCGCATCCTGCGCCGAGGTGCCTTCGTAATGGAGTTTGATTCTCATGGTGATCTCGGTGGATTAGAGGAACGCCGCCGAGCTTACCAGCGCAGCGAGGCCGCCGCGCCTTGGAAGTCACGCAGCAGTCGGCCCTCGGCCTCACCACGAACGAACTCGAGGCGCGCGCCATAGTCGCGCGCGAGCTGCCAGACATGGTCGCGCAAAGCCACTTCCTGCGGCTGGTCGCAAAAGAGTTTGGCCATTTCTGCCGTGCCGCCCACAGCGCCCTCAGGGCAGCGCCAGATGCGTGCATCCAGCGCCCAGGGCAGCACCAGCGTTTCCACACGGCCCAGTTGCAGCGCGTCGAGCACGGGGTCCAGACCCCAGACGCCCGGCTGCTCCTTGATGCGTTCCAGCAGCGCCAATTCGGCCTGACGTTCGGCTGCTTCGAGGGCCGGCGTCACACGTTCGAGCAAGTCGGCCGGTGTCGGGTTCGATGCGTTGCCGGGCTGGGGCACGCGAGCGACCACCCGGTTGCGCAGGCCGCGGCTGAGGTAACCCTCGAAATGCGACACCTGCCACGGTTCGCCCATGAGGACGAGGCGCTCGACGCCCAAGCGGTCGACCGTCTTGTCGAGCGCCTGGGCGAGGCGCGTGTAGAGCTTGTGCATCCAGGTGCTGACTTTCGCGGCTTCGCGCTCTTTCGGCGAGAGCTTGTCGAAGCTGCCACCCGTGTGCGCACGGCGCAGCGCTGCGGCGTTTTCGATGCGCTCGGCCAGATCTTTGAGCTCCCGCCATTCGTCGGCGCTGATGTCGGCGAATACGGCGGTGTCTTCACGCAACTCGCCCAGGAACAACTCATAAAAGCGCCACTTCGCGCCTTCGAGATGGAGCACACCGCCACGCTCGTATTCGTCCGCGGCGAAGAAAATGGGCGTCAGATACGGCTCGCCCCAGCGCGCTTCCACGCGCCCCTGGGCCAGGTCGACCACCGGTAGATCCAGCTGCAGGTCGATGCGGCGCACGACCAGACGGCCGCGCAAGCCGCGAGTGGCAAACAGCGCCAGCGTGCGTGCAGCCGGCCGTTCCTCGTCGATGAGCGCCAGGACTTCGTCATACAGCGGCGTGTCGCGCTTGCCGTGAGCGTCGCGGATTTCGGGCAGGTCCTTGAGGGCGTTTTTGATGCGCTTGGCCCACGCGCGGCCCGCGTTTTCAGGGCGTGCGGGGTTGATGTCCGCATAAATGGACAAAACAGGGGCTCCTGCGCCGCCAAACGCGGACTGCAGGTCTTGGGTCAATGAATCGAGTTCGGTCATGTTGTGTTTCTCTTTCTCTAGGGTTGCTTTCGGAAGCGTCGAGTCGACGCAAGGCTGAGTCGGTCGCCCTGAACCGGTGCGGGACGCTCAGCCCTGCGTTCGGGTTTGCCGGACGCTCAGGCGCTCTTGCGCAGTCGGAGCGCCAAAGCCAGCAACAGGGCGCCCGCGATCAGGGCGTATACACCCATCATCAGGCCCATGGTCACCATGCCGGCATCGGGATACAAGGCCAGCACGACCGGAACGGCAGCGCCGAGGGCGACGCTGATGGCGCCGCTGAGCATCAGGATCCAGCCTCGGCCGCCTTCGCGCTGCAGGCGACGGCCGGCAGAAAATTCGAAGACGCCGGTGGCGATCGCCCACAGCGACAGCAGCACCCAGTTGAAGACGACCAGCGCCATGGCCGCCGCCCAGGGCACGACGACCACCACGATGCCAGCGAAGATGCCAATCACGCCACGCAGCACCCAGGACCACCATCGGTCGGTCTTCTGGCGCGCGTGATGGATGCCCAGGCCCACCGACAACACACCGTCGGCGAGCGCATAAGCACCAAAGACGAAGGTCAGCGCGTAGACGGCCGCCAGCGGCGACCACAGCGCAATGGCGCCAAACAGCAGCGCCAGCACGCCCCGCAGCGCCAGCCACTTCCAGTTCGTCTGGATCAGGGAGACGGAGGCGTTTTGGGTGACGCCGTCGTCGGACGTTTTCACAAGGTTATCCGTCATGATGGGGCTCCTCGATCAACGTTGGGTGGCGTTGGCTAACCAGCCGCTGCCGGACTTGCCGCCCTCGGTCTGCTTGCGCGCCTGGGTCTGGACATCGGCGTTGGCGCCGGGCACTGGCTTGGTGGCGGCGGGTGCCGCATCGGCTGCATAGGCCGAGGCGCCGCCAAAGGCCAGCGCAGCCGCGAGCGCGAGGTGGCTGGGTTTGAGGGTTTTGAGTGAGGTTTTCATCGTCGATCCTTCCGTTGTTGCTGTTGTCGAGACGACGCCAATCTGGCGGCGGCAACAGGCTGCCGCGCAAAATCAAGTGCCCGCAAATCGGGTAGCGCCTGGTGGGCAGATGGGTATGAGACAAGAGATATCAAGCGGGAGGCGACGCGATTTTTCTGGCATCATCGCCGTATGCCTTTGCCACCTCCACCACGCCGCAAGGCCGACCGCGTCGACCTCAAAAAACTCTCCGCCACCGCCACCCCCGCAGCCGACGATGCGCCCGCTGAAGAGCCGCAGGTGACGCCGCCGCCCCCCCTGGCGGCAGACGCATCGGCCATGACGCCCACGGCCCGAACCGGGCGGGGTCGGCGTCGCTCCACCGGCGCCGTGCGAGCCGAGACCCCGGCTGAGGCCCCAGGCGCTGACGCGATTGCTACCGCAAGTGTCGCCGTGGCCCCCCCCGCGCCAGCGGCGCCCCCCCAGACCGCCCTACCCGCGCGCGCGCAGCGGGAGGCCACGCGGCGCTCGCCGACCCGCCGGCGGGCGGCGTCCGACGGTCGGCGCCGGTTGTTCGTGCTCGACACCAATGTGCTGATGCACGACCCGTCCTGCCTGTTTCGCTTCGAGGAGCACGACATCTTCCTGCCGATGATCGTGCTGGAAGAGCTGGACAACAACAAAAAGGGCATGAGCGAGGTGGCGCGCAACGCGCGCCAGGCCAGCCGCTCGCTGGACGCACTGGCCGCTTGTGCCAACGGTGACATCCGCGCCGGACTTCCCCTGTCCGCACTCGGCAACACCGAGGCCAGCGGCACCCTGTTCTTCCAGACCGAGCTGCTGCCGCACGCGCTGCCCGCCGATCTTCCTCAGGGCAAAGCGGATAACCAGATTTTGTCGGTGGTGCAGGCGCTCACCCAGCGCCACCCCGAGCGCGACGTCGTGCTGGTGTCGAAAGACATCAACATGCGCATCAAGGCGCGCGCCCTGGGTCTGGCCGCCGAGGACTACGAAAACGACAAGACGCTCGACGATGCTGACATGCTCTACAGTGGCATGTTGGCATTGCCGACCGACTTCTGGAGCCGCCACAGCAAGACGGTGGAGAGCTGGCAGCAGGGTGGGCATACCTTCTACCGCATCTCGGGGCCGATCGCCGAGCAGCTCTACCTGAACCAGTTCGTGTACTACGAAGCACCGGGTGAGCCGCCGCTGTACGCACGGGTGGTCGAGTTGCGCGGCAAGTCGGCCGTGCTGCGCACGCTGCGCGACTATACACACCTCAAGAGCGCAGTCTGGGGCGTGACCGCGCGCAACCGAGAGCAGAACTTCGCCCTCAACCTGCTGATGGACCCGGAGATCGACTTCGTCACCCTGGCCGGCACCGCGGGCACCGGCAAGACGCTGATGGCGCTGGCCGCGGGCCTGAGCCAGGTGCTGGACGAGCGGCGCTACACCGAAATCATCATGACACGCGCCACGGTCAGCGTGGGTGAGGACATCGGCTTTTTGCCCGGCACCGAGGAAGAAAAAATGGGCCCCTGGATGGGCGCGCTCGATGATAACTTGGAGTTTCTGGCCAAGGGCGGCCAAAGCCCGGCCGGCGACTGGGGCCGCGCAGCCACGCAAGATCTGATCCGCAGCCGCATCAAGATCAAGAGCCTGAACTTCATGCGCGGGCGTACGTTTCTGAACAAATACGTCATCATCGACGAGGCGCAAAACCTCACGCCCAAGCAGATGAAGACGCTGATCACGCGCGCCGGCCCCGGCACGAAGTTGGTCTGCATGGGCAACCTGGCGCAGATCGACACACCGTACCTGACCGAGGGCTCGTCCGGCCTGACCTATGTGGTCGACCGCTTCAAGGGCTGGCCGCACGGGGGGCACGTGACGCTGGCCCGCGGCGAGCGCTCGCGCCTGGCGGATTTTGCTAGCGAGGTGCTGTAAGCACGGACTCCGCCACTGGCGTCCGGTCTGGCCCCGGGACGCGGCGGCGCGCGAGCAGCACATACATCGTGGGCACGACGAATACCGTCAGCAGCGTGCCCACGCTCATGCCGCCCACGATGACCCAGCCGATTTGCTGACGGCTCTCGGCCCCGGCACCGGTGGCCAGCGCCAGCGGCAGCGCACCCAGCACCATCGCACCCGTGGTCATCAGAATCGGGCGCAGGCGCAGCTCGGCCGCACGTCGCACCGCCTCGCCCAGGGCCAAGCCCTGCTGGCGCAGCTGGTTGGCAAACTCCACGATCAAAATGCCGTGCTTGGTAATCAGCCCTACCAGGGTCACCAGGCCAATCTGACTGAACACGTTGAGCGTGCCACCCGTCCAGCGCAAGGCCGCCAGCGCCCCCAGCATCGACAGCGGCACCGACAGCATGATGATGAAGGGGTCGAGAAAGCTCTCGAACTGCGCGGCCAGCACCAGGTAGATGAACACCAGCGCCAGCACGAAGACCACCGCCAGAGACCCGGAGGCGGCGCGGAACTCGCGGCTCGCACCGTTGAGGTCGGTGGTGTAGCCCTCGGGCAGCACCTCGCGCGCGATCTGGTCCATGGTGCGCAGCGCCTCGCCCAGTGCAAAGTCGGGCGCCAGGTTGGCGGTGAGCGTGGCGCTGCGACGCTGCGCAAAGTGGTTGAGCTCGCGCGGTGCGACCACTTCCTGCACCCGCACCACGGCCGACAGCGGCACCATCGTGTGGTTGCGCCCGCGCACGTACAGGCCATCGATGTCCTGCGGGGCGCTGCGCGCATCGGCGCTGGTCTGAACGATCACGTCGTACTGCTCGCCCTCGCGCTTGTAGCGGCCCACGACGCGCCCGCCCAGCATGGATTCGACCGTGCGCGCCACGGCATCCACACTGACGCCCAGGGCGGCGGCGCGCTCGCGGTCCACCTCCAGGCGCAGCTCGGGCTTGTTCATGCGCAGGTCGGTGTCCACCTGCAAAAAGCCAGGAAAGTCGGCCATGCGGCGCTGAAACTCCGCGACCACGCGCGCCAGGCTGGCGTAGCTGTCGTTGGTGGTGATGACGAAGTTGACCGGCCGCTCGCGAAACCCCTGCCCAAGCGACGGCGGCGTGATGGGGAAGGCCGTCACGCCCGGTACGGCAGCGATGCGCGGCGCCATCTCGCGCACCAGTGCCAGCGTGCTGCGCTCGCGCTCCTCCCACGGCTTGGCACGGAAAAAAACCGTGGCTTGCGAGACGGTGGGGTTGCCGATGAGCGCGAAGATGCGGTCGAACTCCGGGTAGTCGCTGCCGATGCGCTCGATGGCCGCCGCATAGCGCGACGTGTAGGCAGCGGTCGCCCCATCGGGGGCGTTCACGATGGTCAGGATCACGCCGCGATCCTCCAGCGGCGCGAGCTCTTGCTTGGTGGTGCGCAGCAACCACACGCTGGCGGCAGCGCTGGCCAGCATCAGGCCCACCACCCCCCAGCGCCAGCGCAGCGCCACGTCCAGCGCGCGGCCGTATCCATGCACCAACGCTTGCAGCACGCGCTCCATGCTGCGGTCAAACCATCCGCGTCGCTGCTGGTGGCGCAGCAGTTTGGCGCACATCATGGGCGACAGCGTCAACGCCACGAAGCCCGACACCAGCACCGCCCCGGCGAGTGCGAGCGCAAACTCGGCAAACAGGCGTCCGGTGCGCCCCGGGGTCAGCGCCAGCGGCGCATACACCGCGGCCAGCGTCAACGTCATGGCCACCACGGCAAAGGCGATTTCACGCGAGCCACGGATCGCCGCCGCCAGCGGCGTCATACCCGCTTCGATGTGGCGGTGGATGTTTTCCAGCACGACGATGGCGTCATCCACCACCAGGCCGATGGCGAGCACCAGCGCGAGCAGCGTCAGGGTGTTGATGGAAAAGCCAAACAACGCCATCAGCGCAAACGCGCCGATGAGGCTGACCGGGATGGTGACGAGCGGAATGATCGATGCGCGCAACGTCCGCAAAAACAGCACGATGACCAGCGTCACGAGCACCACTGCTTCGAGGATGGTCTGGTACACCGCCCGGATCGAGCGGTCGATGAACACCGAGTTGTCGTTGGCCACCTGCACGTCGACGCCTGCGGGCAGGTCGCCCCGCACGCGTTCGAGCAGCCCGCGCACGCCGGCCGAGAGTTCTAGCGGATTGGCCGTCGCCTGGCGGATGACGCCCAGCGACACCGTATCGCGGCCGTTGAGCCGAACCGACGTGCGTTCATCGGCTGCCCCTTCGGCAACATCGGCCACATCGCCGATGCGCACCGGCAACCCACCCGCCGTGCGGATGACCACGTCCGCAAAGGCCGATGCGCTGCGCAGGTCGGTGGCGGCGGTGACGTTGAACTCGCGCAGTTGGCTCTCGACCCGGCCGGCGGGCACCTCCAAGTTGGCCCGGCGCAGCGCGTCCTCTAAGTCCTGCACCGTCAGCCCGTAGGCGGCCAGGCGGTCCGGGTCGGGCCGCACGCGCATGGCGAAGCGGCGTTCGCCAAAGACGCGCACCTCGGCC
>Ga0308017_1000345_pt1 | contig 14607 bp, 15 predicted proteins | sample Neamet280_FD_203145 | JGI IMG/M metagenome (GOLD analysis project Ga0308017, IMG submission 203145) | Marine microbial communities from water near the shore, Antarctic Ocean - #280 | ecosystem: Environmental > Aquatic > Marine > Unclassified | place: Southern Ocean | collected 2014-10-01
GCCCAGACTTGCTCCATTTCCTCGTCGATGATGGTGCGAATTTGGACGAAGTTGCCCAAACGGATGCCGCGCGATTTGTCGGTGGTCTTGCGGATCATTTGTTCGACCGAGACATCGGTACCAGGATTTTGCTTGTAGAAACCCGACTTTTCGGTCAATTCGTAGGCGGCCTTGGTCACGGGCAAGTAACCGGTGCGCTGATGGCTCTTGGCCGCCACGTCGGGTTTGGACAGATGGGCAAAGAACTGCGCCACACCTTTGTACTCGTTGTCTTTCTTGCCGGCCATCACCCACAGGCTGGCACCGCCGATGATGGTATTTTGCGGCGCACCAGGTACATCGGGGTAGTAGGGCAGGGTGGAGATGCCGAAGTCGAACTTGGCGTTGCGCTTGACGTTGCCGTACAGAGCCGAGCTGCCGGTCATCATGGCGCACTCACCCGAGACGTAGGTAGCGTCCGCCGCGTTGCCGCGGCCTTTGTAGACGAATAGGCCTTGGTTGGCCATGTTGGCCAGGTTTTCGATGTGGCGCACGTGCAGTGGCGAGTTGAACGCCAAACGCGCGTCCAGGCCGCCGAAGCCGTTGTTCTTCGTGGCGAACTCGACATTGTGCCAGGCCGAGAAGCTCTCGAGCTGCGTCCAGCTCTGCCAGCTGGTGGTGAAGGGGCACTTGTGACCAGACGCCTTGAGCTTGGCCGCCGCCAGCGCTACCTCGGGCCAGCTTTTGGGCGGCTTGTTGGGATCGAGCCCGGCGGCCTTGAAGGCATCTTTGTTGTAGTGCAGCACCGTGGTGGAGCTGTTGAACGGGAAGCTCAGCATCTGACCATTGGGCGCGGTGTAGTAGCCTTTGACCGCGTCCACGTAGGCATTGGGGTCGAACGTCACGCCTGCCTTTTTCATGACCTCGGCGACGGGCACGATGGCGTTGCGGCTGGCCATCATCGTGGCGGTACCGACCTCGAACACTTGCAGGATGTGGGGAGCGTTGCCGGCGCGGAAAGCGGCAATCGCAGCCGTCATCGACTCGTCATAGCTGCCCTTGAACACGGGCACGACCTTGTAGTCCTTTTGGCTGGCGTTGAACTCGTTGGCCAGGTCGTTGACCCACTCGCCCAACGCGCCACCCATGGAGTGCCACCAGACGATTTCGGTCTGGGCGTGGGCGCTGGCCACGCCGGCAGCCAAGACGGTGGCAGCGAACAGGTGCTTGAGGGGTTTGCTCATCGTGACTCCTTGGGGTCGGGGTTGTTGCGAAAACAGACGAAAGCGCCCGATAGTTTCCGAATGCAATGTGAAAGTTTAGTGACAAAATGCCCCGATGGGCGAACACCTAGGGTTTGCCCGCGTGCGCGGGTGTCGCGCTGGCGTCGTGCGGCACAATTGCCGCATGAACGAATCCACGCCCACGCGTCGGCGCCGCGCCCTCAACCCCCGCCAGAGCGATCTGCTGGCCGCCGTGCGGCAGGCGGGCACGCTGCGCATCGAGGATCTGGCGCAGCGCTTTGGCGTCACGCTGCAAACCGTGCGGCGCGACGTGCGGCAACTGGAGCAGATGGGATTGCTGGCGCGCTACCACGGGGGCGTGCGGACCCCCGTGTCTACCGTCGAAAACCTGGCCTACACGCAGCGTCAGACGCTCAATGCGCAGGCCAAGGCCGCCATCGCGCAGGCCGTGGCGCGCGACGTGCCGGCGGGCTGCTCGCTCATCCTCAACATCGGCACCACCACCGAGGCGGTGGCGCGCGCGCTGCTGCAACATCGGGGCTTGCGCGTCATCACCAACAACCTCAACGTGGCGGCCATCCTGTCGGACAACCCGGACTGCGAGGTCATCATCACCGGAGGGGTGGTGCGCCCGCGCGACCGCGGCATCGTCGGCGAGGCGTCGCTGGATTTTCTGCGCCAGTTCCGGGTCGACATCGCGCTCATCGGTATCTCGGGCATCGAGACCGACGGCACGCTGCGCGACTACGACGTGCGCGAGGTGCGCGCCGCGCGCACCATCATCGAGCACGCCCGCCAGGTGTGGTTGTGTGCCGATGCCAGTAAGTTTGGCCGCCCGGCAATGGTGGAAGTCGGGCACATCGCCGAGCTCACCCGCGTCTACACCGACCGCGCGCCGCCTGCGCCGTTCGATGCGATGCTGCGCGATGCCGACGTCGCCTGCGTGGTGGCCAACCCGGCGGGTTGATCGTTGACGCATGGCTGCCCACCCCAGTTGGGCAGCCGTCCCCAACGGGGTGTCGCAGCGGTGGCGGCTGTCGGCCCCTGCTGCGGCGCATAGACCCATTCGCCGACGTGCAGGCTGCCGTCGGCCGACCAGCGTGCGATCAGGCTGCTGCGGGTACCATAGCGGCGCTGGGGCAGATAGACGTAGGGGCTGGACTCGAGGTGCGCCCGCTCGTCGTCATGGGGCACGTGGCGTTGCAGCGCTTGCAACAGCCGATCGGTCGCCGAATCCGCGTCGGGTGCAGCCAGCGCCTGGTTCAGGGCATCGCGCAGCGCCACCACTTTGGGCCAGGGGGTGTCCAGCGCGGCGTTGGACAGTCCGTAGACGCCCGGGGGCAGCTCGCCGCCCCACCAGCCCCCGACGCGTACCACGGGCATGGTGGCCGCCCGGTGGGGGGTGGGGTCGCGGTTGGTCAACCAGGCCCAGCAGCCGCGGCGCACGTCGCCCAGCACCAGGTTGCAGCCGTTGTAGTCGTGCGCCGCGTGGTGGCGGGCCATCTCCTGCCACGTCGTGGGCGCCTGGCGGACCAGCCAGCGCGTGACGAGCTCGCCGCGGCTGCGCGCGGCCGCCGCCTCCGGTGGCCAGGCGCGCACATTGGTCAGCATAGCCACGCGCCCTTGTTCGCCGAAGGCCAACCACGAGCCCCCGGCCAGACCATCGCGGCCACCCAGGATCGTGGTGCCGTCCGACGAGTGCCAGACATCCAACGCCAGCGTGGGGCGATCCCACTGTTCGTCGCGGTTGGCGACCACCCACAGGGGGTGTTCGGTCGATTGACCGATGGCCCAGGCCATCAGGCACATGGCGTCAGATGTCCTGCCGCAGCTCGTAGGGCAGGGGACGCAGATGCAAGGCTGGCCCGTCCATTGACCCGGCTCGCAATGGCTGCCCATCGACTGCAGAGGTTTGCAGTGCCACGATGGCGTCCCAGCCTGCCTGCGGGTTGGGCGCAGCCTGGGCGATCACGCCCACTGGCTGCTCGGGATCGGACGGGTGAAACACCTCTTGTCCTGCGGCCAATGGGCCGTCGGCATGGGCCAAGTGGCCGCGGCGCTTGAGCGTGCCGCGAAACTGGCTGCGCGCGACCACCTCCTGCCCGGGGTAGCAGCCCTTCTTGAAGTTGACGCCCCCGACCGATTCGTAATTGAGCATTTGCGGCACAAAAGCTTCGGCCACGGCGTCGCTCACCTGCGCGACGCCGCTCATGACGTCGAGCCACCGCCAATGTTCCTGGGGCAGGGTGTCGCCGGCGGGGGCGGGCGCACCGGCCGGCTGAATCAGCAGGGCCCGCTCCACGCCGGCTCCGGGCGGCAGACGCACCCAGGCGCGGTCCGCATCGCGCCAAAGTCGCCACCACTCGGTGCTCAGGGTGCCAGGCACCGACGGTCCCGCGACCCCCCAGATGTCCCACTGGTCGGATGCGTCGGCCAGCCGCACCTTGGCGCGCAGCACGAACATCGACAAGCGCTTGAGCATGGGCGCGATGCGCTCGCGCAGCGTGCACACCAGCACGCCACCCTCGGCGCGCAGCGCCAAGCCAGTCATCAACATGCGCCCCTTGGGGTTGCAATAGGCGGCCAGCCGCGCCTCATCGTCGCGCAAGCTCAAGACATCTTGCGTCAGTTGCCCGTGCAGGAAGGCAGCGGCGTCGTCCCCCGTGGCCCACAGCACGCCCCAGTCGTGCAGGCGCGTGCAACCCACCACGACGGGGGTGGGCAGAGCATGGTCGGCAGTGGTGTCTGATGCAGGTGTCATGGCTGTGACGGCTATCATGTCGGCCTCTATTGTCTGTCAGGCGGAGGAGACAATCCCCCGCGGCCCCCATTGTCCGTGAGCCGATCATTGCCTTCTTCCCTTGCCCGTTGGTCTTTATGGGTCGCGCTGGCGGTTCTCGCGGCCGCCACTGCCGTGGCGCTGTGGCTGCATCGTCCGCTGCCCCTGCGGCTCGCCGGGCAACCCTACGTGGACGTCGTGATCCAGCCGGGCATGTCCGCCCGCCAAATTGCCGAGCACTTGGTCGAGGCGGGGGTGGACACCTCAGCTTGGGGCCTGTTCGCTTGGTTTCGCCTGTCTGGACAGGCGCACCTGCTCAAGGCCGGCAGCTACGAAATCGAGCCGGGCACCACCCCCCGTGCGCTACTCGAACAGTTGGTGCGCGGCCGCCAAGCCGTGCGGCGCCTGACGCTGGTGGAGGGCTGGAATCTACGTCAGGTGCTGCAGGCGGTGCGGACGGCCGAATACTTGGTCGATGATTTGCCCCCTGGGGACGACCCGGTGGCGCTGGCGCGGCATCTGGGGTTGCCCAGCGGCCATGCCGAAGGCCGATTTTTCCCGGACACCTATATTTACCCCAAGCGCTCGACCGCCTCGCGCGTGCTGCAGCAGGCCGCCGCGGCCATGGACGAGCGGCTGGCGCAGGCGTGGGCGCAGCGCCAGCCCAACCTGCCGCTGCGTTCGCCCGAGGAGGCGCTGATCCTGGCCAGCATTGTCGAGAAAGAAACCGGCGACGGATCCGATCGCCCGCTGATCGCCGGTGTCTTCATCAACCGATTGCGCATCGGCATGCGGCTGCAGAGCGACCCCACGGTCATTTACGGCCTGGGCGAGCGCTTCGATGGCAATCTGCGTCGGCGCGACCTGCTGACCGACACACCCTACAACACGTATACCCGAGCGGGGCTGCCGCCCACCCCGATTGCGATGCCCGGTTGGGATGCGCTGCTGGCCACGGTGCAGCCCGCCTCGACGCGCGCGCTGTATTTCGTGGCCCGGGGTGATGGCACCAGCGCCTTCAGCCAAAGCCTGGAGGAGCACAACCGAGCCGTGCGGCGGTATCAGTTGGGGCGGTGACATCCATGATGGCGTTTCGATGGTGGGCCTTGGGAGTCGCGCTGCTGTACGGCGGCTGGGCGGCTGCGCGCGGCTGGGGCATCGCGGGTCTGGAGTGGGACGAAGCCGAGCAGGTGCTGCACGCGCAGCGCCTGCAGTGGGGATATGGCCCGCAGCCACCGTTGATGGAGTGGCTGGTTTGGGCGTTGCGGCAAATCGTGCCTGTCTCCCCCTTGGCCGCCTTGCTCGCGATCAAGGCGGCTTTGCTGTGGGGGCTTGCCGTTATCGCGGCATGGACGGTCGCACGAGCGGTGCGGGATGACCGCTGGGGTGTCGCCAGTGGGACGTGGTTGCTGACGTTGACCCCGTTGCTGTGGGATGGCCCGCGGTCACTGACCCACAGCCTGTTGGCAGCGACCGCCATCGGGGCGGTACTCGCGGCCGGTATGCCGCTGATGACACACCCCCTGCAGTCCATGTCGGCCCGCCGTTGGGTGGCCCTGGGGTTGGCCTGCTCGGCCGCCTTGCTGGCCAAGTACAACACGGTGCTCGTGTTGGCGGCGTTGATCGTGACGTGGATGGCGGTGCTGTGGCGCGCCACCGGCGGGTTTCGCAATAGTGCGCGACAGGGTTGGCAGCAGCATGGACGGGGCCTGGGGTGGATGGTGTTGGGGTTGATGCCCGTCGTGCCGCATGCGTTGTGGTTGTGGGGGCATCGAATGGACGTCGCGGCGGAGCTGCAGACGAAGATGCAGGGCGTCACCGGGCGCGAGTCCACCGCGTTGGAGGTGCTGATCGCATGGGCGGCGACGGCTGGGGTGTCCGTGCTGATCTGGGTGTTGACCCGGGCGATGACGGGCCGGCAACGGGTGGCCACGAATCCTGCCGCGAGCGGCGAGCCACCCGGCTGGCCCAGGCGTACGCTCGCCTACGGCGCGGCGATCGCCGTTCTCTTGCTGTTTTTGGTCGCATCGGGGGCCTTGCAAGACGTCCAGCAACGCTGGATCCTGCCCATGGCGGTACCGTTGCTCGTGTTGTTCGCGGTCGATCGCGGCCCCCGAGATTGGACCATGGCGCGGGCCATGACCATCGGGTCGCTCGCGCTCGTGGTGTTGGGACTGGCGCTGTTGCTAGCGCGCCCCGTCGTGCTCGAACGCCTGGGGCGCCCGTCGTGGAGTCAGTTGCCGGCGCGCGATATCGCGCACTAGGTCGATTCCATGGCGGGGCCGCAGACGGTGGCGGTCGTGCAACCGATTCACGTGGCGGGTGCGATCGCCCTGCACACGTCGGCCGTGCGCTGGGTCGCATATCCGGGATCTTCAAAACTGGCCGTTCCCACCGACGTGGACGCCTGTGACGTGCTTTGGGTGAGCGCCCGAGCCCCCAAACCCGGACCGGCCATCGCCACCGAACTCGGCTACCGCGCAGAAGGGGCACTGCAGAGCTACCGCTGGCATGCCGCGTCATCGGCATCTAGTGGGGGCACGCTCTACGCCCAGCGCTGGGTGACCGATGCGCGGCCGTGCCCGTCCTTGCGCAGCGTGTACGATCGACTGCCATGAGCGATCGACCGCAGCCCCTTTTCATCACCTTCGAAGGCATCGACGGCGCCGGCAAATCGACCCACATCGCCACGCTGGCCGAGCGGCTGCGCGACCAGGGGCGTGCGGTGACGGTGACCCGCGAGCCCGGCGGCACCGCGCTGGCCGAGGCGCTGCGCGAGAGCCTGCTGCGCACGTCCATGGATGCCCTGACCGAGGCGCTGCTGGTGTTTGCCGCCCGGCGCGACCACCTGCGGCACGTCATCGAGCCGGCGCTGGCGGCGGGGCAGGTGGTGCTGTGCGACCGCTTCACGGACGCCACGTTTGCCTACCAAGGGTACGGGCGGGGCTTCGATCTCGACGTGTTGCGCACCCTCGAGCGCTGGGTGCAGTCGGGCCCGGCCGGCTGGCGACAGCCCGATCTGACCTTGTGGTTCGACGTGCCGCCCGAGGTGGCGGCAGCGCGACTGGCGCAGTCGAGGGCACCCGACCGGTTCGAGGCGCAGCCGCAGGCGTTCTTCGAGCGCGTGGCGGCCGGTTACGCCGCGCGCGCAGCCGAGGCGCCACAGCGGATCGTTCGCATCGACGCGCGGGCAGAGGTGTCCGCTGTCTGGCAACAGGTGGAGGCCGCCTGTCGCGCGCGGGGGGTGCTGCCATGACGCTTGCGCCGTGGCTGCAGCGCCAACTGCGGTCGTTGCTCGCGCTGCGGGGACACGCCGTGCTGCTGGCCGGCCCGGCAGGCCTGGGCCAGTTCGAACTGGCGCTGGCGCTGGCGCGCGCCTGGCTGTGCGAGCGGCCGAACGAGCAGGGCGCCTGCGACACCTGTCCGTCGTGCCACGCAATCGACGTGCGCACCCATGCCGACTTGTTCGCGCTGATGCCGGAGCAGCAGGCGATCGAACTGGGCTGGCCGCTCGATCCGCTCACGCAGGAGCGCATCGAGCGCAAGGAGATCAAACCCAGCCGCCAGATTCGAGTCGAGGCGACGCGCGCCGCGGTGGCGTTCACCCAGGTCACCCATGCGCGCGAGCCCGGCAAAGTGGTGCTGATCCATCCGGCCGAAGCCCTCAATCCCGAGTCGGCCAACACGTTGCTCAAGACCCTGGAAGAACCGCCGGGCCGGGTGCGCTTCGTGCTGGCCACCGAAGCCGCCCATCAATTGCTGCCCACCATCCGCAGCCGCTGCCTAACGCATGCCATGCGCTGGCCCGACGAGCACGAGGGCCGGGCGTGGCTGAGCCGGGTGGCGGCGACCGACTACCCGGCGTTGGGCGAGGACGACTGGGCTGCCTGCTGGCGGGCGGCAGGGGCGCGCCCGCAAGAAGCGCTGAACTGGGCCAGCCTGGGCCTGACGGCGCGCTTGTGGGCGGAATTACCGCAGCGGCTGGCGCACGGGGACTGGACACCGATCGCCGACTGGCCGCTGGCGCGCCAGTTACAAGTGGCGATGATGCTGTGCCACGACGCCATGGCGCAGGCAGCGGGGGCTGCGCCGCGCTACTTTGCGGCCGATGCGCTGCCCACGGCACCCCCGCAGCGCTTAGGCGGTTTGTGGCGGGCCTTGCAGCAGGCCCGGCGCACCGTGGAGCACCCGGTTCAGGCGGGGCTGTGGACGGAAGCCTGGGCACAACGCATGCGCACGGCCTTTGCGACCGCGCGGCCGTCACGGGCGGCCGCGGCGCTACACTCGCGGGCATGAGCACGGGCCCGTCTGCGGGGGATGCGGCCAACCATCCGCGTCCCACCGTCATCCAACTGTCGATCAAGGAAAAAGGCGCGCTCTACGCCGCCTACATCCCGCTGTTTGCCGAGGGCGGCATCTTCGTGCCGTCCACGCGGGAGTATGCCTTGGGCCAAGACGTGTACGTGCTGCTGACGCTGCCCGATGATCCGCAGCGGTACCCGGTCGCGGGCAAGGTCGCGTGGATCACGCCCGCTGGCGCCACTGGCTCGCGCACGCAGGGCATCGGGGTGCGATTTCCGGCCGATGACAAATCGCGTGCGCTCAAAGCCCGGATCGAGGAAATCCTGGGCTCACACCTGGCCTCGGATCGCCCGACACAAACGATTTGACGATGCTGGCGCTGGGCCCAGCATGCCACACGAACCGACCTCATGTATACCGATTCCCATTGTCACCTCGACTTTCCGGAGCTGCAGCAAAACGTCGCGGAGGTGTTGGCCGCGATGCGAGCCGCCCGCGTCGATCGCGCGCTGTGTATCTGCACCACGCTGGAAGGGTTCGAAGCGGTACACCGCTTGGCCCTGCAAGGCGCGCAGCCCACGCCGCCGTGGTTGTGGGCGACGGTGGGCGTGCACCCGGACAACGAAGGCGTGCGCGAGCCCACCGTGGCCGATTTGACCGAGCGCGCGGCGCTCGCGCGCGTCGTGGCCATTGGCGAGACCGGGCTCGATTACTACCGCCTGGGCGAGCGCACCGTGGCCGACATGGAGTGGCAGCGGCAGCGCTTTCGCGTCCACATCCGCGCGGCGCGGCAGACGGGCTTGCCGCTCGTGATCCACACCCGCAGCGCGTCCGACGACACGCTCGCCATCCTGCGCGAGGAGGGGGGATTCACCTCGGCCGCGGCCGGGGATGGTCGTGGCAGCGTCACGGGCGTGTTTCATTGCTTCACCGAGACGCGCGAGGTCGCGCGCGCGGCGCTCGACATGGGTTTTTATATTTCGTTTTCGGGGATTCTGACGTTCAAGAACGCGGCGGACCTGCGCGACGTCGCTCGCTACGTGCCGCTGGAGCGCTGCTTGATCGAAACCGACAGCCCCTATTTGGCGCCGGTACCGCACCGTGGCAAGACCAATACCCCCGCGTTCGTGCCGCTGGTGGCCGCCCAGTTGGCCGAGCTCAAAGGCGTACCGGTGGAAGCGGTTGCGGCCGCGACGAGCGACAACTTCGAGCGGCTTTTTCTGCAGCCGGTGTCGACGCCGATCATCGAGCAAAGCTCAGACGCGACATGAAAAACGTCACGCAATGGCTTGTCGTAACGGTGCTTTCCGTATACTGCGGATTGGCATTCGGGCAGCGCTCGTACGACCAGTTCATCACCGCCGTGGTGCGCGACGATGTGGCCACCGTGCGGCAGCTGCACGCGCGCGGGTTCGACCTCGACACCCCCGACCCCGACCTGAATCCGGCCCTGGTGTTGGCGCTGCAGCGTGATGCGCTGGCCGTGGCCCGCTACTTGGTCGATCAACCCAGCGTCAATATCGAAGCGCTCAACGCGGCTGGCGAAAATGCCCTGATGATGGCAGCACTGCGAGATCACTTGGACATTGTGCAACGTTTGCTCGCGCGCGGCGCACAGGTCAACCGCCCGGGTTGGGCGCCCCTGCACTATGCCGCTGCCAACAAGGGGGCGCACGCGCTGGCCATCACGCGCCTGCTGTTGGAGCACCACGCCTACATCGATGCCGAGTCGCCCAACCGCACGACCCCTCTTATGATGGCGGCCCGCTACGGCCGCGAGGAAGTGGTGCGCCTATTGCTGGACGAGGGGGCGGACCCGACGTTGCGCAACCAGCAAGGGCTGGATGCGATGGACTTTGCCCGCCAGGTCGGACGCCAAACCGTGGTGGATATGATCGCGGCCTCCATTCGCGCCCGCCAGCCGCGCGGGCAATGGTGAACGACCAGAACCAGGTTTGACCGAACGAGGATGCGAGATGACCAATCCGCAACAGGCAACGAGACGTGATGCCCACGATCTGCTGGGCGGGCTGCTGATGGCCATCCTGGGCTTTGCGGCGGCATGGTACGCCCACGGCCACTATGAGCTGGGTACCCCCCGCAACATGGGGCCGGGGTTTTTTCCGTTTTGGCTTGGGCTTTTGCTGGGCGTGTTAGGCGTGCTCATTGCGCTGCCGGCGCTGGTGCGCCCCGGTGTGCGCATCGCCGTGGCATGGCGTACGCTGGCGTGTGTCATCGGCTCTCTTGTGCTGTTTGCCGCGGCGCTCAAGCCCGCGGGCCTGGTCTTGGCCACGGCGGCTTCCGTGCTGCTGGCGTCGCTCGCCGATCGCAGCATGGCGTGGCGCACGCGCCTGATCGCCGCTGCCGTCATCGCGGCCTTGTGCTGGCTGGTCTTCAGCCTGGCGCTGGGCATGGTGCTGCCCGTCTGGCCGTGGAGCGTCTGATCGGCGACATCGAGGACATCCAACCATGGATATCGCACAAGGACTCTGGCTCGGGCTGCAGCAAGCCATGCAGCCGATGATGCTGCTGTACTGCTTCCTCGGCGTCTTCATTGGCACCCTGATCGGTGTGCTGCCCGGCATCGGGGCGATGGCCACGATCTCGCTGCTGCTGCCAGTCACCTATCACATTCCCCCGACCGCGGCCATCATCATGCTGGCCGGGGTCTACTATGGCGCGCAGTACGGGGGCTCCACCGCCTCCATCCTGCTCAATCTACCGGGTACTCCGTCCTCGGCGGTGACTTGTCTGGACGGATATCCGATGTCGAAACAGGGTAGGGCGGGCGTCGCGCTTTTCATGACGACCTTCGCGTCTTTCGTGGGCTCGATGTTGGGCATCGTGATACTGGCCGGTTTTGCACCGGCCATCGCCGAGATTGGACTGAAGTTTGGTCCGGCGGAGTATTTCGCGATGATGCTGCTGGGCCTGATCGCGGCGTCCACGCTGGCGTCGGGATCGCCCGTCAAGGGCTTGGCCATGGTCGTGCTCGGGCTGTTGCTGGGCACGGTGGGCACCGATGTCAACTCGGGGCAGGCGCGCTACGACTTCGGCATCCCCGAGCTGATGGATGGCATCAACATCGTGGCATTGGCGATGGGGCTGTTTGGTATCGCCGAAGTGGTGAGCTCCGTCAACCAGCCGCGCGAGGGCCAGATCAACGACCGCATCACGTGGCGCTCGATGTTGCCAACCCCGGCCGACTGGAAGGCGTCGATCATGCCCATGCTCCGCGGCACCGGTATCGGCAGTTTTTTCGGGGCGCTGCCCGGCACGGGTGCGTCGATCGCGTCGTTCATGGCCTATGCCACCGAAAAGAAGCTGGCGCGCGACCCGTCGCGCTTTGGCAAAGGCGCCATCGAAGGGGTGACCGCCCCTGAGGCCGCCAACAACGCCGCTGCACAGACGGCGTTCGTGCCCACGCTGTCGCTGGGCATCCCGGGCGACGCCGTCATGGCGCTGATGCTAGGCGCCCTCATCATCCACGGCATCCAGCCCGGGCCGCTGCTCATGACGAACCAGCCCGACCTGTTCTGGGGTCTGATCGTGAGCTTTGGCATCGGCAACCTCATGCTGATGATCCTGAATCTGCCGCTGGTGGGCATGTGGGTGGCGATCCTGCGCATTCCGTATAGCGTGCTATATCCGGCCATCCTCGTTTTCATCGCGCTGGGCACCTACAGCGTCAACAACAACGTGTTCGACATCTACATGGTGGCGATCATCGGGCTGCTGGGCTATGCGCTGGCCGTGCTGCGCTTCGAAGCGGCGCCGCTGATGCTCGGCTTCGTGCTCGGGCCGTTGATGGAGGAAAACCTGCGACGTGCGTTGCTGCTGTCACGCGGCGACGCGATGGTCTTCATCGAGCGCCCGATCAGCTTGGGCTTCATGCTGGCCTGTGGCGCGCTGCTGGCCTGGTCGCTGTGGGGTGCGCTGCGCCAGGCGCTGCGGGCGCGTGAGCGCGCCCGGGAATCGTGATTCAAAAGTTCTACAATTTGTATTATGTTAAGTCATCAGTCAGGGAGCTCCGCGGGTAAACCATAGCCGGCCTTCACTCTTGGTAGCCCCTACAATGCTCGGTATGTTCAACTACCCTGGTGACATCTTCATGAACCGTCGTCACGTTCTGCACGCCATTGGGCTTGCCGCAGCCTTGGCCACGGGTACTGTCCAGGCCCAGAGCAACGAGCTCAAGGTCGCCATCGATCCCACCTACGAGCCCTTCACCTACAAAACCCCCGATGGCAAGCCCACGGGCTTCGACGTCGACATCGCCGAAGCCATCTGCGCCAAGCTCAACCGCAAGTGCGTCTATGTCGAGCAGGTGTGGGACGGCATGATCCCCGGTCTGATGGCGCGCAAGTACGACGTCATCATCAGCTCGATGTCGATCACCGACGAGCGCAAAAAGGTGGTCGACTTCTCGGACAAGTATTACAACACCCCCAGCGGCATCGTCGTCAAGGAAGGCACGCCTTACAGCGGTCCCGCGTCGCTCAAGGGCAAGAAAATCGGTGTGCTCAAGGGCAGCACGCAAGAGAAATACGCCATGGGCGAGCTCAAACCCGCCGGTGTGCAGGTCATCCCCTACGAGGCTCAAGACCAGGTCTACCTCGACATCAAAGCCGGACGCCTGGATGGCACGGTCGCCGACAAGGTCGAGGTACAGGGTGGCTTCCTGCGCAAACCCGAGGGCAAGGGCTACGGCTTCGTTGGTCCCGAGCTGTACGATCCGAAATACTTCGGCTATGGGGCCGGTGTGGCGATGCGCAAGGGCCAAGACAAGCTCAAGGCCGATATCAATGCCGCGATCAAGGCGATCCGCGCCGACGGTACCTATGACAAGATCGCCAAGAAATACTTCGACTTCGATCCGTACGGCAAATAATCGAACGGAGTGAAGGGCGCGTCGCCCGGTGTCGAACCGGTGCGGCGCGTTTTTCGTTGCACCGATGCTCGACTATATTCCTCGCATCTTGGAGGGGGCGCTGCTCACCGTGGCGGTGTCTCTGTTGTCCCTGGCTGTCTCGATCGTTTTGGGGTTGCTGGGGGCGTCGGCCAAATTGTCTGGACATCCTGTTCTCTCGGCGTTGGCCACGGTGTACACCACTGTGGTGCGTGGCGTCCCAGAACTGGTGCTGATGCTGCTCGTTTTCTACGGCGGCACCATCGGCCTGACGCATTTGCTCGAGACGCTGGGCCACACTGAAGCCGTCGACATCAACCCCTTCGTCGCGGGCGTGGGCACCATCGGCTTCATCTATGGCGCATACATGACGGAAACCTTTCGCGGCGCGATGCTGGCGATTCCACGTGGCCAAATGGAGGCCGCGTGGGCATTCGGCATGGGGCGGCTGCAAACATTTTTCCGCATCACGCTGCCGCAAATGGTGCGCTACGCCCTGCCCGGCTTCACCAACAATTGGCTGGTGCTCATCAAGAGCACGGCATTGGTCAGCCTCATCGGTCTGCAAGACATGACGTATTTGGCCAAGCAGGCCTCAGCTGCGACGCGTGAGCCGATCTTTTTCTTCGTGTTCGTGGCTGCACTGTTTTTGGTGTACACGTCGGCGTCGCTGTGGGTGCTGCGGCGGCTCGATGAACGGTTCAGCCTCGGGGTGCGCCGCGCCACCTCGTGGCAGAGCTGATTTGGCCGAAAGATCCCGCCGTGAATTGGTCCGTCATTTTCGAGCCCGCCCAGCTCCAGCTTTACGCTGAAGGGCTGCTCACGACCCTGAAGCTGTTGCTGTCGTCGTTGGCGGTGGGTGGGGTGCTGGCGCTGTTTCTGGCGCTGGCGCTCAATAGCCGCTATCGCTGGTTGCGCTGGCTGGTGGGCAGCTACACCTACGTGATCCGCGGCACGCCGTTGTTGATCCAGGTCTATCTGATTTACTACGGCATCGCCCAACTGGAATGGGTACAGGCGCGTTGGGATGCCGTCTGGCCGTGGACCTGGTTCAAGGACGCGTTTTTCTGTGCCCTGCTGGCGTTTGCGCTCAACACCGCTGGCTACACCGCCGAGATGCTGGCCGGCGCCATCCGCGAAACCCCCGCCGGCGAAATCGAGGCCGCACGTGCCATGGGCATGTCGCCGCGGCAGGTGCTCTGGCGCATCGTCATGCCCAGCGCCCTGCGGCGAACGCTACCCGCGTACAGCAATGAAGTCGTCATGATGCTGCACAGCACCAGCTTGGCGAGTACGGTACCGGCGATGCTGGACCTGACGGCGGCGGCCAGCCGCGTGTATTCCGATTTTTATTTGCCGTTCGAGGCCTACCTGTTCGCGGCGGCCATCTATCT
>Ga0308017_1000346_pt1 | contig 14606 bp, 12 predicted proteins | sample Neamet280_FD_203145 | JGI IMG/M metagenome (GOLD analysis project Ga0308017, IMG submission 203145) | Marine microbial communities from water near the shore, Antarctic Ocean - #280 | ecosystem: Environmental > Aquatic > Marine > Unclassified | place: Southern Ocean | collected 2014-10-01
TGCAAACGATATACTCGCTAGAGCGCTACAGGCCAGGGACTAGAAAAAGAAGAGCTCGGCAAACATTCTGGTATATCAATGAAATATGCAGAAGGGTGTGACCACATCTGTACATGAAGGAAAGCACATAAAGACATTCAGCAAACATTCTGATGTAGTAATGCAGGTACAAAAGGGTGTGACCACGTCAGTGTACAGCAGGTCTGCTGTGCATTGTCGCACGAGATGTGGTACCTAAATTTGCAGGATGAAGGAAGCCTAAATGTGATGACCAACAGGATGTAACCACCGCAGGTATGTTCCACTGTCGCTTCAAGCGACGTTTGGGAGCCAGGTGCTTCAACGCTTTCTTCTGCTGCTTTTTGGCAACCTTGGCGGCAGGACTCTGCATCAATGCCTTTATCGTAGCTGTTTTCTTCGTGACTGCCATCATCTTTTTGGCTTCCTTCATTTGAGAAGGCGGCAGACTACCCTTTTTTGTTGTTATCAATGCAGCTGGAATGTTCTTTGCACTAGCACCTTTCTGTTGCATCCATTTCACTATCCGCGGTGATGCGCAATGTGTGTGCAGGAAATAATCGCCAGCCATGGACAAGTCGACCCGTATACGCAGCTTTCCTTTTGGCATCCGGCGCTTGCAACCTTGGCACGAACCACGAGCAGAAAGCGCCTTTTCAAAACTGTAGAACACCATCGATGTGCCTCCAAGTACCGACAACGATGTACACTGAGATCAAGTCGGCACGAATGTGCCCGCGAGGCTAGAGCCAACATACATTAAAGTTATGCACATCTGTGGATGTAGAACGCGGACTCAATCGAAACAGCCATACACGGCAACCGGGGGCATGCATCCTAAGCACAGGCATGCAGAACAGCAGTGCACGCATAGGTAACGAGTTACACAGGCCGCCCAGGCATGGGCAAACAGTTCTACAAGATCCTGCGCATATGTGTTTTCTATCACTACAAGATTTGCACAAGCCAAGTACCGGTGTAATGTAGACTACAAGAAAATGTCGCTCAGAATGGTGGAATCTGTTCGCATGATTGCGGGCTCGTAGCAAGGTGTAACCACAGCTACATTTTTTCTAGAAAATGAAGAGCTTCAGTTGATGTATCCATGCATATGCAGAAGGGTGTGACCACATCTGTACATGAACGAGGTGTCCACCACCTGAGTCACTCAGTTTCTCAGATTCCGGATGAGCAGCAAAGTGTAACCATCGCTGCATGGATCCGAATCTAGAAACGCATTCGAGTAGCAAGTGTGTAACCACAGCTACATATCGATCGAGTAGTTACACATCGATATGTTATATATGCATATACATTCATACATCGAGTCAGTGCACACATACACCGCAATGTGGTGAGTGAACTCTACTGATCTGGGCCTATGATGTCAATGGTGTCACCACTTTAGTCTGGGCTCGAATGGGGTGCACCACTGTAGTCCCCTGCAGAAATGACACTCATAATACTGGCGATCACAGTCTGTGCATAGTGGGGTCTGCTGATTATCTGCCCACTTCTCTGATGGCACTCGATCCTTAGCCTTGCAATTGTCGCAGAAGCAGCCTGTCTTCCGACCACAATCCACACATGGCCTGTAGAGAGTGTCGGTGTCGCTACACGTGATGATCTGCATCTGATTCATGACAACCTGGCAATTCAGTAAGTGGTTAGATGAACTGGTGGAGATGATGAAGGAATGCTTGAACAAGATGCCTACAGGTGCACGGATGCGAGCATTACAAACATGTGCATGTAATCTCTCTCTCGATCTCTCTCTATATATATATATATATGTCCAACAAGTGCATGCAAATGTGGCATGGCATAACGAGGCAATGGCATACAACGTGGCAGCCACGTGGCGATGGCATACATGATCTCGTCTGTGCTGATACTCATGGGCAATAGATGTTCTGCCTTGATGGCTCTATAGATCTGACGCACACGATGCCGGGCTCTGAAGAGTCGCTGGATGTGCAGCCAGTAGAATAGGTAATCAGTTCTAAATATCTAATATCTATCATATGCTATCTAATCTCTACTATCTCTATCTACTATCTATAATCTAAGCTCTAACTGTTGATATCTAATATCTAACATCCACTACCTGATATCTGATATCTAATATCTAGTGTCTATCTAATATCTGATATCTGATATCTACTATCTAATATCTAGAACAACGGTAGGCACCCAGTTATAGGAGTGCATCCTGTATAGTAGGTAATGAGTTCTAAATCTCTAATATCAATCATATGCTATCTAATCTCTAATATCAATGATATGCTATCTATATGTATATCTATGTATGTATATCAATTACATATGATAGCTAACATCTAATATCTAATATCTGATATCTAACATCCACAACCTGATATCTGATATCTAATATCTAGTGCCTATCGTGTAGCCCGGTAGAACCGTCCGCCCAGGGACCCAGTACTGACAACTGCTGCATCCAAAGTATGATGCCGTACTGAACTATGTTTTTCGCGGACAGTCGTGTAGTATGCATCTAACTGGTCGCATGAGACTCAGTGTCTCGGATTTCGGATGAGCAGTAAAGTGTAACCATCGCTGCATGGATCCGACGTTATAACGCATTCCGGTGCTTCAATGCACGATACACTAGGGTGTGGGAGCACTGTGCAGGATACATCAGGGTGTGACCACAGCTGTAAATCTCTGCATGGATCCGACGCTACAACGCATTTTGGCGCTGCACTGCAAGATACCGTATGGTGTGTGAGCACCGTGTTTGATACAAGATGTACATGAAAGAAATAGACGCTGCAACGGATGTTTGGTACACTAGGGTGTGACCACAGATGTACATGAAAGAAATAGACGCTGCAACGGATGCTAGGAACTGAAGCATTTTGTAATGCATTGTGGAATAACAGTGCAGGCTACAGTAGGGTGTGACCACAGCTGTACATGAGAGACACTAGACGCTGCACCGATACTTATGCTGTGTGTGCTGGCATAGGTGCATCTGTGAGTGCCCTGCCCAGTCGGGAACATTTCTTAGCTGTGCCTGGTGATGCATCCTGTGTCCACTCCACGTGGCGCTTGCGGTCCCTGCTTCCTACATGCTTAACGAGATTCATGAGGCTGCGCATAGAGGACTCGGCTTGTTTGGCTTGCTCCTTGCTCAACAACTGGACGCTCTCGATGACAAAGGCGTCTTCTACTTTGTTTGTGATGGAAACCAATGCGAATTGGGTACCACCCCTGGGAGGATCGAGTCTGTAAGAAACCATGTTGTCTTCTGTGCAAACGGCCGTCACATTGTATGTTTTGGCGGCATGATGTGAATCCTCGCCGCCTAATACGCATTGGACTTCCTTTGTCGTCAACTTGTATCCTGCACCGATACTCTCTGGTTTTGACTTTGTTTTGGAGCAAATCAGAGCCAGCACTTTCTGGCATGGAACAACAATAGGGAGTGAGTCAGCGTCGAAAGTAATTTCGAAAGCGTACGTAGGTGAAGTTTCGATTTGGTGCAACGCTGCTGGGACGATACTGGCGGTATCATGTGCAGACTCCTTCAGCATGTGAACTAGAGGAAGAGTGGCTCTTGTCGGGGCTTCTTCGAGCGGTTGGTCACATGCTTCAACAATGGTGAGGTTGATGAACGACTTCTTAGGTTCACTTGATTGTGAAGCCGCCTGTTGGGATTCATCGCTCACTTCTTTGGCTGTCCGTAGGATTTTGATTGCTGCCATTATGGGAAAGAGTTGATCTCCCTCTTCCCATGCTTTGATGAACGTAGTTCTGTCAGATGCTCCTGACAATGCCAATGCACTCGCTTCATTCATCCAGACATTGGCTGTCACACCGACGAGATCACGGACAGACGTCTGGAACCAGAGGCGGTCGCCTGCCCTGGTGGTGATGGAGTCGACATTGCGTGCGGGCCAACTCACCTCTGCCCAGTGGACTTGCCAGAGTGTGGGGCCCTCTTCGATGTTTGTGAGTCCTGTTGGACGGAGTAGATCATTCAGATGAAGAGTGAAAACTTGAAATCCTTGCTCTTGAGTGTAATCCCTGTGTGCATCCGGCGAGAAAGCTGTATGTAGCGTCTCTCGCGTTTCTGGCGACATGAGCGCCAACGCCGGTTGCTCTGTTTTGAGCTGTTGAGCTTTGGAACCAGTCGACTCCAATAGGAAGAACTCCTTGGACGACTCGAACTGGGGCGCAGCACCCTTGCCAAGTTTGCATTGAATAGCAAAGAATGACAGTGAGCGGTCTGTCCCGCTCACATCACCAAGTAGCTGTAGGATGTGTGTTTTAGTAGGGTTTGAGCCTGAATCCAAGAATAGGCTGATTTTCATTTCCACCAGCTTGTCGTTGTCTTTGGATTTGGAGCCATCGATCAAGATCACGTCTCTGACTTCACGGTCTGTCCCGCCGGGTCGACTGTCAGAAACATTAAGAACCAAGGCTGTGAGGTCAAACCTCTGGGCGCTTTGCAAAGTTTTACAATGGGCGACGGTCATGCTCGGTTCTGCAGTAAGTTGTGTAACATCACCGCTCACACTCTGCATCAAGGGATCGAACTTGGTTCCATTCATGTCAACGACGAGTTTGAGTGGGGTGTGTAAGTATTCTTGTTGGAGACCGTTTTTGAGTCGAGTCTGACTCATGCGGAAGCACAAGCCATTCTTGAACTTTTCCAGCGCTTTCTCGAGCGGTGCGCGGGTCTCCGCACGCATCGCTAATTCAGCAACCATGTACTGCTGGGGGTTCTCGCGGGACACAACGATGCATCGAAAGGTCGCTCCTTTTTTAGCCTTTTTGGTTTTCTTATCGGTGTATCCGTAATCCTCAATGCGAGGATAGAACATGGCGACGTCGAAAGACGCCAATGGAGCCGAGCGCTGGTTCAACTCGTTGAGTTGCAGCGATTTGCTATTGGCTGGTGCCATGAGAACGAAGTGTCTGTGGGCACGCGGGGACTGTGGGAAGCAAAACCCGACCAATCAGTTGGTCTTGATCATTAAACGCCTACGAGTTATGCCAATACATACATCACAAAACAACAAGCAACCAATCTGCATCAGTTTCCATACCTGCATCATATTATCTATATGTGTATCTAACTAGAGCAACGGTAGGCAACCATATTATAGGCTATCTACTATCCATTTATTATAGGTTATCTAAGATCTAACTGTTGATCTAATATCTGATATCTACTATCTCTATCTAATATCTAACATATTATCTCTATCTAATATCTACTATCTCTATCTAATATCTATCTCTATTATCTAATATCTATCTCTACTATCCATTATCTAAGATCTAATAGTCGCTACTATCTAACATCTAACATCTAGTACCTGTCTATCTAATATCTGATATCTAACATATAATATCTGAACAGCGGCAGGCACACAGTTATAGCTGCAGTCTGTAAAGTAGGTCATCAATTCTCCTAACTACTATCTACGACTACAATCTCATCCGCATTGCAAACAAACCTCCCCTCCTCATGCATTTTTTTCTTCCACACAACAATCGCGTGATCCGGCTAGTAGTGGGGTGAAACCACAACTACATGGACCAGTAGCTATAAAATGTCATGATCTGGCAAACATATATAATGCAGCATACAGAAGGGTGTGACCACATCTGTATATGAACGAGATATACTAGCATGTGACAGCATCGCTGCACAGCTGAGACTATGTAAACGGAAGCGATTTTTTTCGCGTTCTGGTGCATTCATGCAGTATACAATAGGATGTGACCACAGTCGTATCTGCACGTGACTAGAAACTTCACATCTCAACCTGTACGGCCATGAATGCAATGCCCTAACTGCTGTGCATGCCGAGTCTTCATCTCATTCCGCTTTGCGTTACATCTTACGCTTCTTCCGACCAGGATCTGATTTCCGCACTAGAAGATCAAAGCTGCCGCTGCAATGGCGGAGCTGCCACATGTGAGGACCTGTTGGCTCTGTTGGCGCAAGTCCCATCATCTTGTATTTCTCTAACCCTTTGCCCTTGGTTCGGATACCACAGAAGATTGGTGCGCCCTGTTTTGCTCTCTCGAGTTGGCCGAGCCATTCTTTACCCATCACCTTCCAATTCTCATCCGATGGCACGGTGCCCCCCAGGTGCCAGTTAGTCATTAGCGTGACGCCTTCTACGCGCTCCGTCGGTAGCCACTTCTGTTTCAGCCTTTGCCACTCTGTTTTCGGCCCTGGCCGATCCGATCCAATGTTCTGTGGTATCACTGTGTCGGTGGTACCGCATGGCTCAATCAATTGCACCAATTGCACCATGGTGTTGGATCCTTTGTTGCGCCAAGGTGCGTGTGCGAACATGGTATTATCAGGCGGAGGCGGAGAGGTGCTAACAACACGTTGTGAAACGGCGTTGCCATCGGGCACTGGAACACGTTTCATGTTAGGATCAATGAGCTACACTGAGAACGGTGCTACAATGAAAGATTAGCTCGACTCAAAATGGCAATCGAACTGGCAATTGAACAGCAACCCTCGCCCCGGCAACAGCACGCCATTCATTTGCTGATATCTAATATGATATCTAATCTCTATTATCTAAGATCTAACATATTTCCGATAAGATCTAACACAATCTCAGCCGCAATACTTATATATATATATATATATATATACATGTATGCCCACTACCACATCCACTGTTTTGCATACACACACAACTGCTGTCTCTCAAATGCCAGGTGAGTAGCCGGGTGCAGCTACATGTCTCCGATGCAAAAAAAAATGAACTCATAAGTTTACAGAAGGGTGTGACCACATCTGTCTCTGAGAGCGACTTACCAGCAATAACTAAATTCGGCAAACATTCGTCTCCGCTTGAGGCGGTGCCGGCTCCGGCTCCAGCTCGCCCAACATCCGACGAAATCCTGGGTGCTGAATCATGGTTATCCCGATCCTAACTCCTTCGTAGCCCTTCAAATGTACTATTTTCCACATGTACCATTCTATCATGCCCTCCAGACTCGCTCCAGTGGGAACAATCGGATGCAACATGGGCGTTCCGTCCACCTCAAAATTTTCACACACGATTTCCCGAATAACTGCGGCGCCGTTAAGAACAACGGAGCTCGCGACGATCAGTGCCTTCCGGGCCGCCTCGTCCTTACCAACAATCTGGAGCTTGGCGACTGGTCCCCCAACGATCGCGCCATCCCGCACCGTGGAGCATAGCTCGTGCCACCGTCGGCTGTCGAAGTGGGACAGAGCACACGAAAGGGCCTCATCATTGCTCGTGCCGTTCGACATGAAAAGCACTTGCCCAAACTCCGGGACCGAGTCACCCATGGCTAGAAGCCGCTAGTAACAACTTCACTACCGACACACACAGACCTTGAGCAAACTGCTCCACACGCACCTTGGGACCCAAGTTGGGGGGCTAGGACAGGGCGCAGGCACTGTTGGGAGCTAGGAAAATATATATATACATATATACATATGTACATCCACTGTTTTGCATACACACACAACTACTGTCTCTCAAATGCCAAGTGAGTAGCCGGGTGCAGCTACATGTATCCGATGCAAAAAAAGTGAGTAGCCGGGTGCTGCTCATTAGACAGTTTACAGAAGGGTGTGACCACATCTGTCCCTGAGAGCGACTTACCAGTTTACAGAAGGGTGTGACCACATCTGTATATGAAAAAGATCTACTATAGAATGAAGTGACTCGGCGAACATTCTGGCGCAGAAGTGCAGTATATCGAAGGGTGTGACCACGTCCGTATACAGCATGTCGCAGGAACTGCAGTACCTATATATTTGCAGATGAACAATCCATCCAGATGATTATCTGCGCATTTCCATCCAGTCGCGCGGAACTACCCAAGGCGAACGGAATATTGGAGCGTTCGTCCAGTCGACGAGTGTTTCTGGCATCTTTTTGTCTGACACGGACTTCAGCGTGTACGTATTGTCGGTCCTGCAGCACGCAATCTGAATCCGGGTGTCATGGCGCCATCGAACCACGAAGAGTTTGACGAGCCCTGGCCCAATCATCTCATGTGCATATATTTGATTATGCATCCATCGGCGCCATGCGAATGTCTGTCCGTCAGTGATGTCGACGGCGATGTCTAGGGCGCCAATGACATTGATGCCGCCAAGTGATGTGCATTCTTGTACGATCAATGAGCAGGCCATGCTTGCTTCATTACGTCCTATGACTGGTGTCTCCATGAGTAGTTCTCTCGCATGCCTGACAAGGGGAGCGTCGTGTGTGTAGTCGATGTTGTGCAGTTGGTATGGTGCAACAGCAGGCTGTGAAGCACCGCTGCCAGTCACCGGGTTGTGTGTGCTAGGGATCAACGAGGGCTTGTCACACTTGCCATTCTTATGGTAGTGCAAATGGTAGCAGCTCCCATCCACACGTCTTATTTCGAAGACGTGGCGATAGCCGGCATCAGTCCTTGCATAGTTGGTATCAAGGACTCCTCGTAAAAGGCGAAAGGAGAATTTCTGGATTCCCGGACCAACTAGTAATTGTTGGACCTGTAGTGGCTGCGCCCGTATTATTGATTGCCATGGCCATGAATCATTTGTGAGATCATGATCGTATGCATCTTGGTCGAGCAACAACTGTCGAAGCTCTCGTTGCTTCTGACATGCCTGGCGTCCTCCTATGCCCGGCACATGGCGCAACTCAGTGAGTTGTATAACATCACTGCTTGGATCATCTGCGGCTGAATTACCTTGCTGAGGAACATCACTAGGTGGCTCGTCTGCTGTTGTATCAGTGAGTTGTAGAACATCACCAGGTCGTGCAGCAGGTGGCGCTAAGTCAGTGCTAGACCGCCCTGCCCTCAGGTTGCGCCCATCACTAAGTCGTGCAGCAGACGACCCACCCTGCTCGAACTGCTGGGTCAGTCGACTCACCATGCTCGACCCTGCTGTGGGTGCAGCGGCGTTCCACTGTCGCTCGTATCCTCCCAGTCCGTAGTGCTGTCCGAACTGTTCCCTTGAGTACATGATTCCGTCATTGGCCTGTCGCATCTCTGTGGGTTCACTCATCCTTTTCACTCCGAGACCGACAGTTTTGAGGAGGTAGGTTTGAGCAACCATGCGCTGCAAGCACGGATAATTATATATCTACATATATATATACACATCTATATACAATCAATCAGGCAACGTGTCCGGCTAGGCAGGTTTTCTCTGTCTCTCTCTCTCTCTCTCTCTCTCTCTCTCTCTCTGTCTCTCTCTCTCTCTCTCTCTCTCTCTCTCTCTCTGTGTCTCTCTCTGTGTCTCTCTCTCTCTCTGCAAACGAGCACATTGATACACCGTGAATCATACTCTCACTGCATATTAGACTTATGTCTTACCCTGTGTGTCGACCAGGTGTACGACTTTCTGGACGCTGTTGAGGCACTGAGAGTTCGATGGGCTATGGGGCAAGGTTCTTTGCCCAGAGAACACCAGGGCAACTACTTGAAGCCTTGGGTGGCCGCTCGCCGAGTGGAGGAGGAGGTCGCTGTTGCAAGATATTTATATACCTGCAGGTATATATATATATATATATCTTTGAATATATATACAGGTACATATATATATATGTATGTATGTATATGACCATCACCTCAAACGCACAACCAATAAATTTCAATCCTATCCCGCAATTTCTTTTTCTACACACTTGCTGGTTGTCGCACGAAATCCGTCTCTCAGATTCAGGATGAGTAGCAAGGTGTAACCATAGCTACATAGAAGATGAAGAGTTTCGTCAAACATTCTGGTGTATCAATGCTATATGCAGAAGGGTGTGACCACATCTGCATACGCCTTGTACAGATGCTGAACCTTGTCAACCTCTCAGGTGCTTGTCATACACATCAGCATGGTGTAACCATCGCTGTATGGTGCATTGTGGGGTGCCAAACATTTATAGGTGTCTTCCAAGCTGCGAAAACCATCCATTTGAGCTTCCATCTGTACATGCGATCCGCCACATCGCTGCGACAACAGTCGAGCCACTGCTCGGTCTTAGTGAATGCATTCCAAGCATAGAACATCTTCGATAGTGTGGTTTGCTTCCAATCCTTGACAATTGATTCAAAGCATTGATCCAGATGTCTCTGGACGTGACTACCAGTGAGAGACTTGGTAAACCAGCGACATGCCTTCCTGAAATTTTCAGGATCTGGAGACCTGGTCATCGGCAAACAATCCATATGCCCATCTGATCTATGCATTGTTATTCTGTGACTGAATCACATTCATGAATGTTTGAGAACATATTCCTGCATGTCAAGGCAAGTGCATGCGTATTGCTGGATTGTATAGAGAACACGAGAGCCACCTAGAACAAAACCTGAACATCATAGATGCCTACGAATATACATCCTATGAACATCAAAATACCGTAGGCAATCAGTTATAGGTGTAGCCTGTAGAGTAGATAATCACTTCTCAATATCTAACTACTAGTATCTAGAACAACGGTGTGCAGTGTGTATTGCTAAGTACATCGATACAGACCTATAAGTATATATATATATATATATATATATCTATATATATATGTATGCGCCCACACCTTCATCCGGATTGCAAACAAGCTACTTCCTTCCAACACGCCCATTCTGTTTTGAGGTTCCTGTCTTGATTACAACAGGCTCAATGTCTTGACTGTAACAGGCCGTATCTCAGGTTCCGGATGAGCAGCCGGGTGTAACCACCGCTACCTGCATCCGAACTAGAAACAACAATGTGGCGATGCAGTATACAGTAGGGTGTGACCACATCTGTATATGAAAGAGACTATGAATTTGATTAAATCGCGTGTATGGAATAGACTAGAGACTGGCTGAAACTACAGTGTATGTGGCATAGCAGTGAACAGCATGGTGTGACCACTGCGGTATAGCTATTACGAAAAACATCTCAATGCAAGACATCCTGTACAACATGAGCCGGGAACTACAAACTACAGCGGTTGTGACGGTGCAGTATACAGCAGGGAGTGACCACATCTGTAAATCAGCACCAAAAAAACTAAATCTACAGTGGAAGTGCGGTGGACAGCATGGTGTGACCATGGCGGTATAGCTACCACAAGAATGGTGTTACCACTGCAATGGTGTGTGTTATCACTGCAATGGTGTGACCACTGCAAGCTAACAACGACAAATGTGTTACTGGAGTTTACCGCATGGTGTGACCACTGCGGACTAACAACGACAGGAAACTTCACTTTGAATCATCGATTTGAACCATTTGCGTCACTTCACGATTGCGAAACTCATCCATTTGAATCATCGACATCTTGAACAAAGTAGCATCATGCACCGTCTTGTATGAGAGGCCCTTTCCATGTCCATACGCAAGGTCAGCTGCAGTACGAGCCTGCTCTAGTTCCCCTGAGTCTAAACGTCTCAACAGTAGCTCTTGCTCTTTTTTGAGCTGTACATTTTTGATCTTCACCAACAATTCAATCTTCTTGGCTCTCTTCAGAACGCTGCGGGCTTTCTTGGCCGCGGTGCGTCGCGCTTCCTGTAGTGCCTCACTGACGGGTGCTGGCTTGTTTTCCTTTTCTTTCAAAAAGGCTAACAGAAAACGGCGCTGGTCCCCTGGATGGAAGATGCCGCTGGAGACTACCGTGTGAAACAGTGGCGTGTTGCCCAGGAGCCCGAACTTCCAGACCTTGAACGCTCCTCGTCGCTTTTCCCTTAATTGCTTGAGCCGTGCACCTCCGAATGCATCGGGATTTGCATCGCACAGAGTTATCATTTGCTTGAGCTCAGTGTTGATCATGAAATGAGGCTCAAAGCATTCATGTTGCAACCATCGATTAGCCTTTCCCCGTTCATCATCGGACAGTGTTCGGTCGGGTGAGGTAACGCCGACATGTTTACGTGCCTCCTCGGCTATCTTTAATGCAATTTCCAGTACCTGCAAAGTGGCTGTAATGTCCACTGGCCCGATGACTTGCGTGCCGTCCTTTCTGTGAATTGACGTGACAACAGGGTTTAGGCGCATGTAGGAGGCCCATTTCTCTCTGTTCGATTCTTCCGGCTCTCTGCTCGCGATATCTGACAGCAGCTCGATCAACACTTGTGCTCGAGGCTTGTCAGTCACTTCTAGTGGCCTGTTGTTTCCAGTAAGGTGTGCACCGTCACTGGTCTCATCAGGATGTTCACCATGGTGCAGTAAGTTGTGCAACGTCACTGGTGGTGCAGCTGCGTCTGCAATAGCGATTTGCATACGACAGGGATTCTGCCACGGTCTGCAATAGCGATCTGCAGCTGCGTCTGCATAGCGATCTGCAATAGCGATTCTGCCATAATCCCACGGCTCATCATCGAGGGGCTCAGTTGCGTCTCGAATAGAGTATTTCCATGCCGCTTCGGCTTCAGCTGCTTGCAAACGAGATTTGATCATGAATTTCGCTTTTTTCCGCTCGTGTTCGGGTCTGTGGCCGGCAAGATGTTCACTGGAACCATCGGTGTATTTGACGGTGTCACCCCCGAGTTGTACCACGAACATCCTCGGCGGGCATAGTTCAGCGTCTACTTGTACCACTGAACGTGAGCGTCCACTTGTACCAAGTGAAAGGCATAGCAACTCCTGGTCTTTGTTAGGCAGAATCTGTATTCGGTCAGCTAAGCGTGAACTACCAGTGTAGTTCTTATACTCTTGGACATATCTGACAATGCCATAGACCGACATTCCAAAGTTTCCCACTATCAGCACGGGTTGTTCATACTCAAGCAGCATGTCAAACAGTCCAAACATCACTTGACGTCTTGCGTCTGCGCCAAAAAACATAGATGGATGCGCCGTGGCCTTGCCCTTGATAATCCTCACTAGGATCAAAAATACTTCCACAGAGTGAGGTGTTGACCGTCGCAATGTAGTGGTGATGGCATTGTTGCATCCTGACAAAGGGTGTGTCTGCATCGGCGTGGAATGTTGCCAAGGCGAGTTGGTCGTTACATTCCAGGCAAGACCCTTTATATCGAAGGTTCCAGGCCTTACTACGATGTCAGCTTTAAGATCCCTAACCAACTCCAATGCTTCCGCCTCATTGATGGGTGGCCGTGTGTCATGAATGATGTCTGTCTTGTAATCACGATGAATGGTCCCTCCATCATGGAAAGCTAGAGTCAGCTCTACATTCTCCACTACGCAGGCAGTGGGTGGTTGACTGTCACTGGAATGTGATCGTTTTCTAGTAGGGTGTGAACCACCACCGGAAGTCCCCACCACCACTGCTAGTCTTGAGTCCGTTGATGCTGCAGCCATCATCTACTGCTAGTCTTGAGCCGCCACCAACCAGCTAGTCTTGAGCCACGCATACATACATATATAGATCAATACATCAATACATCTATACATCTATATATGTATATATATATATATACATCAATACATGTATATATATATATATATTATATACATCAATACATCAATATATACATCTCTATATATATATATATATATACATATACGCTCGAACCTCAGCTGCAATATAACAAATCTCTGGCTGATCCCGCACTTTATCAACACGCTCTGCCTGACTCTGTGTCTCACATTCCGGATGAGTAGCAAGGTGAAAGCACACCTACATATGCCAGAGGCTAGAAAATGAAGAGCTTCGGCAACATTCTGATGTATCCATGCAGTGTCCAGAAGGGTGTGACCACATCTGTACATGAACGAGATGTCAACCTTGTAAGCCTCTCAGGTTCCACGTGATCAGCATGGTGTGACCATCGCTGCGTGTAGCCTGGGGCTAGAAACTAAAAATATTCAATCAGCAGGGTGTGACCACAGCTGTATATGCACGAGACTATAAGATTCACCACAATCTAGAACAGTGTGTCAATGTGAGTGTACACGTGTGCATATGTATGTGTGTATATTGTATACGTACATATATATATCCATATTATGATTATGTCTATATATCCATCCCTAACCGCAGCGCAAGCCTAGCTCAAAGGATGTAACTCGCACTAACACGTCAGCCAATTCTCTCCTGATGATGCTTTGTGATCATTCTCGGTCCAAGAAGTATCGGGTCATCTCCCATGCCATGTTTCATCCCATAACCGTGCCGCTGAGTCAATTCATTAAGCCCATAAACCAAATCTCCTGACCGGAACTTTGCAAGGGCAATTCTTTGCGTGGTTGTCATTTTGGGGGCAGCGTGATGTGCATCTTCGCTGATTCGCATCCGTTTGTCCAGCGCGTACATCTGCCTCAATTGATGTCTCGCTCGGTGCACCTGGAGTGTCAGTTCGACTTGTTGTTGTTTCTCGGCCACCGCCTGTTCATCTGCAGCATCAACCTTTCTCGAGCGTTGTTTTTCTTGCTCGTATGCAGGGTCTGTCATGTATGCAGCCCACGACTCCAGTATGGCGTCAACCCGGTCTGCAGGGTGACGCAGAAACATCATGGCGAGTTGTCTCTTGTGGTTGCATTGCTGATTGAGGAATGCCTTGAATGCCCCGTTTCTTAAGTCTCTGGCCTTCGCTTTACTCGATCGTGTGTCCTCAGCTAGTAGCTCCTCGATGTGGACAGCGGTGTGCTGGTTCATGAGAAAATCATG
>Ga0308017_1000347_pt1 | contig 14596 bp, 14 predicted proteins | sample Neamet280_FD_203145 | JGI IMG/M metagenome (GOLD analysis project Ga0308017, IMG submission 203145) | Marine microbial communities from water near the shore, Antarctic Ocean - #280 | ecosystem: Environmental > Aquatic > Marine > Unclassified | place: Southern Ocean | collected 2014-10-01
TGTACAATCACCAACTGCCACAGAAAGCCTTGGGGCATGTCAGCCCCATCCAGGCCATGAAACAATGGCAGCGATCACACCCCGAACTGTTCAACAGACGTGTTACCAATCAGCCGGGACACGACACGTAGCCATGGGTTGTCGGGGCTGAGCGCATCGAGCTGTTCGAGCACTTGGCGCAGCAGCGCCAACAGCCCCTCGCGTACGCCCAATTGCTCTTCAACCCCAAACGACAGTCGCCATGCGTAATCGGCCAGCAGGCGCCGCAGGGTCGGTGTGTGGTGATCGGGCAGGCGCAGGTACTGCACCAGTTCGCTGCCCAGTTGCTGCAGCCGGGCGTCGTCAGCCGCCACCAGCGGCTGGGCGATGTCGATGATGCGCGCCGTCTGCTCGGCGATCTCGGGCGCGATGGGCGGCGCAGCGTCTGCCGAAGCGGCTGGCGCGGTGGGCGCAGCGGGTGGGGCGTTATCGCGTTCCTCGCGGGTGCTACCGACGGGTGGTGGGGCAGCCGCCGCGCTGGCCAGGTGCTGCGTCAGCAGTTTTTCCAGGTCTTCCCAACTGTGGCGCGAGACGGCCTTGTTGAACAGCGCCTTGAAGCGCACTTGAGCCGGGGTGCGCTCCGGCAACGCTTGGCCGATCTGGCGCAATTGCAGCAGCGGAAACGGCTGCAGCGGCCGGGTGCCCGCGACCTCATGGTAGGCGCTCTGAAAATTGTCGGGCGTGGGCGGCAGCCGACGCGCCGCCAGTAGCTTGACGGCCTCGCGGGCGATTTCTTGTGGAGTCGGGGTGGCCATGGTTGCGGGTCAGCCGTGTAGACGCGCGGACAGCCGCCAGTGTAGCGCTCCCCGGGGACGAGGGCCTCTCCTTTAGCGCGGCTGCAAGCGAATCGCGCCGTCGAGGCGGATCACCTCGCCATTGAGCATATCGTTTTCGATGATGTGCTGCACCAGCTTGGCGTAATCGTCGGGACGCCCCAAGCGTGACGGGAAGGGCACCATGGCCGCCAGCGCGTCTTGCACTGCTTGCGGCATGCCAAACAGCATCGGTGTACCAAAGATGCCCGGTGCGATCGTCATGTGGCGGATGCCGAGTTTGGCGAGGTCGCGCGCAATCGGCAGCGTCATGCCGACCACACCACCCTTGGACGCGGCATAGGCCGCTTGGCCGATTTGCCCTTCGAACGCGGCCACCGACGCGGTGGAGACGATGACACCGCGCTCACCGGTGGGCTCGGGTTCGTTGGCACTCATGGCGTGCGCGGCAAGCCGGATCATGTTGAACGTGCCCACCAGGTTGACCTGGATGACCTTGTTGAACAGCGCCAGCGGGTGCGGGCCGTTTTTACCGACCGTTTTTTCCGCCGGGGCGATGCCGGCGCAATTGACGAGCCCGCCCAGCTTGCCCAGTGCGACCGCCTGGTCGATGACGGCTTGGGCGTCGGCCTCTTGGCTGACGTCGCAACGCACATAGCTGCCGCCAATCTCGCGCGCCACCGCCTGCCCGCGCTCGTCTTGCAGGTCGGCGATGACGACGCGGCCGCCGGCGGCTGCCAGTCGGCGTGCCGTGCCTTCGCCCAGGCCCGACGCGCCGCCCGTGACCACAAATACCTTGCCCGCGATTTCCATGGCCGATCTCCTGTGTTGAATTGACGTTGACGTAAACGTCAATCATAGGCGAAAAAAAGCGCCCACCAGCGGTGGGCGCGTCAAGCACCATGGGGTGCACTCTACCAGGAGTCGGTGCGCGGCCGCTCTGTATGGGAGCGGCACACGTGCATCACTTGTAGCCGGCGCGGTCGAGCATTTGCTGCACCTTGGTCAGATTTTTGGCCACGACCGCGAGCGGAATGGTCTCGCGCTTGAAAGCGTCGCCGCCGATGGCCTTGAGCGCGGGGTTGTCGATCTTGACGCCGCGCGCCGCCGGGTACTCGTTGTTGCCGTTGGCGAAGTAGTCTTGTGCAAACGGGCTGGCCAAAAATTCCATGAACTGCACCGCGGCGTCCAGGTTCTTGGTGTGGCGCGCCACGGCGGCGCCGGCGATATTGATGTGCGTGCCCGTGGTGGCCTGGTTGGGGAAGACCACGCGCACGCGCTCGATCACCGTGCGGTCTTCGGGCTTGTCGGATTTGACCAGCCGCGCCAGATAATAGCTGTTGGTCAGCGCCACACCGCACTCGCCGCTGGCCACGGCGCGGATCTGGTCGGTGTCGCCCCCTTTGGGCGGGCGCGCCATGTTGGCGACCAACCCGTTGAGCCAGGCTTGGCCTTTTTCATCCCCCAAGCGCTCGATGACGGTGGCAAACAGCGACAGGTTGTACGGGTGCGAGCCGCTGCGTGTGCACAGCAGGCCTTTGAGCTTGGGGTCGGCGAGTTGCTCGTAAGTGGCGACGTCTTCGGCCTTGACGCGCAGCGGGTCGTAGACAATGACGCGCGCCCGCGTCGAAAAGCCGGTCCAGGTTACGCCTTCGGGTGTGCGCGCGGCACGCAGCTCGGGCGGGATGGCCGCGTCGAGCTTGGCCGACCGGATGGGGCGGAACAGCCCCTGCGCGTCGGCGGCGGCCATGCGCGCGGCATCGACCAGCAGCACCACGTCGGCAGGGGAGGCGGCGCCTTCAGCACGCAGCCGCGCGACAATGCCGGCGTCGTCGCTGTCGACACGCTTGATGGCGATGCCCGTGGTGCGGGTGAAGGTGTCGTAGATGACTTCGTCACCGGGGTAGTGGCGCGCCGAGTACAGGTGCAGCACCTTGTCCTGCGCCGCGGCGATCACGGGCATGAGCAGCGGGGTGGCCAGTGTCAGGGCGGCCAGCGTGCCTTGTACGAAGCGGCGACGCAGCGGTGAAGGACGGTTCGACATGGGTAGAGCTCCTTGTGGCGATGAGGGTCTGACAGTGCATCGGCCACGGCGATCGATGCAGCCGGTGCGATGACGAGAGGGATAATACCACAAACAAGAATCATTATCGTTATGGAGAGAGAAAAGCAAACTTTTTTACCGATGCCATCTCGGCGGCAGTGGCTGGCAGGGAGCGCTGCGGCACTGGCGGCCTGGATGTTAGGCGGCTGCGCAACACCGCCCCCTCCGTCGCCACCTGCTGTTCCGGCGCCACCGCTCGAGCCGCCCCTGCGGCCGCCGCGCATCGGGTTGGCGCTGGGCGGGGGCGCGGCACGGGGGTTTGCCCACGTGGGGGTGATCCAGGTGCTCGAGCGCGAGGGCATCCGCCCCGACTTGGTGGTGGGCACGTCGGCGGGCAGCCTAGTGGCGGCGCTGTATGCGCATGGCTTGGGCGGTGCGGCGCTGGAGCGTGCAGCGCTGGAGATGGAGGAGGCGACCATCGCCGATTGGACAGTGCCGATTTTCAACCGCGGGCTGCTGCGCGGCGAGGCGCTGGCGCGCTACGTCAACCGCATGGTGCAGGGGCGGCTGATCGAGGCGATGCCGCTGCCGCTGGGCATTTTGGCCACCGACCTAGCGACGGGCCACCCGGTGCTGTTTCGGCGCGGCGACACGGGCTTGGCGGTGCGCGCCTCGAGTGCGGTGCCGGGGGTGTTTTCGCCTGTGGCCATCGCTGGTCGCACCTATGTCGATGGCGGCCTGGTGGCGCCGGTACCGGTGGAGCAGGCGCGCGAGATGGGCGCCGAGCTGGTGTTGGCGGTGGACATCTCCAGCCCTGCCGAGCCGCTGGTGCAGACCGATCCGGTGCGGGTGCTGCTGCAAACCTTCACCATCATGGGGCAGACCATCAACCGGCATGTGCTGGCGCGCGCCGACGTCGTGGTGCGCCCAGCACTCGACGGGGTGGGCAGTGCCGACTTTGCGGCGCGCCAGCGCAGCATTGCGGCTGGACGCGCGGCCATGCAGGCCGCCTTGCCCGCGCTGCGCGAGCGGCTCGTCGCGCTGCGCCAGCCGCTGCCCTCGGGCCGGGCGTAAAACGTCACCCGTTTCGCGGGCGTTTCTGCCATTGCGGCGGCACCCATGATGTCATCTCGCCGTCAATCCGGGCGCGGTTGTTGCGCTCCCTGCTAGGTTGGTCTACCATGGGCTCATTGTGGAGACGAGCGTATGAGGCCTTCGGAAGCCTTGGTCTTGAACCGTGCGGCCATTCGGCAAGTGGTCGAGTCGCACCGCGCCTGCAACGCTCGGGTGTTTGGTTCCGTCCTGCGTGGCGAGGACACCGACGGCAGCGACTTGGACATCCTGATTGATCCCACGCCGGAGACCACCCTTTTCGACATCGGAGCCATCCGTCACGAACTCAGCACGCTTCTGGGCGTGCCTGTCGATGTGCTGACGCCCAACGCACTGCCCGACCACTTCCGGGCTTCGGTGCTGGCACAGGCTCGCCCGGTATGAACCGCGATCGGCAACGCCTGGTGGACTATCTCGGGCACATCGCGCAGGCCATCGAGCGCATCGACCGCTATACCCGAGACATCGACGAGGCCGAATTTCTGAACCATGATCTGGTTCAAGACGCGGTGATTCGAAATGTCGAGATCATCGGCGAGGCCAGCAACAAGATCCTGACATACTATCCCGAATTTGCGGCTGCCCACCCGGAGCTGCCGTTGTCGTTTGCTTACCAAATGCGCAACGCCGTTGCGCACGGCTATTTCAAGGTGGACTTTGAAATCGTCTGGAGGACGATTCACCGCGATCTGCCGGGGCTGTACGAACGGGTGCGCTCGCTGGTGGACCACCCTCAGGCACCGCCGGCTGCGGACGTGGCGAAAAAAAGCCCCGCCAGCGGCGGGGCTTGAAGGGTCCCTGAATCCGATTTCGAAGAGACCCGAGGAGACAACTCGTGACGATGGCCCCGGGCGTCAGCCCGCGCTGCTGCTGCGGCGCGGGCGCGCCGGTGCCTTGGCGGGGGCGGCCGCCGTGGTGTCCGCGTGCAGGTGTTGCTGGGCCTGCTCGGCGGCCTGGTGAAACTGCTGGGCCGCCAGCTCGTTGGCCTGCCGCACGGCTTGCTGGATGGTTTCCATGGCCGAGGTGGCGGCGTTGACCGCGTTGCGCATGGCCTCGACGGCGGCTTCGGTGCCAGCCGGGGCATTCTTGGCGATGTTGTCCATCACCGCCTGCGCCTTGTGCTGCACGTCGGCGGCGTTGTGCTCGGCCAGTTCGGTGAAGGCACTGCTGGTGCTGGCGGCGATGTCATACAGCTGGCGGCTGTAGGCGATGGCTTTTTCGGCCAACGGCTGCAGTAGCGCGGCCTGGCGCTGCAGCAGTTCTTGTGCATCTTTGGCCGACAGCAGGGCCTGCGTCTGATCGGCGGAGTCGCGCAGCGCGGCACGGGTGGCTTGCAGGTTGAGTTCGACCAGCTTTTCGACCCCCTCGAACGCCTTGCGGGTCAGCCCGAAGAGCATGTCGATGTTGGCCTTGTGGGCGGCCGCCAGTTGTTCTGGGGTCAGCATGGTTTCCTCCGAAAGTGGGTGACTGCTTTTGCTGCGCTGCAGCATGCGTTGATTATCACGCATTGCAGGCACCTTGGCAATCCCCCTGTGTGAGGCTAGTGCTTGTGTCGATGATGAATGTCCGGAAAATGCGGATGTCGGTGCGTGATGGCCTGGTGCCGATGCACATGCACATGGGGCTCTCGCCCATCCCAGGCAAAGGCATGTTCATGCTGGTGGTGCTCGTCGTGGACATGGGCATGGCTGTGTTCTAGTGGCTCATGTGTGTGTTCGTGTTCGTGTCGCTCGGTCAGGTGCAGCCAGATGCCCAAAACCATCAACCCGCACGCTACCCAGAACCCGGGTCCAACCGATTCGCCCAACCACCACAATGACACCAAAGCGCCAATGAACGGTGCCACGGAGAAATACGCACCGGCGCGGGCGGTACCCAGGCCTCTGAGCGCAAGCACAAACAACACCAGGCTGATGCCATAGCCCAACAGCCCCACCACCATCGCAGCCAGCACGCCGGGTAGCGTGGGCCAAAGCGTACCCAGGGCCATGGCCGCAGTGACGTTCACACAACCGGCCACAAGCCCCTTGCTGCCCGCGATGAACAACGCATCGGATGCGGATACCTTGCGCGTGAGGTTGTTGTCGATGGCCCAACACAGGCAGGCCAGCACGATCAGCCCCGCGCTCCAGTTCATTCCGGTCTCTGCCGCCCCTTGGGCTGGCCACGACAGAATCAAGCCGCCTGCCACGATGGCCATCATGCCCGCCACCACCCGTCGATCGGCATTTTCCTTGAAGATCACCCAGGCCAAAACGGCAGTGAGCACCGTTTCAAGATTGAGCAGCAAAGAGGCCGTGGCCGCGGCTGTGTGCTGCAGGCCTAGCATCAGGGCTACGGGACCCAACACACCTCCAAACAAGATCGCGCCTGCCAGCCACGGCCAATCGTCCGGTCGCATTCCGGTGGTATGCCAGCCTTGGTCACGCCACAGCCGCGCGGCCATCAAGCCAATACCGCTGCCCAGGTAAAGCAGCCCACCCAGCAAAACTGGCGACACCGACCCCAGTAATAGTTTGGCGAATGGCGTGCTCAAACCGAACAGGACTGCCGCGCCGAGCGCGAACCAAATACTGGCTTTCATGGGGTTGGGGAGAGTTTGCGCAACGGTACGCTGTCGTGAGTATTCCACACGCCGGGCGCGCACTGGCAGCCATCTCCCCGCGGGCGGGTGCCGGCGGATCTTCCTGGCACACTTGGCGTCATGCAGGTGTTTTATGCCACGCAGTTCGTGTTGCCACTGCCCGCGGGTCACCGCTTTCCGATGGCCAAGTACGCGCTGCTGCGCGACGCGTTGGCCCGCGAGCCGGACATTCGCCTGTGGCTGGCCGAGCCGGCCAGTGACGGCGAGCTGACGCTGGTGCACACGCCTGCGTACATCGATGCCGTCGCGCACGGCGCGCTGAGCGCGGCGCAGCAGCGCGAGATCGGATTTCCGTGGAGCCCGGCGATGGTGGAGCGCGCACGTCGCTCCGTGGGGGCGACGGTGCAGGCGTTTCGCGTCGCGTTGGCGGGCGAGGGAGTGGCGGCCAATATCGCGGGCGGCACCCACCACGCCTATCCAGACAAGGGCAGTGGGTTTTGCGTCTTCAACGACGTGGCGGTGGCGGCCCGCCTGTTGCAGGCGGAGTGGGCGCGGCGGGGCGCAGCCCAGCGTGCGCGGCCGCTGCGTGTGGCCATCATCGACCTGGATGTGCATCAGGGCAACGGCACGGCGCGCATCTTCCGCGACGACCCGTCGGTGTTCACGCTGTCGCTGCACGGGGCGCGCAATTTTCCGTTTCGCAAGGAGCCCAGTGACTGTGATGTCGAACTGCCCGACGGCTGTGGCGATGCCGAGTATTTGGAAGCGCTGGAGTGGGCGCTGGGCGAGCTGGAGCGGCGCTTCGCCGCAGACGCGGTGTTGTACCTGGCGGGGGCCGATCCGCACGAGGGCGACCGGCTGGGCCGCCTGAAGCTGACCGACGACGGTATGGAGGCGCGCGACCGGCGCGTGTTCGAATGGGCGTGGCAGCGCCGATTGCCGCTGGCAATGGTCATGGCGGGCGGCTACGGGCACGACATCGCCACCACGGTGCGCGTGCAGTGCAACACCTACCGTGTCGCACTCGCGTACTGGCGGCGCTGGCGGGCGATGGCAGAATCGGGCGAGACCCGTCGACCACAGGAGTATTCCCCGTGACGCATGGCAGCGCTGCCACTGAACGGCCCCAGCCTTTGCCCCGATCCCATTACCGCGCCTGGGTGCCCATTGGCACGCGCTGGGCGGACAACGACATTTACGGCCACGTCAACAACGTGGTGTACTACAGTTGGTTCGACACAGCGGTCAACGGTTACTTGATCGGCCGCGGGGCGCTAGACATCCATGTGGGGGACGTGATCGGGCTGGTGGTCGAGACGCAGTGTCACTACTTTGCGTCGCTGGCGTTTCCGCAGCCGGTGGAAGCCGGGTTGCGCGTGGCACACATCGGCCGCTCCAGTGTGCGTTACGAGGTCGGCATCTTTGCCACGGGCGCCGACACCTGCGCCGCGCGGGGGCACTTCGTGCACGTGTACGTGGATCGCGTCAGCCGGCGTCCAGTGCCGGCGCTGCCCGCCGCGCTGCGTCGCGTTTTGGAGGAATTGCAATGAACGCTTCAGTACCCGCTGCGTCGGGGGTCGCCCAAGGCGAACCAGAAATCGCGCTGCCGCGGCTGGAGCTCGATCCGCTGCGTGCGGCGGCGCGCGCCATCGACCCCGCGCAGGTGGAGGCGGCCATCGTCGGGCGGCGTTCGGTGCGCGCCTTTTTGCCGCGGCCGGTGCCGCGGCCGCTGATCGAGCGGCTGCTGCAGGTGGCGGCGCGCGCGCCGTCGGGCACCAACACCCAGCCGTGGAAGGTCTATGTGCTGCAGGGCCGTGCGCGCGACGCGCTGGTCGAGCAGGTGTGCGCCGCGCACGATGCGATCCGTGCCAACCCGGCGCTGGCGGCCGACTATCAGGAGGCCTATGACTACTACCCCAGCCAGTGGGTTAGCCCCTACATCGACCGCCGCCGCGAAAACGGCTGGGGGCTGTACGGGCTGCTGGGCATCGGCAAGGGCGACAAGGACAAGATGCACGCGCAGCACCAGCGCAACTTTCGCTTCTTCGACGCGCCGGTGGGGCTGATGGTGACGATCGACACCGTGATGGGACGCGGCTCGCTCGTGGACACGGGCATGTTTTTGCAAAACCTGATGATCGCCGCGCGCGCGCACGGGCTGGATACCTGCCCGCAGGCGGCCTGGAATGCCTATGCCCGCATCATCCTGCCGCACATCGGCGCCAGCGAGCACGAGATGCTGGTGTGCGGGATGTCGCTCGGCTATGCCGACCCGGACGCGCTGGTCAACCGGTTTGTCACCCCGCGCGAGCCGATCGAGCGCTTCGTGACCTGGGTGGAGTAAGTGCGATGGACGGACATCCGTGCGCATCGGCAAGCGGCGGCCGACCCGCAGTATTGGTGGCGCGGGCGGTCTTTCCCGAGGCCGTCGAGCGCCTGCGCCAGCACTTCGACGTCGAGGACAACCCCACGGACGAAGAGTGGCCGCGCGAGGCGTTGATCCGTCGCCTGCAGGGCAAGGCCGGTGTGCTGCTGACGGGCACCCAGCGCGTCGATGACGCGCTGCTGCGCGCCTGCCCCGCGCTGCGCATCGCGGCCAACATGACGGTGGGCTATAACAACTTCGACGTCGAGGCGATGGATGCGCACGGTGTGGTGGGCACCAACACGCCAGGCGTGCTGACCGAGACCACGGCCGACTTTGGCTTTGCGCTGCTGCTGGCCGCGGCGCGGCGCGTTACCGAGAGCGAGCGCTTTTTGCGCGCCGGGCAGTGGACGCGCTGGTCATACGATTTTTTCGTCGGCGCCGAGGTACACGGCACGACGCTAGGCATTTTGGGCATGGGCCGCATCGGGCAGGCGATCGCGCGCCGGGGCGCGCACGGCTTTGGCATGCGCGTGCTCTACCACAACCGGCACCGGCTGGATGCAGCGGTGGAGGGGGCGTGCCGCGCCACCTGGGTGGACAAGGACACGCTGCTGCGCGAGTCGGACCACTTGGTGCTGGTGCTGCCCTATACACCGCAGAGTCACCACACCATCGGTGCGGCGGAGCTGGCGCGCATGAAGCCCAGCGCCGTGCTGGTCAACCTGGCGCGCGGCGGCATCGTGGATGATGCGGCGCTGGCCGAGGCGCTGCGCGAGCGCCGCATCGCCGCCGCGGGGCTGGACGTGTTCGAGGGCGAGCCGACGGTGCACCCGGGGTTGCTTTCGGTGCCCAACGTGGTGCTCACGCCCCACATCGCCAGCGCCACGCTGCGCACGCGACGCGCCATGGTCGATCTGGCGGTGGACAATCTGATTGCGTATCTGACAGAAGGGCGGGCGCTGACGCCGGTGAACCAGCCGCCCGCGCCGCGCGCGTGACCTGGCGTGCCGGGGGGCTGGCGCACTTGCCTACAATCCGGGGCGTCATTCATCCTGCGGTGGTCGCCCTTCGGGGGTGCCCGCCCGTGCCTTGAGTCCATGCGATGACTCTGCTGTTGATCGTTTTTTTGCCCCTGCTGTTGGGGACTGCGCTGACGGGGGTGCTCGGCGGGCGCTCGCGTCGTGCCGCGGCGCTGGCCGCCGCCGCCGTCACCGTCGGCAGTCTGGTGTTGCTGCTGCTGCAGGCCCCGGCCGCCTGGAGCGGGGTGGGGGAGCGGGCATTTTTCCCTTGGGTGCCCGAGATCGGCCTGCACCTGAGCTTGCGGCTGGACGGGCTATCGTTGATGTTCGCCGGGCTGATCACGGCCATCGGCCTGCTGATCATCCTGTACGCCAGTTACTACCTGTCGCCACAGGACTCGGCGGCCAAGTTCTACGCGCTGCTGATGCTGTTCATGGCCGCCATGCTGGGCGTGGTGCTGTCGGACAACCTGCTGTTGCTGGTCGTGTTCTGGGAGCTGACCAGTGTGTCGTCCTTTTTGCTGGTGGGCTACTGGAGCCATCGGCCCGATGCGCGCAGCGGTGCGCGCCAGGCGCTGGCCGTCACGGGTGGCGGTGGGCTGGCGATGCTGGGTGGCTTCGTGCTGCTTGGGTTGATCGCGGGCACCTTCGAGATCAGCGAGATGACGGGGCGCGCGGCGGAGATACAGGCCGATCCACTGTTCCTGCCGGCGCTGCTGCTGATTTTGCTGGGCGCGTTCACCAAGAGCGCGCAGTTTCCGTTCCACTTCTGGCTGCCCGACGCGATGGCGGCGCCCACGCCGGTGTCGGCGTACCTGCACTCGGCCACCATGGTCAAGGCAGGCGTATTTTTGCTGATGCGGCTGCACCCGGTGCTGGCGGGGTCGGGCTGGTTCGAGGCGATCGTGACCACGGTGGGGGCGGTGACGCTGCTGTTTGCGGCCTTCATCGCCCTGTTCAAGCATGATCTCAAGGGGCTGCTGGCGTATTCGACGGTCAGCCACCTGGGGCTGGTGACGTGTCTGGTGGGGCTGGGCTCGCCGCTGGCGGCGGTGGCGGCGGTGTTTCACGTGCTCAACCATGCAACGTTCAAAGCCTCGCTGTTCATGGTGGCGGGCATCGTGGACCACGAGACGCACTCGCGCGATATGCGTCAGCTCGGGGGCCTGTGGGCCTTCATGCCGTGGACGGGGGCGCTGGCGCTGGTGGCCGCCGCCGCCATGGCGGGGGTGCCGCTGACGAATGGCTTTTTGTCGAAAGAAATGTTTTTTGCCGAGGCCGTGACGGCGGCGACATCGCCGTGGGGCGCGCTGCTGCCCGTGGTGGTGACGCTGGCCGGGGCGTTCAGCGTGGCGTATTCGCTGCGGCTGGTGCACGATACCTTCTTCAACGGCCCGCTGGGCGAAGTGCCCAACGCCCACCCGCACGAGCCGCCGCTGGGCATGAAGCTGCCCGTGGCGCTGCTGGTGCTGCTGTGCCTGCTGGTGGGGGTGCTGCCGGCGCTGGTGGCCGGGCCGCTCGTCGATGTCGCCGCCCGCGCCATGGTGGGGGGCGCGTTGCCAGCGTATCACCTGTCTTTGTGGCACGGGTTCAATGTACCGCTGCTGATGAGCGCGCTGGCGCTCGTCGGTGGGGTGGCGCTGTACGCGGCGCTGGTGCGGGGGCGGCGCCTGCACCGCATCGTGTCGGAAGACTGGTTTGGCCGCTGGACGGGGCGTGCGCTGTTCGAGTCGGCCGTGGACGCGCTGTTCGGTGTCGCTGGACGCCTGACGGTGGCGCTGGAAAACGGCTCGCTGCAGCGCTACCTGGTGTGGTTGTTGGGGGCGGCCATCGTGGTGGCGGCCGCGCCATTGGTGGGGCAGCCCATCGGCACGGGTGGGCGCACGCCGTTGGATGCCAACGTGCTGGCCGTGGTGGTGTGGCTGTTGCTCGCGGCGACATGTATCGCCTTGGTGCTGACCCACCACCAGCGCTTCCTGGCCGTGGTGCTGGTGGGGGTCGTGGGGTTGGTGACGTCGCTGACCTTCGTCAGCCTGTCGGCGCCCGATCTGGCGTTGACGCAGCTGTCGGTGGAGCTGGTGTCGACCGTGCTGTTGCTCATTGGGCTGGCGCTGCTGCCCCAGTACACGCCGCGCGAGTCGTCGGCCAACCGCCGGCTGCGCGACGCGGCACTGGCGCTGGCTGCGGGCGCTGGTATCGCCTGGATCGCCTGGGTGATGCTCACGCGCGATCACGCCTCCATCGCCTGGTACTTTTTGGAGCAGTCGCTGCCCAAGGGCGGTGGCAGCAACGTGGTCAACGTGATCCTGGTCGATTTCCGCGGCTACGACACCTTTGGCGAGATCACCGTGCTGGCCATCGCGGCCATCGGCGTGCTGGCACTGATGGAGGGCATGCGCGTGCACCGCCCGCCGGTCGACGAACAGGGGCGGCGCTGGACGTTTGCGCAGCATCCCTTGCTGTTGCGGGTGGCGGCGTCGGTGGTGTTGCCGGTGGCCTTGGTGGTGGCGCTCTACATCTTCATGCGTGGCCACAACATGCCGGGCGGGGGCTTCATCGCGGGCCTGGTGACGGCGGTGGCCATCGTGCTGCAATACATGGCGATGGGGCAAGGTCCCGCCGAAGCGCTGTTGCGTGCCCAGGGCGGACGGCGTTACGTGCGCTGGATCGGATCGGGGCTTGCCATCGCGGGGTTGACGGGGGCGGGGGCCTTCGTTTTTGGTCGGCCATTCCTGACCAGTGCGCATGGGCACCCCTATGTTCCGCTGCTGGGTGAGCTGCCGCTGGCATCAGCCGCGCTGTTCGACCTGGGGGTGTATGCGACCGTGGTGGGCGCCACGTTGTTGACGATCTCCGTCCTCGGGGCGGCGAGCGTCGACGGGCCCCAGTCGGCCGACGGACACCAGGAGCAACGCTCATGAGCATGGAATTTCTCGTCGCCACCGGCATTGGCATGGTGACCGCGTGTGGCGTGTACCTGCTGTTGCGCGGGCGCACCTTCCCCGTCGTGCTGGGCCTGTCGCTGCTCGGCTACGCGGTCAACGTCTTCATTTTCGTCATGGGGCGGCTGTGGACCGATGCCCATCCCATCTTGGTCGGCAATGACCCGGTAGCCGATCCGCTGCCGCAGGCACTGGTGTTGACGGCGATCGTGATCGGCTTTGCCACCACGGGGTTCGTCGTCGAGCTGGCCCTGCGCAGCGCGCACGAGGCGCGCAGCGATCACGTCGATGGCGCCGAGCCGGGCGGCCGCGGTGGCGCGGCGGGCCGTGATGGGGGGGCGGGTTGATGCAGGCCCTGCTGGCATTCTGGGGGACGCATGCGCCCGTGCTGTCGGTGCTGCTGCCGTCGTTGACGGCGGTGGCCTTGTTGTTGCTGGGCGACCACGATGGCCTGTCGGCCCAAGGTGGACCGCACGGCGGCGCGCGCGTGCGCTGGCGGCGCGCGCTCAGCCTGGCGTCGGCCGCGTTGGGCCTGGCCATGGCCGTGGGGCTGGTGGCGCGCGCGGCCAGCGGCGAGCTGATGGTCTACGAGCTGGGCGAGTGGCCCGCGCCGTTCGGCATCGTGCTGGTGTTGGATCGACTGTCGGCCCTGATGGTGCTGCTGACGCAAGCGGTGGCCGTGCCCGTGCTGTGGTATGCCTGCGGCGGCTGGGACGTGCGCGGGCGACATTTCCACGCGGTGTTTCACTTCCAGCTCATGGGGCTCAACGGCGCCTTCCTGACCGGCGACTTGTTCAACTTGTTCGTCTTTTTCGAGGTGCTGCTGATCGCGTCCTACGTGCTGATGCTGCACGGCCTGGGGCGCGAGCGCCTGCGCATGGGCGTGCACTACGTGGTGCTCAACCTGACGGCATCGGCGCTGTTCCTCATTGGGTTGGCGATGTTTTACTCGGTCACCGGCACGCTCAACATGGCCGATGCGGCGCTGCAGGTCGCGCGCCTGGAGGGCGATGCGCTGCGGCTGGCACAGTCGGCAGCGCTGATTCTGCTGGTGGTGTTCGGGCTCAAGGCCGCGCTCGTGCCGCTGTACTTTTGGTTGCCGGGCACCTACGCCGCGGCCAGCGCGCCGGTGGCGGCGCTGTTTGCCCTCATGACCAAGGTCGGGGTGTACAGCATCGTGCGCGTGCACTGGGTGATTTTCGGAGTCGACGCCGGGGCGGCGTCGTTGACGGCGCAGTCGTGGCTGTTGCCGGCGGCGCTGCTGACCAGTGTGCTGGGCGTGCTGGGGGCGTTGGCGGCGCACACCCTGGCACGCATGGTGGCGTACCTGACCGTGTCTTCCGTGGGCACGATCCTCACCGGGGTGGCGCTGTTTACGCCGGCCACGCTGTCCGCGGCGCTGTACTACACGCTGCACAGCACTGTGGTGATCGCGGGTTTGTTCTTGTTCACCGAGCTGGTGGCCGCCCAGCGCGGGACGATGCACGACCGCCTGCAGCCCGCCCCTGCCGTGCGCGAGCCCGTGCTGCTGGGAGTGATGATGCTGTTTGGTGCTGCGTCGGCGGCCGGTCTGCCGCCGCTGCCCGGTTTTTTGGGCAAGCTGATGCTGCTGCAGAGCACGGCGGATTTGCCCGTGCAGCCGTGGGTGTGGGCCGTGGTGCTGGGCGTGGGGTTTATGACCCTGCTGGGCTTGGCGCGGGCAGGGGTGGTGATA
>Ga0308017_1000348_pt1 | contig 14560 bp, 9 predicted proteins | sample Neamet280_FD_203145 | JGI IMG/M metagenome (GOLD analysis project Ga0308017, IMG submission 203145) | Marine microbial communities from water near the shore, Antarctic Ocean - #280 | ecosystem: Environmental > Aquatic > Marine > Unclassified | place: Southern Ocean | collected 2014-10-01
CACCACAAGAAATTGTAGACAAATACCACAATATCAATAAAAAAGCATTTGCTGATTTTGGTATTGACTTTAGTATTTATCATAGAACTTCTGATGAATTACATCATGAAACTGCTCAGGATTTTTTCAAAACATTAGAAAAAAAAAATGTGTTCACTAAAAAAACAGCTGAACAATTTTATGATGAAGAAAATAATCAATTTTTAGCGGATAGATACATAAGTGGCCAGTGCCCTAAATGTAATGCTGATGGAGCTTATGGCGATCAATGTGAAAAATGTGGTTCGGCACTTAGCCCTGAAGAATTGATAAATCCAAGCTCCACTTTAAGTGGAAAAACACCTATAAAAAAAGAAACTTCACACTGGTACTTACCAATGCAAAATCATGAAGAATGGTTAAAACCTTGGATAGAAGGTGGAGTATTAAATGGAGAAAACCATCATGACCCTAAAACTTGGAGAAGTCAAGTAATTGGTCAATGTAAATCATGGATCGATGGAGGTTTGCAAGCCCGTGCCATGACGCGTGATTTGGACTGGGGAGTAAAAGTTCCCGTAAAAGATGCAGATGGGAAAGTACTTTATGTTTGGCTAGATGCTCCTATTGGTTATATTTCGGCAACTAAACAATGGGCAGCTGACAATAATAAAAATTGGGAGGATTACTGGAAAAATGAGGAAACTGAATTAGTACACTTTATTGGAAAAGACAATATCGTTTTCCATTGTATTATTTTTCCAATTATCTTAAAAGCGCATGAAGGGTATATTTTACCTACAAATGTTCCTGCAAATGAGTTTTTGAATTTGGAAGGGAAGAAACTTTCTACTTCACGTAATTGGGCAATTTGGTTGCATGAATATTTAGAAGATTTTAAAGGACAAGAAGATTCTCTGCGATATGCACTCTGCGCTACAGCACCTGAAAGTAAAGACACTGATTTTACTTGGACAGATTTTCAAGCAAGGAACAACAATGAATTGGTTGCAATATTTGGAAACTTCATTAATCGTGTAGTTGTATTAACCAATAAATATTGGGGAGGAATAGTCCCTAAATGCAATACCCTTGAAGCTTATGACAAGGAAGTCTTGGAGAAACTAAAAGCATTTCCTGATAAAATTAGTGCCTCAATTGAAAAATATCGTTTCCGTGAAGCCCTTGGTGAACTTATGAATTTAGCTCGTCTAGGAAATAAATATTTAGCAGATACTGAGCCCTGGAAATTGAAAAAGACTGACAAGAAAAGAACAGAAACTATTATGAATATTTCCATGCAGATTTCGGCTTCTTTGGCTGTATTATCTGAGCCTTTTATGCCCTTTTCATCCAAAAAATTAAAAGGTCTATTGAACCTTGAAAACGTGACCTGGAATGATGCTGGGGAAATGATTATTAACGATAATCATAAAATCAATCCTGCAACTCATTTATTCAATAAAATTGAAGATGAGCAAATAGAACAGCAATTAGAAAAATTAATATAATAATTACTATGCGTGCATAATAATCACTATATTAGCCACTTAAAATATTTCCTATGAAAAAATTAGCTACACTTCTTACTCTAACTTTTATTAGTGCTTTTACATTTGCTCAGTGTGATGGTAGATATCAAACTGAAATATTTAGCTCAGTTACCAAAACTACAGTTAACTACTCAAATGTTTATACTGACAATGCACATGAAATGGATATCTATACCCCTGATGGTGATACTGAAATTAATCGTCCGCTTATCTTATTTATTCATGGTGGTTCTTTTTATGGCGGAGACAAATCAAATATAGACTGTCAAGATTTTTGTGAAACTTTTGCTAAAAAAGGATACGTTACTGCTTCTGTTAATTATCGTTTAGTTTCATTACTAAATATTGCTAGCTTTTTAACTAATTATGATGAGCAATATGAAGAAGTGTTAAAAGCAACAGTAGATGTTAAAGCAGCTATTCGTTATTTTAGAAAAGATTTTGCAAATGGAGATAATTACGGAATTGACGCTAGCACAATCTTTGTTGGTGGTACTTCTGCAGGTGGTGTTACAGCAGTTCATTTAGCATATATTGATAATATTAGTGATCTACCAACAACGCCATTAGACATTCAAGCTGTGGCAACTAGTTTAGGTGGACTTGAAGGAGATGCTGGAAATTTAGGTTATAGTTCAGAGGTTAGTGGAGTGATTAGCTTTGCTGGAGGCATTAATACCTTAAGTTGGATTGATTCTAATGATGAGCCAATAGTAAGTTGCCAGGGAGATGCAGATGCTACCGTTAACTATAATTGTGGACCAGGGCTTAATAACCCAAGTGTACTTGAACTTTGTGGTTCTGGTGAAATGCACCCGCAGGCTGATTTAGTTGGGGTACTTAATAGTCAATTAATATTTCCTGGAGTGGGTCATGGTTGGTTTGCAGCAGGAAATAGCGACCCTTTATTTTTGCAAGCACTTAATTTTACAACAGACTTTTTATTTCCGTTACTAGCCTGTAATGCAACTGCAATTGCTGAAGTCAATTCTGCGCCAAGAAAATTAGTTAGTATTACTGATGTGCTCGGTAGAAGCTCAAGTGCAATAAGCAGTACACCTTTATTTTATATCTATGATGATGGTAGCGTAGAAAAGAAAATAATCCTAAACTAGAAATTGGCAAAACACAATAAATTAGGAAAGGAAGGGGAACTTATTGCTTTTATGGTTTTGAAAAGAGATGGGTTTACAATTCTAGAAACAAATTGGCGTTTTCAAAAAGCTGAAATTGATATTATTGCTAAAAAAGATGGTTTTCTTATTTTTACAGAAGTAAAAACTAGAGGAAGTAAGAAATTTGGGAAACCATCAGATGCTATCGACAAAAAGAAAATTGCACTTTATAAAGATGCTGTTGAAGGCTATTTAGAACAATACCCAAGTGAAGATGAAATCAGGTTTGATGTAGTTAATATTATCATTGGGAAAGATGAAACCCAAATAGAACATATCCCCAATGCTTTTTAAGTATATTTGCAAAAATTTTCAAGATGAGAAGAGAGGGCAAAACTAGAAGAGACTTTAGCGAAAAACCAAATCCTAAAGCAAAATCTTCATTTCGTAATAGGCAGAATGAAAAAAAGACTGTAGATGACGGAAAAATGAGATTGAACAAATTCATTGCTAATGCAGGAATTTGCAGCAGAAGAGAAGCAGATAAATTTATTGAAGCAGGTGTTGTAACGGTAAATGGTGTTGGCGTTACTGAAATGGGATTACGAGTAAGTAAGACTGATGAAATAAAATTCAATGGACAAAGACTAAAGTCAGACCCCCCTAGATATGTGCTTTTAAACAAGCCTAAAAACTATTCCGGCAGAGTAGATAGCGCTTCAAGTACCACCTCAGTAATGCAGCTAATAAAACAAGCTTGTAAGGAAAGAGTTTATCCTGTAGATAAACTGAATAAAACAGAAACCGGATTATTACTTTTCACAAACGATACTGACTTAGCAAAAAAACTCGGGGCTTCAAAAAAGAATATCAAAGAAATTTATCAAATCACGTTGGACAAGAACTTAAGTCAAGTACATCTAGAAAATATCCGAGAAGGGATTTTTATGAATGGTAGAACCATTAACTTAGACTCAATATCCTATATAAATGGAAAAGAAAAAAACGAGATTGGTATTGAAAACAGCAATGGAGGAATAAAATTAGTAAAACAGTTATTCGAGAAAATAAACTATAAAATCATAAAATTAGATAGAGTATTTTTAGGAGGACTAACTAAGAAAGATTTACCAAGAAAACATTACAGACATCTTACTCAAGATGAATTAAATATTTTAAGAAGGCTATAATTTATACCAGAACTAAAAGTCTTTCGTTATTGTTTTGATTATCGTATTTTTATCGACTTAATGAAACAATTAGTTAAACGCATTTTCCAAACACTCTTAGGAATTAGTTTACTCTTACTAATTTCAGGATTTGTTATTACCTATTTTTTTAGCGAAAAGGTTGAAAAAACAGTGATTAATAAAATCCAAGAGCAAATGACATCCGAGTTACAACTAGGAGATGTTGTTTTTAGTTTATATGAAAAATTCCCATATGCATCCGTAAAGATAAATAATTTACTTGCTTTTGAAAAAGAAGGATTTGATAATGATACGCTCTTTTATGCAAAAACTACTTATATTGAATTTAGTATCATTGACATTATACAAGGAACAGTTGATATAAAAAGAGTAGTGGTTGATTATGGAAAAATCAATATCAAATATGATAGTGATAACAATCCTAATTTTGCTATTTTCAAAACTAATGAAGAAAGTAAAAATAAATTAACCCTTAGTAACTTACTCCTAATCGATACACATATTAGTTTCAGCAAAAAAGGAGTTAATATTAAATGGAAAACACAAGAGACATTTTTTGGCTTTACTGAAGGAAATGTAATCATAAATGCTAAATTATTTTCTGAAAAATTAATCGTACATAGTCAAGATTATATTCATAAAAAACAAATGACATTAGATATTGCTATAGAAGTAAAAAAAGACAGTATTCTAATTCAAAAAGGATCAACCGTTCATATTGAAAATGTAAAAACTGAATTGTCAGGGGAAATAATTAAGGGGAAAATAATTGACATAGATTTTGCTTGTGAAAGGCAAGAATTAATCAATATTATCAGCCATACTCCTGAACATCTTAAATCTATTTATCGTTCATTTCAAGCGAACGGAATTGTAAACTGTAACGGAAATATTAAAGGATTAATTAGTAAGGAGTCTAATCCATATCTTGATATGGTGTGTAATATTAAAAAAGGAAATTTCAATTTAAAAAGTCGACCATTCATCTTAGAAAATGTTAGCCTAAACGCGATAATCAATAATGGCGAGCAAAGAAATTTTCATGATACAAAAATTGAAATTAGTGATTTTGATGCAAAAACAGAAAATGGGTTCCTAAATGGAGATTTTAGTATTCAAAACTTAAATAAATATTATTTAACAGCTAACTTAAATTCTAGTTGGGATTTAGCAGAAATTAATCATTACTTTGAAGATTCTCCATTTTTCAATTTACAAGGGAAGCTAGATGCTAACACCCAATATTCAGGATATATCTCGTTTGACAGAAAGTTTACCAACTATTTTCTAGCAGCTAATCATACCTCAAAAACTAGTTTTAAAGAAGCTAGTTTTACTTATAAGAATTTTCCACTTGGATTTAATTTTAATACTGCTGAATGTACATTTAAAAATAATCAAATTGAAGTAGAAAATAGTGCTTTTACAATTGCAGATAGCGACCTTGATTTTGAGGGAGATATCACTGATTTAATTAGATATATTCTGAAAAAGAAAGACACAATTGATATTAATGGAAAATTGAAATCAACTTATATTAAGTTTGATGAGTTGCTTACTTTAAAAGATATGTCAGAAGGAAAAGGCGCAGGGACTATGCCTAATTGGATTAATGCAGACTTAAATACAAATATCACAACCTTTAGTAATGATGATTTTATTGCTTCAGATATTACAGGACAATTAACCTACAAGAACAAAACCCTTACAGGGGTAGATATAAGGTTAAATAGCTTAAATGGGAATATAGCTGGAAACTTCAAATTCTATGAATCAAAAAACAATAAGTTAACCTTATTTTCTCAACTTAATCTTAAGCAATTAAATATCCGAAATGCCTTTTTGGCTTTTAATAATTTCAATCAAGACTTTATAACTGCCGAACATATTAAGGGAATTGGTTCTGCCGAAATACAATTGCAAGCTACTTGGAAATCTGGTTTTATTTTTGAAAAAGAGGAGTTAAAAGTAAAGTCGCATTTGGTTATTGAAAAAGGAGAATTAATACAATTTAAGCCACTTGAAAGCCTATCAAATTATGTAAGTCTTGAAGATTTAAAAACAGTACAGTTCTCAACGTTAGAAAATACAATTGAGATTGATAATAAGGTAATTACTATCCCTACTATGGAAATAAAATCATCTGCACTATCTGTTTTTATATCAGGAAGCCATACCTTTGAACAAGAAATAGATTATCAAATAAAACTCTTACTTTCAGAATTAATGTCAACTAAATTCCGAAAGAAAAATACTCAAGTTAAAAAAACTGAGTTTGGAGAGGTAAAAGAAAACGGAAAGATATTTAACACCATCTATTTTAAAATGACTGGCAATTCTGAAAACCCAAACATCACATTTGATGGCATACGCTTTATGGAAGATGTACAAATAGGAATTACACAAGAAAAAGAAAAAATTACGACAATCATTAAGGAAGATGTCTTACTAACTAAGGAACAAGAAAAGCAGGAAAAAGGACAAGATGTTATTATTGAATGGGAGGATGAATAAACAATAAAATGGATATATATTCTAAAAAACAAAAGTGGAAATTTACCCTATTAGGTTTTGCAATTATTATTGGAATATCTTCACTTTTTGTAACCAATCGTTTAGTAAAACAACTAAAGAATGAAGAGCGAAAAAAGATAGAACTTTGGGCGCACGCTACTAAACATTTAGTTAGTATCACTGGCGAGGGAGATTACTCTTTAGCCATAAAGGTAATCTCAGAAAACAGCAATATTCCAGTTATTTTAGTTGATGAATGCGATAGTATTTTAGAGCATAGAAATTTCAATTATTATAGCAAAGTAGATAGTTTCTTATTAAAGCTAGGTTTAATAAAGAAGAAAGAAATTACAAAATCCTATCTAAGGAGTGAACTAATAGAAATACGAGCAGGAAAAGAAATCCCAATTGAAATTAATATATTAGGAGACAAACAATGGATTTACTACAAGGACTCAGAATTGCTTTACCAATTAAGATACTACCCAATTTACCAATTAGGATTCATTGGCTTATTCATGTTTATAGCCTACTTTATGTTTAGTGCCAGCCGTAATTCAGAACAAAATAAAGTTTGGGCTGGAATGGCAAAAGAAACAGCCCACCAGATAGGAACACCATTATCATCATTAATGGCCTGGGTAGAACTTCTGAAAGAAAAAGAAGGAACAGAAAGTATGGTTTTTGAAATGGAGAAAGATATTAAAAGGTTAGAAACTATTACAGATCGTTTCTCCAAAATCGGATCAAAATCAGTATTAAGAGAAGTGGATGTAGTACAATTAATTAGTCAGTCAGTAGAATACTTGAAATCTAGAATGCCTGTCAATACTTTATTTACCCTTGATTTTCCAGACAAAAAAATTATCATTCCTGTAAATAGTATCTTGCTAGAATGGGTAGTTGAAAATTTAGTAAAAAATGCAGTTGATGCTATGAAGGGAAAGGGAGAAATTAAAATCTCAATTACTGAAGAGGCTAATAATCTTATCCTAAATATTGCAGATACAGGAGGAGGGATTGATCGTTCAATTCTTAAAAATATATTTAAACCTGGAGTAACTTCAAAAAAAAGAGGTTGGGGGCTAGGGCTTTCTCTATCTAAACGAATAATAGAGCAATATCATAAGGGAAGTATTTTTGTAATGCAATCCAAAAAAGGAGTAGGTACAACCTTTTGTATTCACCTACCTAAAAATCTAAATTCCACAGCTTCCTAAATTATTTTTATTCAGGTAATTCTGATGATATTCTTCAGCTCTATAAAAAATTAGAGAAGGAATAATTTGAGTAACAATTTCATTTTCCCAATTTTTCTGTTGTGCATTTATAGACTGTTCAACCTCTTTCAGTTGTTGATCATTATGATAAAAAACAATTGAACGATATTGTGTTCCGCTATCAAAGCCTTGCCTGTTTAACGTGGTTGGATTATGATTCTCCCAAAATAGATTGAGCAAAGTAGTATAACTAACTTTTTCTGGATTAAAATACAAGTCAACTACCTCAGCATGATTGGTAGTTCCACTACAGACTTCCTTATAAGTTGGCATATTGGTATCACCTCCCATATAACCAACACTTGACAGATAAACTCCTTCAGTTGCTTTAAATAACTTCTCAACTGACCAGAAACATCCTGCTCCAAAAGTTGCTCTTTGCAACTTAGAATAAGCTTTAAAACGTATACTCAATGAATTTACACAATGTCGTGTATCGTTTGTAGTAATTTGTTCTCCTACAAAAATATGTCCTAAATGCCCATCACATTTTTTGCAACAAATTTCAGTTCTTATTCGACCACCACTTAAATCTTCATAATGAATAATTGCTCCTTCAATTTCATCATCAAAAGAAGGCCAACCACAACCAGAATTAAATTTTGTATTGGATTCGTACAATGGGTTATCACAAGCACGACAAACAAAAATACCGGCCTCAAAATGCTCATTATACTCTCCAGTAAAAGGAGCTTCAGTTCCTTTGTCTTTTAGAATATGTTTTTCCTCAGGAGAGAGCTTTGAAAAATAATCCTTGGTCATGAAACCAAAAGTAGTAAATTATTTCAGTTGAAGGTAGGTTTTTAACTTTTGGGTTGCTCTCCATCTGTAGGCACTAGCTCTGCACGGAAAGTGTTGCAGCTGATATACCGTAAATGCTATTATTAAAGGTGAAAAAAGAACTTGTATTAATATATTTAAATTGATTCAACCACCTATTATTACAGATTTCAACAGCATTAAATGATGCTGGCTCATGCTACAAGTTTTGAATTCCCATGGCAATAAGCATTAAACCTGCATTAATAGATAAATTTTTTTGATTTTGTAATCTAAGAATGCCTATTCAGCATAAACTTCAGAAACATGCTCAAATTCTACTTCCGATACAAAAGAAGCTTTTTTATATTAGCAAACATTTTAATAATAAATATTTTGGCAAGCATATATATACATATTCCCTACTGTAAACAAGCGTGTACTTATTGTGATTTTCATTTCAGAATTTCACAAAAAGACAAAGAAGAGATGCTAAAAAGCATTGAAAAAGAAATAGAAATGCGTCAATCTTACTTAAATGATAGCACTATCAGCTCTATTTATTTTGGTGGAGGGACGCCCTCAATCCTAAATAAAGCAGAGATACAAAGTTTGATTCATACTATATATAATAGTTTTAAGATTGATACTGATGCTGAAATAACGTTAGAATGCAATCCAGATGATCTAAATAAAAAGAAACTTTTAGAACTTAAGAAAATTGGTATTACCCGGCTAAGTATCGGAATTCAATCCTTTGATGATTCAGATTTAAAATTTATGAATAGATCCCACAATGCAAAGGAAGCGCTTAGCTGTATTCAGTTTGCAAAGGAAGTTGGCTTTGAGAATATTACTATTGATTTAATTTACGGGCTACCCAAGCAGAGTAATGAAAAATGGAAAAAAAACTTAACGCAAATGCTCGCTTTAGATATTCAACATTTTTCCGCTTACTCGTTAACGGTAGAACCTAAAACAAAATTAAAACATCTAATTGACAAGAAACTTATCACCCCTTTAGATGATAAAGTTACAGTTGAACATTTTAATACTTTAGTAGACATTGCCAGTGAAAACAATTTTGTCCATTATGAAATTTCAAATTTTGGGAAGGAGGGATTCTTTTCTAACCATAACACTTCCTATTGGAAAAATAAGCATTATCTAGGAATTGGTCCTTCTGCACATTCCTTTAATGGAATTAGCAGACAATGGAATGTTGCATCCAACAAAGAATACATTAAAAAGTTAAATGAAGATGACTCATATTTTGAAGTGGAACAACTTAGCGATACTCAACAATACAATGAATATATTTTTACAGCCTTGCGAACCATTTGGGGAGTTGAGCTAGAATATATAAATAATCAGTTTGGACAAGAAGCTATAAACTATTTTAAAAAACAAGTAATAAACTGGGAAAATAAAGACCATATAAAAAACGAAGATGGAATTTATACGCTTACTAAACAAGGTAAATTGTATGCTGATGCAATTGCTTCAGATTTATTTATTGTCTAAAATTCTTTTAAAATAAGATTCATACTGATTAACAACAATTGACCACCTATAGACTTCATCTATTCTCTTAAGATTATTTTTTGCAAATTCTATTTTATTTTTTAGAAGCTCTTTATCCTTCAGTAAAACACCTAATGTATTAGCGTTTTTAAAATAGTACGCATTCTTCTTTATTACTGATTTATTAAACTGATTATCGTGTGCTAAAATAAATGTATTTGCAGCCATAGCTTCAAGTAGGGATGGGTTTGTACCACCAACAGAATGCCCATGTAAATAGAAACTTGAATAATATCTAACATTATCAAGATGAAGTTTATTAAAAATACCACCAAGAAAAATAATTCCTGTATTTCTATACTTATCCTTCAAAAAATCACCATACACAGTTAAGTGATTTCCAACAACAAAATAAGGAGTTTTTATTTCACTAGCAATATAACCATCAAACATAGTCTCAAGATTATTTTCAGGCTCTAATCTTGCGATTGATAAAAGATAATTGTCAGGTACTAAACCAAATTCCTTTAAACAATTAGGGTTCGGGATTGCAGCATCAATAGCTCCATATGGAATAAATTCAGAATCTCTATTATATGTATCATGAATATACTTTTTGATTCCAACATTGTCTGCAATTAAATAATCAGAATGTTTAACGCCGTATTTCTCAAGTGTTTTAGTGATTTTCTGAATTATATTATTCCATTTTGAACGCTTCCATTCCAATCCATCAAGATTGGTTACAATCACTTTATTTTTATGATTACAAAATATTATTGATAAAGCAGAAGTAATTAAGCCAAGCTCCAGAATGATGTCAAAATCTTTTTTTACAGCATCTTTAAGACATAAATAATCATAAATAAAATTAGAGGCTGAGTTCCCAAAGAAAGATTGAAAGCTAGCTTTTCGTATTATCCGAATTCCTTGATAGACTTCCTCTTTATAGGGGTGAAAATCTGGCGAATAAACAGTTACCTGATGCCCTTTTTCAACCAATCCTATAGATAAATATTCTGCACACTGCTCAAACCCACCATAATTATTAGGAATCCCTCTTGTGCCTAAAATTGCAATCTTCATACTTTTCTTTTCGTGTTACAAATATATAAATAGAATTTTATCTAAAGCCATATCCTTTACATTTACATTCCTATAGAACATCTAAATGAAATCAACAAAAATGTGTTAACATCTTATTTTACAAATAGTTAAAAATGGGTCAAACGTTATTAAGTTTGACATGTCGTAATACTTGTTTTGGGTTGTACTATTCTTTCATAATATCGTACAACATAAAAGCCCTCACTTCCGTGAGGGCTTTCTCTTTATATTTTAAAAATTCTTGTTAAACTATCTTGTTATTTCTGATTCGTTAGCTGCTAAAAAGCGAATACCAATCATAAATTCATGCGATCCTGAAGAATAGCTACTCATATCAGAAGATGGAATATCATATGAATAACCTATTAAATAACGCTCATTAATAGAATACCCTAATAATGCCGCCATTTCTCCATTATTACGATAATCCATTCCAAACCACAATCTATCATCATAAGTAGTTTTAACACCAAAATCAGCTTGTAAAGGAGCAGCCCTTACGCTTTTCAACAAAACTGATGGCTCTATAGACCAAAATGGATTAAAGCTATGCTTATACGCTCCCAGCACATAAATATGTTGAACTAACTTTCCATTAGTTTCTACATCATCAGTATTGTATATTCTTACAAAATCATCATCAATTAAATTTAAATTCATGCTGAGCAATTGAGGAATAGCTGCCCCAAAATACCATTTATCCCCATACATGTTAAATCCAAAAGTAGCGTCAGGAGTTGATCTTACCACATCTCCTCCTTGCATATAAATATCATTTTTATCCTTAATGTTTAAACCATTTTTTGTGATTTTAAATTGAGTAAAACCACCAGACAAGGCAAATGACATTTTAACAGATTGAGTCATAGGGAAAGAATAGGTATAAGATGCCGCACCTCCAATTCTACTTGTAGGACCTGTCTGATCATTAAACACCAACCCACCTAAACCAACATGCTCACTTTTCTTACCATAGATACTTAAAACTGTAGTTCTTGGTGCATCAGTAATGCCTACCCACTGATTACGAATAGTCGTTTTAACTTGATAATAATCATACATTCCAGCAACTGCAGGGTTTATTGCATAATTATTAATCATATGCTGAGTTATCTGTGGTAGCTGTTGAGAGTATGAAGTAGCTCCTAAACAGATTGAAACAAAAAATAATGATATCTTTTTCATATTATAAATTTATTTAATAATTGTAATTGGTCCAGTCTGAGGTAAATTTCCATTTCCTAGATCAATTATATAGTAATAAGTCCCAACATTTAATTCTTCCCAATTAAAATCATTACTAGGGTATGAAGGGCCATCAATTTCAAGAAGTAATTGCCCCCATCTATTAAAGACTTTAACAATTGCATCAGGATATCTCTCTAAATCTCGAATAACCCATTCGTCATTCATTCCATCTCCATTAGGAGATATTGCATCAAATGGGAGTACACCCAAAGCTATATATATTGAACAATACCCCTCACAAACACCGTCGGTCCAGTATAAATTAAAGGAATCTGATACAGAAGGTGTAATTGAAAACTCATTTTCAGTTGATAGTTCTTCTCCTGAAATATTTGTCCATGAATAAGAACTTAATCCTATAATAGACGACAAAGTAATTGCATCGCCAGCAATTATAGTATATGGCGCATCAAGATTAAGAACCGTACAACCAGCTACATTGTAATTGAAATCAATAAAAGCAGATACGGTCTGCGAACAATTAAGATCCTCATCAGTAATGATTAAATGTAGAGTTGTTGGAGTCCATGACGCATCTGTATTTAATGTTAGGTCAGCCGTTGAAGCAATAGTGTCTCCATTCATAGTCCAAACATAAGTAAGCCCTGATTTATCATCAATATCAATATTAATAGTCTCTCCTTGACAAATAGTTGTATTGTAGTCAATATTATTACCCGGTAAGAAAACATACTTATATCCTAAAAGCGTAATTGTTTGTGATATATCACAGCCATTAGCGTCAGTAACTATAACCGTATGAGAAGTGTTGGATTTAGCCTCTAAGTTTTGCGAGTAGCTATTGTTATTTTCATTAGATAGATTAGACGAACCATTATCCCAATTAAATGTGTAGGTAGGCGTTCCTCCCGTAGGATAGACAATAGCGTAAGCATCATTTAATGAACAAGTTTCATCATAAGCATCAATAGTAATCTCTAAAATATTATCTGGTTCATCAATAAAAATGTTTCCTGTAGTGTCAGTACATCCGTTATTATCAGTAACAACAACATAATAATTACCCGTACTTAGCCCTGTGAATTGAGCTTCTAATGCATTAGTAATAGTATCTACTAATAAATCACCCATATTAAATAACTCATAATCATATGTTCCTGGTATTCCTGGTCGTGGAGTTCCACCTGTTGCTGTAATATGAATTTCTCCTGTACTTTCTCCTTTACATTTCACATGCAATGTGTCTACTCCTAATATAGTAATAATAGAAGGTTCAACTAGGTTGTAATGAGCAGTATCTGAACAGCCATTAGCATCTTCTACAAATGAACTGTAATTACCAGCTAAACCAGTTGTTGAAATTCCATTTGTTCCATCTGACCATGCATATGAATATGAACTTATAGGGCCTGTACCGCCTGTAGTCGTTATGCTTAAATCACCAGTACCTCCATTACATAGAATAGCACTGTTTAAAATAATATTAGTAATAAATTCATCAGGTTCACCAACAGTATCAACTTGTGATGTTACACTACATCCTGCCATATCAGTAATGGTACAAGTGTACGGCCCTGCACATAAACCAATAGCAGGGTTAGCTGTTTGACCTAGAACATCACTCCACAAATAAGTATAAGTAGCACCTGGAAAAGCAGGAACCCCACCACTAACATTTATATCAATTGATCCGTCACAATCTTCAAAGCAAGAAACATTAGTAATCACTGATGGAATATTAATATTAATTTGAAGTACATCTCCTCCAATAGTAGATGTTAGTGAGCCTGTACAGCCATTTGCATCAGTAGCTTCAATAGTATAATCACCTTCACAGAGATTATTTATATTATAAGAAATTCCCGACGGAATAATACCATTAACATCACTCCACTGATATGTGTAGTTTAAGCCATTACCTAAACCTACTCCACCAGCTACTATAGCTATGATTTCTCCAGTACATAAACCATCACAGAATACATCTGTGATAATAGGGGTAAATGTAATTGGGTCTGGTTCATTAAAAGTTACTGTTTCTATGTAAGGACAATTATTATTGTCAGTTATAGTAAAGTCATAAACACCAGCAAATATACCAGAAGGATTAAATGACCCCAAATTATTAGTAAGTAATATACTACCATAATCTAAAGTATATGGTGACAAACCTCCACTAACAATTACAACTGCTGAATCCGTATCTCCATTACACAATATTTGATAATTATTATAACTATTAGTAGTTATAGAAACTGACATTTGAGCAGGCTCATTAATTGTAATGATATAAGAATTTGCGCAACCAT
>Ga0308017_1000351_pt1 | contig 14487 bp, 12 predicted proteins | sample Neamet280_FD_203145 | JGI IMG/M metagenome (GOLD analysis project Ga0308017, IMG submission 203145) | Marine microbial communities from water near the shore, Antarctic Ocean - #280 | ecosystem: Environmental > Aquatic > Marine > Unclassified | place: Southern Ocean | collected 2014-10-01
GAATCACCAGTCCAATTATATATATTGTTAGTACCTAGTCCTGGAAAAGGAGCATAAGGTACGTACACAGTAGAACCACCATAAGCTACTCCCGCTACAGTACCTTGAGATACGGCTGATGATAATAAAGTTGTTGACGTTCTTCCATACCTATCTGACAAAAGAATTCCTACTTGATAATTTCTATTTTGTTTTACCGTATGTTGAGGATATTCAACCTCACTAGTATAATATGTAGAAGGTTGTGGATTTAAAGCGCTAGTTTGTGCACTAATATTAAAAGTATTTTTTCTAGTAACACCTACGTTATAGTTTAATGCTTCAGGTGGGGTATGTTGAGTTTGAAAATTACTATAAACTATTCTATTACTTATTATTTCTTGACCAAGAGCTTTTACTGGCACTTTATCATATACTCTTATTAATTCTTTTTCTGGTAATGTTTTATAAGGTTTTTCTCCTTGATAATTATATATTATAACAGGGTCGGTAAATACAGCACTAGAAAAACTCTCAACTTGTATAGTGTCAATAACTTGAACAGCTATCCCATCTGATTCTTTATATAAAATATCTATTTCTATAATTTTATATTCGTCGTATAAATCTTTTGCGGCACAGGGTAATGGTATTTGAAGTAAAATATTATTAACTTGGTTTTCCATGAAATTAACAATAGTACTTCTATATGCTGCGTTTTCATCTTTTGTGTTACCAAGAGGATCTGTAGGTCTTAAAAAATAACCATCTTGTTTAGGTATAAAAGCTGGTTGTGTAAATGGTGCAAATATAGAATTTTCTCCATCATCAAATTTAAATCTATAACTAAATCTTACAAATTTATCTTCTAAGAAATCAGGATCACCAGGATAATTACTTTTAGATGTAGCTGTTAAAGGACCTTGAGTTTGGAAAGTTGGATTATCAGTGACACCATCTGGAGCAAATCTGCTAGTGGCGTCAAACATGCTTGAATAATTAGTAGCATTATTAAGTTGAAAATCGCTTGCAACAAAAAATTTTAATTGAACGCCAGCGGCTATTGTTTGAACTGAGCTTATAGTCAATACGCCTGTAGCTGGATCGTATTCTGTTATAGTAGGAAACGGAGCAGAAATACCTGCGCCTGCGGCCGTTGCCACTGTTGCACCTATTGTGGGTAAACCAATAAGAGTATCTTTATTTATTTGTATTATAGTACTGTTGTTAACAGCTGTTGATCCAATTATTGCTGATCCCCATTGTTTAAAATAAAGCTCTATTGGTTCATAAGGATTATATGTAGCTACAGATATTTGATCTTCTTTAGTATAATAACCATTAGAAGCTTGACTAGTTGCATTTGCTATAGCTCTATTTATATTTATTTTTCTAGGTTGATTTCTATTATCTGTCCAAAACAATAAACCTTCTAAAAAATTTACATTTATAATAGGATTAGTTGTAGAAAAATTTAAAAAAGAACCACTAGCTAAAATTTGTGCTTCTTGATTTAATATATTATAAACATAAATATAATTATAAGCATTTTTATTATATGTTGTTGCTGTTTTAAAGTTAGTATCCGTGTAGTCAGTTAAAAAAACATATATATTATTAGAAACACCATCAGTAAATGTTCCAATAGTTTTTAATAAGCAATTACAACCACTAGTTAATCTAAAGTCTACAAGTTGTTCATTACCTAAAACATTTTCTAACGCTCCCACGTCTGCACCTTCTGATTTACTTACTTGTATATTAATTCCTTCACGATACTCACCATTTGGCAATAACCTGGCATCCAGGTCTTTATTCATTTTGGATTTTATAAAAGCATTTTTAACTTCAGCCATTTATTTAAAATTTAAGCCATTTAGATTTACCTCTCATTATTTGTACAAATTCATTAGATTTTATATTAGATAATCTTATTTTTGCATTTCTTAAGGTAGCACTTTTTTCTTTTTTTAATCTTTGTACTATATACTCAGGTGTTCCGGCTCTATGTGATAATACACCATATAACACATAAGCATACACGGCTTCTTCAGCAAGTTTAGGTACTGTCATGTCTTGATCGTAAGATAAACCATCAGAAATATATTCTAATATAATTATTTTATCTTTTAAATCACTAGAGAAAGACATACTACCATCTCTTTCATTTATAGTAAACCAACCATTTACTTGAGCTACTTCAGGTTGCATACCATATCTTTGGCCATAACCTCCAAGTCCAAAGCCGTAAACACTCCAAAGACCGTCCGCAATTAATCTTCCTGTTATTTCATCTCTTATTGCATTTACAGTTGCTGGATTTTGCTCCGCCCATCTTTCTTCGGTTATAGATGTACCAGTTATATTAACGCCATCACTGTCTTGAGTAGGTATACCTTGAGCATCCTGTATAGGTTTTGTATAAGGATTAGACGTAAGAGTAGTAGGGTATATTATATGTTTAACACCAACATCGTCAATCCAAGAAACATTAACATAATTAACATAATCTTGTGGTAATGGTAAACTGAGACTAGGTGGTATAGTAAGTTCTTGAGAATGAATACTTCTTAATGTATCATAACTAAATTCTTGTAATGCTCTTTTTGTATGAAAAATTATATCTGTTTTTTGAACGCTAGGTATTAATTTACCAGATCCTACATATGCAACTAAAAAGTTATTAACTAAATCCATTACTTTTATATAAGAATAACTATTGTAGTTTTCTTCTACAACGGTGCCATATGCATCTTTGTTTCCAAAATTTCCACCACCTTTACTTAATAATTGTATTACAACAAAAGTACCTGCGGCTACACCATTACCAAAAGTTATAGTGTTATTATTCATAGCATATGTACCTACAAATTCTGTAAAAGTACCGTTACCACCAGTTGCGCTAGTATATAATCTAAAGTTATTATTATTATATAAAGCATTTGTTGGATCGTTAGAACCAAAAGTAAGATCAGTATTAAACGTTGCTTTAAATACTGTTTGAGCAGTAGCAGCATCAACATTTACTGCTTGTATTACCTGTGTTCCAGTATAATATTGAGCGTTAGTTTCGGTTGTTAATCCTCCATTTGGTGCTGTTGGATATGCCATAATTTATTAACTTTTTTCGTTTTGTGATTGCTTAGCAACTTCTTGTGCAGCTCCTTGAACTATTTGTGGATCTCTTATTACAATACCAGCATACATTAATATGTTTAGTATTAAACTTGTTTGCTCTGATTCATGAATTTCAAAATCAACAGAACCAGTAGTATTATTTGTAGTTAAAGCTTGAGAGTTATATAGATATTGTCCAAGAGAACCTACTGTAAAACCCCATATAGGAGTTATAGGTTTTCTAATAAAATCAACTTGTATTTCTCCAACAGAATTTATTGTAGTTGGTTTAACAAATAATTTTTGATTTTCATACAAATATACAGGGTAAGTTTTTGTAGGTTTTGTTAGTAAAGACTTATCTATATGATAATAATCTGAACGATCAACTCTTTGTAATTGTATTTCATTATTATAAAGAACAGTACCTAGTCTATAAAAAGGAGTATCAGATGTAGAAGATACATCATTTCCATATATATCTACACTTGGTAATACCCAATAAGGATTTAATCCATTAGCTGTTGAAGCAGGAACAGCATCGCCTGTAGTTTTAAATATAGCTAATTTTTCATCAAGATTTTCTACTCTATCAGCATAATCAGTATTAGTTTGTGGTACACGTAATTGCTGGTTCATATCTTCAAAATACCTTTCAAATATTTCGAGTTGTACTTGATTACCAATATTGTTAAATTCAGTAGGTGTTAAATAACCTCTCTGTTCTTTATTTAATATTAGCAAAACTGTTTGATATACAGTGTTTACGTTTATAGCCATTTGTTATTTTTATTATAATAAAGGAGGCATTACACCTCCCCTATTAGTATTACATGTTAAGAGAACTTTTTCTCTATAGATTTAAATATTTCTAAACCTTCATCTGTTTTAAAGAAAGAAGCCATAGCTGAGTATGGATGCTCATCAAAAGGAACAGTCATTAGTTTTTTACCATTTGACTTCCATTTAAACGTTCTTTGATCATTATCTAAGACTATTATTCCAGCCTCTGTTGCTTTAATAGCAAAATTTCTAAGTTGAACATTTTCATCTTTAGCTAAGTTTAAGAATAGTTTAGCATCGTACTTAGCAAATATAAGTAAATCTCTTTTGATTTCCTTAGAACTCATCTCTGATACCTTAGAGCCCATTTCTGTTCTTAGTATTGCCTCGGCTTGGTCAACATCAATATTTCTAGCAATGTTTAAAGCATCTATTTCTAATTCTAAATCAACTAGTTCATCTTTAGCAACTTCAACAGTATCAAACTCTCTATATTTTATATTATTTAATGGATGATATATTGATAATATTTTTTGTAATGCTTGATTTTTCTTTAAAACTGTTAAAGAACCATCTTTAAATATTATATGACCTAAAGTTGCTTCGCCTTTTTGTTCATCTTTAAATGGCGAATTTTGATTTGTAGCGTATCTTAATTCTTTTTGTTCATTATTAATCTCATCAAACCATAACAAAGGTTGTCTTTGGGTATGCTTTGAAGGTATTCTATAAGTTAAAGGAGATAGTACACCTTGCAAAAGGTAAGTTCTATCTTTTATTTCCCAACCATCTGATTGGATTGTAGTTTGTTTTTTCATAATATGATATAATTAAATAGTTAAAAGTAAAGTAAGGGTGCCAATGACACCCTTATCTCTACATGAATATTAAATTCCTTGGAATAAAACAAAGTTGTTAGCAGCTTGTACAACTAAACATCTTTCAGATAGGAAATTTACTTCCATAGCATCAAGATTTGAAGTCATAGCACCACCAGCAGAACCAGTCAACCAAGATTTCATACGTCTGTCTTCTGTTTGAGAAGCTCTATAACGTACGTGTAAAAATGGTCGTCTGATGTTAGTACCTAAGATCTGATCGTAAACTGTTGAAGTTCCAGCAGGAATTAAAACACCTTCGATAGAAGAAACACCAGCTATAGCACCACGTGTTGATGCGTCATTTAAGTATTTCCAGTCAGTCTTATAAAAATCATAAGATCCTCTACGGAAACCACTGAATCCTAGATTCAATGCCATTTCTTCAGAGTTTTCAAATAATCCATATGCAGTACCTCCAGCTGATCCAGCTGATACAAGTGATAACATATTATCAAAGTCTAATGAAACTCCTCTTTGTAGGAATAACATATTTTCTTCAATTGCCCCTTGTGTGTCAAGGTTTTTAAGTATTTCATCAAAGTCATCAAGACCTCCGCCTGCATCAAATCCTACTTCAACGTTACCTCTAGTGCTAATTGCAGAGAATAAACCTTGAGTACCTTTAAATCCTGCATTTACAGCAGAACCAGCACCAAGAGCAGCAGTTGCTAATTCACCTTCAACACATACCATTTCTAGATAGTCTTCAAAACGTAATCTTGTTTCAGATTCAGCTTTTAAATACCATAAGTAACCAGTAGTACCGTCTTCAGTAGCAACTTCAACCCAACCGATTTGTGCCATATCAGATCCGTTTATTGTGTAAACGTTTCTAATAATAACTGGTGAGTTAGAAAATTGTGTGAATGCTGGGTTAATAGTAACTTGAGGCTGTAAAGCATTATTCTGAACTAAAGCTCCAGCGCCTGCGTTTGCAGTACCTGCACCTTTAACAAATTCAGAACCATATACAAATATTTTAACTGTAGCAGTTAAAGCGGCTAAAGTAGTTGTTAAATATGGAGCAACAGCTAAAACACCAGTTGCAGTGTTTGAAGCAGTAACAACAGCCTTGGCTTCGTTACCAGCGTCATCTAAAATTACTATAGTTTGACCTGGACTTATAACGTTTCTTGTTACGCCCGGTGCTGTTGGCACAGGAATAGTAATAGCGTTAACTTGATTACTTACACAACCATCATATGCTATGTGTAATCTGTTTTGTTCTGACCATATTACTTGATCTGAAGTCATAGGCATTTCTGCTCCTACCATACGTAAGAATCCTGATAACGTTCTGTTTCCATAACGCTCTACTTCTTGTTCATATACTTCTGGTAAATATTGCTGTGCAAAATCATTTGCATTAGCACCACCTTGATTAAATTGAAGGTAGTTACTGGCTAGTAGTTGCTGGTTAGGAGCAGGAACTATTGAGCCAAATTGTGGAAAAATCGACATAATTTATTGTTTTTTTAGTTAAATGTTTTTCTTTTAATTTTAAGTTTTGAAGAATCAAGGCCACTAATTGCTTTTACTTTTAATCCATTAACAAATACATTACCATCAACAGTTTTGCGAGGTTGAGTACTTATATTTTTAGAACTAGCTAGCTGATTTTTAATTGCATCAGTTTTACCTTGTTCATAAAAATGCTGGGCTAAAGTATCAGCATTCTGTGCCGTATATAAAGCTTTATGATATTCTTTGTGTTTAATTACTTCGCCTTTTTTATTAAGAAACTTTCCTATAAAATTTGAAATATTACTTTGACTATCGGCAACATTAACAGGGTCTTTAATATTATATCTAAATTTTTTATCTCCTACATTAAAATCAAAACCTTTGAAATCATTGTTTAAAAGTTCTTTAGATTTAGTAATGAACCTGTCGTGTTTTTCTTTATTTACTTTTTGTTCTTCATTGTAGTTGTTGTAAAAGTCATTTGCTATTTTTTGATCTTTAGTTACGCCGGGCCTCAACTTGATTTCGTCGTAGTATTTTTGCTTAAGATTTTCTAAAAAGTTCCTGGCTGTTGCAACCTCTTCTTTATACGCAAGTTTTTTCTTTCGAACTTCCCTTGCTTCATCTAATTCCTCATCAAATGAAAAAGAGTCTTCTATTATAAATCCTCTTTCTTCTCCATTAAGATGTGGTTTAGCTGCTTTGTAATATTCATGTAAAAGTGTTTCGCTATCTACTTTACTATAGTCAGCATTTAAACGTGCATAATCTGTCACGTTCCCACCTGTTTCTTCCATGAATTTAACTAGTTTTTCTATATTTTCAGGGAGCTTTTGTGTTTGAGCTTCCGGTAATATTTCTTTTTGTTCTGATAAGGTAGTGGTAGTTTCATCGCTTCCTGCCACTCCATCCTTGTTAGTGTTATCTGTTTCATCAGTTATTTCTTGTATAGGCGAATCTACCTCTTGCTTTTCAACAGCATCTTCATTGGTGGCCCGTATTTCTTCAACCACTTCTTGCACACTGCCTTTGTCTTCTTGTTTTTTGACATGCACATTGCCTGCATTTGCTTCTTGTTTTTGAATGGCATATTTTTCTTCGTCTTTTTTATTTAAAACTACTTTATGTGTTTCTTGACCTTGAGGTTCACTAAGATCTTTCATTTTTTTTGCTGACTTTATTTTAAAATCACCTTCTTGTTTAGCAGGTATTGCTTCTTTTACTTCTTCTTTTTTTGACATAATATGATAATATAAAATTAATAATAAACTATGATCCGAATTGTTCTAATCCAAATCCACCTAATGAATCATTTTCTGATTCAAAGTTTGTAGGTAAAGTGTCGTTTTGTCTTTGAGAGATCATCTCACTTTGTTGAGTTGCTTGTATTTTTGTTCTTTTATCTTTACGATCTTCTATTTCCGCCTCTCTATTTGTTTGACGTTCTTGTTCTGCTTGCGCTAATTGCAATTGATATTGAAACTCTTCAGCCATTAATTGTTTTTTAATAATTGCTTCTTGCTCCATTCTTTGTATTTCAAACTGAATTTTAGCTTGCTCAATTTGTATTTTTGTTTGAGCTACTGCTTGTTCTTTTTGAACTTCTGCTAGTGCAGCTGCTTCAGATGCTTTTTGATTTGCCTCACCTTGAGCTTTTATATTTTCTAATTGAGCTGCTCTATCTGCTTCTTTTTTTTGTCTTTGTTTTTGTTTTAATACTTGATTAGCAAGTTTTATATTAGATACATTTCTAAGATCAATAGCATCTTCTAATCCAATATTACCAGCCTGTAAAGCTACTTGTATACTTTTTTCTAATTGAGCTTTTTCTTCTTCATCCGGCTCTAATTCTAAAAATATTCCAAAGTCGTGTAAATGAAGTTTTTTTATTTCCACTAGCGTAGCAGTATTAAAAGTATTAATACTCTTAACCATAGCATCTTTAGTTAATGGAAAATTTAACATATCTGAAACCCTTAAGCTAATGTTTTCACAAGTTCTAACAGTCATATACATAAGTGATTGTAAAACGTGTCTTGTTGCTACATTTGAATTTGCTGCAGCTAATTTTTGTAAACCTAGTAAAGAATCTTTATCTGGCATACTACCATCTCTAGCTTCATTTAATCCTGTCACGTCTCTAATCATTTGAAGATAATACTGATAAGTTTGTATCATTCCTTGAACTTTAGACATACCATTAGAACTTTGTAATTCTTGTATGGGTATTTTACCTCTGTTAGGATCTCCGTCTTGAGTTAAAGATCTACCTACAATACTACCAGTTTGAAAATACATGTTTAATGCTTCCGATGGATTATAGTTTGTTCCATTACCAAGATCAACCTCGGCTAAACCATCAACATCTACATAAACCCCGTCTGGAACTATTCGAGCTAGAACTTGTTGTAATTTTAAATGTGTTATTTGTATCATGTCAGCAAAACTAATTGTTTTACTTACTATTGATTCTATACGACCTTGATACATTCTTGGTGCAGATATTACGTAATTCATATTAACCTTAGTAGTATCAGCTAAAGGTCTTGTCATATTTTCTGCTAATTTCCATTCAAGCATAGTGTCACCTAATCCTAAAACCTTAGCACCAGTATATAAAACTTCTATAGACCTAGAAACTCTTTTAAAATTATCACTCTTAGGTGGTTTCCAGAAATCTGGTTTTTGTAATGTTTTTTCTAAACCTTGCTCTGTTTCTTTTATTTTAAATACTTGATCATGATATGTTTTATATTCAAAAAATAGTACTTGCACTTGGTCTTGTTGACTTTGCCTATAATTACTAGTTTGATAAGAGTTTCTTCCAGGGTATTTTTGAATTTGTTCTAATTCAGAATTAGTTAAATTAGGAAATTGTCTTTTAACTTCTGGTAAAGATAAATTTTTTACTTCACCAACATAATATAAGTCTTCAAAATTAGGATCATCGGTATAAGACCAAACTAAATTTGCTGGATCTACGTACTCTGTGGTTATGCCTTCGGATAAATTAAAATTAGTTTTGCAAGCTCCAATACCTAAAACAGTTAAATCATAGGCAATTTCTTTTTTTATTTGATCAAATTTATTATAATTTAATACTTTTTCTATTATTTCTTCTTCAGCTATTTCAATACTTGGCTTATAACGAAGTTGCATATATAAATCCAATTCTTCTGGATCTTCAGGTAAATTTGTTGGATCAGAAGAAGCATAGTAATTTCTACCTGTTAATTGCGTTAATTCATCAATTTCAGTTTTATTTTGAATATCTCTTAAAACTGCAGCCGCATAATCAGTTCTTTCTTTCATACCAAAAGGATCAATTGAAAAAGCTTTTATTTCATAACCTCTTTCAGTCATACCATTAACAACTATATCTACAAATTTAGATAAAACAGGAATTGGTTTCCAGTCTAAATTAAGATAAGATAAATCCCCATTTATTGCTAATTCATCTTTATATTTTTGTACTGGTTGTTCACCTCTAGCATATAATTTTAATCTATTAAAATTTTGAAAATTATCAAGAAATCTATTTTGACCGCTACTATTTCTAAACCATTCGTGTTCAATAGCTTGAGCTACTGCTAAACCATATTCGAAAGAACTTTTCTCTTCTTCAGGTACTACCTGATCTGGAAAGCTGCTATTGTAGTTAATGTTAACCATTGATTTTCATTATTTTTGAATTTACCCCTTCATTATTGTATTTCTTAAAACCTAAAGGAAGTTTTGATATAGTTCTTTTTGCATGAGGTGTATATCTATTTTTATTACAAGCCATTATAGCTAAACCAGAACTAATTGAAGCATCATGCTGAGTTCTATTATTTATATTAAATCTAGCCCAGTCTTCTAAAGTTCTTTGAAAATACATATCTCCATATCCTTCATTAGTTATACCAATAAAATTTTCAATATAATCTTCAATAGCAGCAGCGTGTGCTTGTTTAATGTCTTCACTTGAATTTGGAATTCCTCCTATTTCTCTTTCTGTAACAGATAATTTATTATAAACTTTATCTGGCCTATTTATAGAATATCCCCTGTATCCTCGTCTTTTTAGGTAATATAGTAACCTTGGTTTATTATTTTCTGCTAACATTGGCATACCATAAAAAACTAAAGCCATTAAAACATCTTCAAAAAACATCTCAGCTGTTTGAGGTCTTGCTATATATTCTAAGAAAAAAGTATTAGGAGGAACATCTTCCATTGAAAATTTAGTTAAACCATGAAGCGATCCATTGGAACCTCTACCATCTACTGTTCCGGAAATATCGTAAGAGTCACAGCCAAAAGCGCCAGTGTGATCATTACCTGGATATCTGATACCATTTTTAATTAAATATTTATTTTGTAATTGTACAGGCGGGATCCATGATATAAAAAATCTTCCATTTTTATTAGGTGCAAACATAACCCTAGTATCTTTAATACCATTTTCCCAATGAAAACTACCTTGTGTTACTACATTTGTATTTCTTAAGTCTTCGTTATAATCTATTTGTTCATAAAGTTTAGTTAGATTAAATAAAGATTGCTTAGCCTCGTCTCTAAACGCATGTTTCTCTGTTCTTGGAAACTGGCGATAAAATTCATTTAAACCGTCTTGATCATCTTTTAAGCCATCAACTTCGTTTTCCCAATGCGAGATAACTCCGATCTGAATCTTGGATCCATCAATGCCTTTGACGGGTTTTTTTGGAGTGTCGAATACAGGAAATCCATAAGTATCGATGTATCCTTCGTAATTCCATTCCATAGGTATGAACAAACTATATAATCCTGAGTTAGTCTGACCATTACGGTTTCTTTTTGTAACATCTGATGCATCATATAATTGTTTAAAATTAGCTCCTCCTTTGTTGAGTGCATTAGAGGTTGAGCCCATCATGCATCTACCTATTATTCTACTACCTAATCTTAATGTTGTTTTCGTGACACGCCAGTTGTTGAGGATGTTGTCGGGACGCTCCCACTTGCCTGATTCGTCGTGTGCGAGGATCTTGAGTTTCTCACCGTCATATGAGTTGTCACCGGTGTTCTTCCAGTCGATCGTCGTATCCAATCCTTGTAATTCTTCGGTTTGGGTATTGGAATCAAGTTTTCGTCGGGTAAGTTTGGAAGCGGGTACTCTATAGGCGAGTTCGGTTTTGGGACGGTCCATTCCGTCCTGTATCGGTTTGAAAAAGAACGGGTAATTAACTGAGATGGGTACCACTTTATCGGTAAACATCTTCTTTGCATCTGCTCCAGTCTTCGATAATATCCCATATCTGGAATCCGAAGAAATGGTTGCCTGGTGGACAAGTTCCGAAGATGCCATGAATGAAAAGCCAGAACGTCTGTTCTTAAGGTAACACAATCCGTAACATCTGGTGTCCAACTTACAAGCCTCCCAGAATATAAAGAATATTCGGTTTGATTCGCGAAAGTCTGGTTGCCCAACATCAATCTTGGTCCATTGCAAGTACATGTAATGAGAACCAGTAATATAACTAGGAATACCTTTGTTATAGAACCAATGGCCTTCATCACGTTTTTTAAATTCTCCGTCAATATAATCATACCATTTATCTTTAAAATAACTTGGAAGATTGTTCCAATCAAAAACTGTTCTAATTTTAGATAGTTCTTTTGGATATTCATAAGACTCCCAGTATTGTTCTTCTTTTTTTCCAGATCTTTTATATGTATCTACCTCTAATGGAAGTGCCACTTTAAGACCTTGTATTTCATATACCTCACCAATTTGCCCAGTTTTACTAATAACAATAACATCATATTCTTCATTGTAACCTGTCTCCCATTTTTTATATCTATTGTTTCTTTTAAGTACTTTAGATTTAATATGGTTTGGTAAGATTTTGTAAAGTTTTTGATCGTACATTATTTAGATCTCCCTTCTGCAAAACCCTTAAAGTTTGCGCCTTTATCTTTTTTATCATTTTCTTTCAACATACTTTCTTCTTCTTCTATACGTGTTAGTATTTCAAAAGCGTCAAATATAGCTAGTTTTTTGGTAGCAGCTGCATTTTTTAATTTATCAGCTGACAAATCATCTTCTGAATCTACAATTTTTTCTTTAGCAACTTTAATTAATTCTTCAACTGCTTTTTGCCCAGCTAGGATTATATTCAGTTTCGTTTCTTTTGTGTTCATATTTAATTACAATATCATTAGATTCCATACAATATAAAAGTTCATTTTCTACAACAAACTGAAACTCTCTCTTAGGTTTAAAACCTACTAGGTCACCTGGCATTATTTCTAGCGCATCTAAGGTGCTATTGTCATATTTTAATATACCAGTATTCTTTTTTAATTTAGACTTGCTTAAAATGTTATTTTCTAAAATAGGTTTTACAAAACAATATTCATAAGTAGTGCGCCATTTATTATTTCTTTTATAAAGATACACTTGATTTATTTCTGCAAAATATAAGTTGTCTTTAAAAAACTTAGAACTATTAACAGATTTACCTTTTAAGTTATAATATCTTCTAAATAAATTATGATGAACTACAACTGTATCACCTTTTTTTATAGGTGTTTTTATAGCCTTAGGTATATCTATTACTTTAGCTGTTGTATTAATAAATTTATGATCTGAAATACTAGAATTTATTATTAATTCTTTTTTATCAATTTTTATTTTATTATTATAACGTTCACCTATTGGTTCTATTATAAATTGATAAAGACTCTGCATTAGTATTCCAAATCATACTCGACCGATATAGCCATGTGAGAATTAAATTTCTTCCAAGGTAATACCTCATCTTCTTTTTTAATATAAATATTGTAAGAAGATTCTTCTTCATCATATAATATATGAGAAATTGTATGACCACCATACACTTGCTGTCCTATAGCATAGTGCATGGCATCATTTTTATAATCAGATCCTATACTGATTTTTCTTATAACTTTACTCACCTTTTTTTTCTATAGGAGTGCAAACACCATCTTCTAAACTTATATTAACAGCACCGTATTCTTTTTCTAGTTCAATTTTAAAGTCATCCATTTCTTGTACTATACCAGCATACTTGTGATTTAATACATGCTTTTGAGTTTCAACATAACCTATATCTCTTAATAGACCAGCTATTTCTTCTTGTTGTTTTTTTATTTTAGCTAATTGATCAACTGTAATTTGAACTTTAGCCTCTTCGACTTTTGATTTTACTTTTTTCATTTAATTTAATTTAATTTAATTTACTCTAATATAAGGCTATTATGCCTGTTGCGGTTGTAGCGTCATCTGTAGTATACACTTTTCTAAATAAACCATCTAAGGTTGTTCCAGGAGGTATACCTGTTATTGTAACTGTTTGATTTGGCGGAGCACTTGCTAGTTCTACTTTAACAGAACTACCGCCAGCAGCACCATCAATTGATAATGCAAAAGTACCACCACCAGATAATATATCTCCTTGATATATTCCGTCTTTAGCAGCTGCATTTGTTTGAACACCACTAAATGGCCTTTGTATATCTGTTGCTAATAATGTTATTGTTAAAGCGCCTGTTATAACTGGAGCTTGAATACCAAAAGCAGTTGACATAGATGCAGCATCAAATATTATTGTTTGACCTATTACCGCCATGTTAGGCCCAGATCCTGGATTTAAAAACGTTGCAGGTGGTGCTCCTTGTAATGATCCATTTGGTCTTGTTTGTACTACTTGTATACGATCAACGGCTCCTGCAGCATTTATTCTAATACGATATGAAGCGCCTATTCTATCATTTTGTGCTCCTGTGCCAGGGCCTCTAGTACTTGTTTGAGCAGAACCTAAATAAGTTCCGCCTGAAGCATAAGCAACAGCTTCTACACTAGCTGGTAGATTTGCTAATGTTGATCCTGAGGATGCTAATAGTCCGGCTCCGCTTTCAGGAGATATTAATGTTCCTGATATTAATAATGCAACTGCATTAGTATACATGTCACCTTGGTTTTGTTGATACATATTTTTTTATTTATCTTTTCCTTTAATTTTTTCGTAAGTTCTTAAACCACCTAATCCTAGCATACCTAATAATACGGTCATTAAATGATCCATTTGTAAAGCAGGTGGAGCCTCGGTAGTTTGTGTTACCCATATAAATAAGTCTCTTATGACAAAGTTATAGGCTAATGCTACTCCACATATCCAACCAATAAATGGTCTCCACCCAGCAACGAATAATGTACGATGCTGAGCTTCAACTGCATTGATCTTTGTTTGTAATTCTATTAATTTCTCAGGAT
>Ga0308017_1000353_pt1 | contig 14422 bp, 26 predicted proteins | sample Neamet280_FD_203145 | JGI IMG/M metagenome (GOLD analysis project Ga0308017, IMG submission 203145) | Marine microbial communities from water near the shore, Antarctic Ocean - #280 | ecosystem: Environmental > Aquatic > Marine > Unclassified | place: Southern Ocean | collected 2014-10-01
AAAAGTAGGAATGACCAGCATCTACGGTGCCTCTGGGAAGAATATCCCATGCACGGTGTTAGAAGTAGGTCCTTGCGTAGTTACGCAAGTACGTACCCTCGAGAAGGATGGCTATACAGCTGTCCAACTCGGTTTTGGTGAGCGCACTGAAAAGAGCACATCAAAAGCTATGCAAGGTCACTTTAAGCGCGCAGGTGTATCACCGAAGCGCCGCTTGGTAGAATTTAAAAGCTTTACGAATGATCTCCAATTGGGTGATACAGTAAAGGTTGAAGACGTATTTAATGAAGGAGAGTACGTAAGTGTCATAGGGACTTCTAAAGGAAAAGGTTTCCAAGGAGTTGTTAAACGTCACGGTTTCGCTGGTGTAGGTCAAGCTACTCACGGTCAACATAACCGTTTACGTGCTCCTGGTTCTATTGGTGCTGCTTCATATCCAGCTCGCGTATTCAAAGGAATGCGTATGGCTGGTCAAATGGGTAATGCACGAGTCACTATGGAGAATTTAGAAGTTCTGAAGGTTATGCCAGAAGAAGGTGTCCTTGTTGTTAAAGGCGCTGTTCCTGGTCACAAAGGTGCAACTGTTGTAATCCGTAAGCCACAAGCATCATGAAAATTGACGTATACACAAGCAAAGGCACTAAGTCTAAGAAAAGTGCTGAGCTTAACGATTCTGTTTTCGGAATCGAGCCAAATGATCATGCCATATACTTGGATGTGAAACGCTACCACGCTGGTCAAAGGCAGGGTACACACGATACACTTCATCGTGGTGTTGTTTCAGGATCAACGCGCAAGATTAAGAAACAAAAAGGTACAGGAACAGCACGTGCTGGTTCTATTAAAAACCCATTGTTCCGCGGTGGAGGTAATACTTTCGGTCCTGAACCAAGAGATTACACGATTCATCTTAATTCTAAGTTGAAGAAGCTAGCACGTCGCAGTGCGCTTAGCTACAAAGCGAAGGACGATGGCATTATGGTTGTTGACAGCATCAAACTGAATGCGCCAAAGACCAAAGACTTTTTATCTGTCATGATAAATCTTAAGCTTGATGATAAGAAGACTTTAACAGTCCTTCCTTCTCAAGATGATAACGTTTACCGTAGTTGCCGAAATTTGCCAAAGCATCGTGTGATGCTCGCCTCAGATTTGAGTACTTACGATATTATGAACTGTACGAACCTTTTGTTCGTTGATAATGCCCACGAGGTTCTCGAGGGATTGCTAAAGTGATATCTGCTATGAAAGAAATCCTAATCAAGCCCCTCATAACTGAGAAAATGTCTGCCGATACTGAGCGGACAAATAGCTACGGCTTCGTAGTTTCTCTCGGTTCAAATAAGATCGAGATTAAAAATGCGATCGAAAAAGAGTACAACGTGACTGTTACGAAAGTCCGCACACTTCGTGTAGATGGAAAAGCAAAGCAACGTTTCACTAAAACCGGTGTAGTTAAAGGCCGCACTAATGCTTACAAAAAAGCATTAGTAAGCATTGCTGAAGGCGAGAACATCGATTTCTACGACAACATTTAATATGGCACTCCGTAAATTCAATCCCATAACGCCAGGTATGCGTCACAGAGTTCTCACAAATTTTGCTGAGCTCACTACTGACACACCACATAAGCCGTTACTTGAAGCTATCAAGAAATCTGGTGGTCGTAATGATACTGGTAAGATGACTATGCGTTACCGTGGTGGTGGTCATAAGCGTCGTTACAGAGTCATTGACTTTAAGCGTAACAAGCACATGGAAGCTACTGTGTTAACAGTAGAGTATGATCCAAACCGCACGAGTCGCATCTGTCTTGTAGAATACACAGACGGTGAAAAGAGATATATCATTGCTCCTGCTGGTTTAACACCAGGAATGAAGATTAATTCGGGAAAAGAAGCATTGCCTAAAGTGGGTCATGCGATGTATCTCTCGGATATTCCACTCGGTACGATCATTCACAATATTGAATTACATCCTGGAAAAGGAGCTTGTATTTCACGTAGTGCAGGATCTTACGCACAACTTGCAGCGCGTGATGGTAAATTTGCCATCATCAAACTTCCGAGTGGTGAAACCAGAATGATTAAAATTACTTGTTTGGCTGTGATAGGTTCCGTTGGGAATTCTGAACACAATCTTCAGGTAAGTGGTAAAGCTGGTCGTTCACGTTGGTTAGGTCGTCGTCCAAGAGTACGTGGTGTAGTCATGAACCCAGTAGATCACCCTATGGGTGGTGGTGAAGGAAAATCATCAGGTGGACATCCTCGTTCACGTAATGGAATTCCTGCAAAAGGTTACAAGACTCGTAACAAGCGTAAGAAGTCGTCTAAGTATATCATTGAAGGTAGGAAGAAATAACAAATGGCACGTTCACTAAAAAAACCCCCATTCGTCCACTACAAGCTGGTTCAACGAGTTGAAACTATGCAAAGTGCTGGAAAGAAGTCAGTAATAAAGACATGGTCTCGCGCCAGTACGATTACGCCTGACTTTGTAGGTCTAACTATTGCCGTTCATAACGGAAGACAGTTTATTCCTGTATTCGTTACTGAGAATATGGTAGGTCACAAATTAGGAGAATTTTCTCCAACACGCTCGTTTCGTGGTCACGCGGATAAAAAGGACAAGAAGCGCTAGTCGCTTGCCAACTAAGGAACTATGGGAGCTAGAAAAAGAATAAAAGCAGAGGAACGTAAAGAAGCAATGAAAAGTATTGCTATTGCGAAACTCAACAACTGCCCAACCTCGCCTCGCAAGATGCGTTTGGTTGCTGATACCGTTCGCGGAAAGGATGTATTTGAAGCATTAAATATCTTACGCTTTTCGGCACAAGACGCTTCAGGTCGTATTGAAAAACTACTCAGATCAGCGATTGCTAACTGGGAAGCAAAAAACGCTGGAGCACGTCCAGAAGATTCGGGTCTTACTATCCGTGAAATCTTTGTAGACAGTGCAAGAATGCTCAAACGTATTCAACCAGCACCTCAAGGAAGAGCTCACCGTATCAGGAAGCGCTCTAACCATGTAACCATTATAGTAGATAGCGTAAAGAATTAATATGGGACAGAAAACACATCCAATAGGGAATCGCCTCGGAATTATACGAGGATGGGATTCTAACTGGTACGGAGGAAACGACTACGCATCTAAACTTGTAGAAGACGTAAAGATCCGCGAATACCTATCTGCACGTTTGCGTAAAGCAAGTGTTGCCAATATTATTATTGAGCGTACGCTTAAGCTTGTCACAGTTACAATCAAATCCGCTCGTCCTGGTGTGATTATTGGAAAAGGTGGGTCAGAGGTTGATAAGCTTCGTGAGGAACTTAAAAAGCTTACGGGTAAAGATGTTCAGATTAACATTTTTGAAATTAAGCGTCCAGAATTAGATGCGCGTCTTGTTGCAGATAGTGTCGCTCGTCAAATCGAGGCTAGAATCAATCACAGACGTGCCATTAAAATGTCTATTCAAAGCACAATGCGAATTGGTGCTGAGGGAATTAAAATTAATATTGCCGGTCGTATAAACGGTGCAGAGATTGCGCGTTCTGAGGCATACAAAGAAGGTCGTATTCCACTTCATACTTTCCGCGCAGATATTGATTATGCGCATGTTGAAGCACATACAACATATGGTGTACTAGGAATTAAGTGTTGGATTTGTCGTGGAGAGATCTACGGTAAGCCAGATTTATCTCCACTTCCTCCTCAAAAGAAGGAACGTGGAGGAGAACGTCGCGGTGGTGGTGGTGGTGACCGTCGTGGTGGCGGTGGTGGTGGTGACCGTCGCAGTAGCGGTGGTGGTGGAAGTCGTAATAACCAACGTAGATAAAGCTGATAGATTATGTTACAGCCAAAAAGAACGAAATTCCGTAAAATGCAAAAGGGTCGCATCCGTGGCCTAGCCTACCGTGGCAGTACTGTCGCGTACGGTTCATTTGGAATTAAAACGATGGATGAAGGTTTCATTACCTCTCGTCAAATTGAAGCAGCGCGTATTGCAATTACCCGTCACATGAAGCGTGAAGGTCAAGTTTGGATTAGAATCTTTCCAGACAAACCGATGACGTCTAAGCCTGCAGAGGTTCGTATGGGTAAGGGTAAAGGAGCACCATCTCATTGGGTTGCACCTGTCCGTCCTGGTCGAATCATGTTTGAAGTTGATGGTGTAGAACTTGATACTGCAAAAGAAGCGTTGCGTTTGGGAGCTCAAAAGTTGCCTGTACGTTGCAAATTAGTAACTCGTCCTGATCTAGCTGGAAAATGATTGAAATGAACGAAATACGTCAGATGTCTGATAAGGACTTGACAGAACGCATTGTTGTTGAGCGTGAATCATATAAGAAATTGCGATTCAACCACACTATTTCGGGGTTAGAAACACCGACTATTTTAAAAATTAAGAAGCGTGATATCGCGCGTCTTTTAACTGAGAACACCTTGCGATCAAAAGCAAGCTCTATCTCAACGAACGATTGATTATGAGTACAGAAACAATAACAACACGGAACCTTCGCAAGGAACGTATCGGCATTGTAACATCGAACAAGATGGACAAGTCTATCGTTGTGGCTGTTGAGCGTAAAGAGAAGCATCCCTTCTACGGAAAGTTTGTAACAAAGACCTCAAAATTTGTTGCTCATGATGAGGAACGAACTTGTAACATCGGTGATACGGTACGTATTATGGAAACGCGTCCTATCAGCAAGCGTAAATGCTGGAGATTGATAGAGGTAATTGAACGTGTTAAGTAATTTATAACTACTAGGAACTATGATACAACAGGAATCCAGAATGAAAGTGGCAGATAACAGTGGTGCTCGTGAAGTGCTCTGTATTCGTGTCTTGGGTGGTACAAAGAGGCGTTATGCTTCTCTTGGCGACAAAGTAGTTGTAACAGTAAAGAGTGCTACTCCTAATGGAAACGTTAAGAAAGGTACTGTAGCAAAAGCTGTTGTAGTTCGTACTCGCAAAGAAGTTCGTCGTAAAGATGGATCATATATCAGATTTGATGACAATGCTGTTGTCCTCTTAACTGAAAATGGAGAATTAATGGGATCAAGAATATTTGGTCCTGTTGCTCGTGAATTACGTGACAAGGACTTTATGAAAATTATCTCATTGGCACCAGAAGTGCTTTAATGACGACTTAGGAAAAATGGAAAAGCGACTAAAAATAAAATCAGGAGATACAGTAAAGGTCATTTCAGGTGGAAGCCGAGGAAAGAAAGGATCTGTAGTCTCTGTTGATCGCAGGAAAGACCGTATAGTGATTGAAGGTGTAAACATCATCACTAAACACGTCAAGCCTAGTGCGTCAAACCCTCAGGGTGGCGTTGTGAAAGTTGAAGCTGGTATTCACATTTCAAATGTGATGGTGGTTGATGCTTCCGGAAATATTACACGTGTAGGCCGTCGTCGCAATGACGCTGGAAAACTTACGCGTTATTCTAAAAAATCTAATGAAGATCTGAAGTAATGACATACGTACCTAGACTTCAAACCCAGTATAATGAGGAAATAGCTCCTGCTTTAATTAAGCAGTTTGAGTATAGTTCTGTTATGCAAGTTCCAAAAATCTTTAAGATTTGTCTCAACCAAGGTGTTGGGCAAGCTGTAGGAGATCGTAAGATGGTGGACACTGCGATTGTTGAAATGTCTGACATTGCTGGTCAAAAGGCAGTAAAGACAATGTCAACAAAAGACGTTTCTAACTTTAAGTTACGTCAAGGCATGCCAATTGGATGTCGTGTAACGCTTCGCAGAAGCAACATGTATGATTTTTTAGATCGTCTTATTGCAATAAGCTTACCTCGTACGCGTGATTTTCAAGGTATCAAATCAAGAGGATTTGATGGCCGTGGTAATTTTACGTTTGGTATTAAAGAACAACTCGTCTTTCCGGAAATAGATATTGACAACGTCAAGAATATTAACGGGATGGACATCACTATAGTAACAACAGCAAACACTGATGAAGAGGCAAAAGCCTTGTTGACAGAGTTTGGTTTCCCTTTCCAAAAGAACTAGTTATGGCGAAAGAAAGCATGAAAGCGCGAGAGCGCAAGCGCGCCAAGATGGTCGCTAAATACGCTGCAAAGCGTAAAGCCTTGAAAGAGGCTGGAGATTGGGAAGGCTTCCAAAAGCTTCCACCTAACTCTGCAGCTGTGCGTATGCACAATCGTTGTCAGATCACAGGACGTCCTCGTGGATATATGCGTCAATTTGGCGTGTCTCGTGTTCTATTTCGCAAATTGGCCCTATCGGGTCGCATCCCTGGAGTAAAGAAAGCGAGCTGGTAAGCTGCTCTCTGAACACCATAAAAGAAAACTGATATGCACAGCGATCCTATATCCGACCTATTAACTCGCATTCGCAATGCGCAGATGGCCCAACACAAAGTGGTTAATGTTCCTTCTTCTAATTTAAAGAAGGAGGTTACAAAAATCCTCTTTGATCAAGGTTTCATACTCAACTACAAATTTGTTGAAGAGAAGCCACAGGGTACCATTAAAATTGCCCTTCGTTACGATGATAAAACACGTCGTCCTGCAATAACTGAGGTGAAAAGATTCTCTAAGCCTGGTCTTCGTAAGTACGGAAGTGCTTCTGACTTGCCTAGAGTTCTCAACGGCCTTGGAATCAGCATCATCTCTACAAATAAAGGGTTGATGACAGATAAAGAGGCGCGTCGTTTAAACATCGGCGGTGAAATTCTATGTACTGTTTACTGATAATTCAAGAGAAAAAATGTCACGAATAGGAAAATCCCCGATTAGTATACCTGAAGGTGTTACTGTAACTATAGATAATTCTACAGTTACCGTTAAAGGATCTAAAGGCGAACTTGTACAGTCAATTGATGATTCAGTAAGTATTAGTGTTGAGGACAATGTAATTACCCTTAGCAGAACTTCTGAAGATAAAGGCATCAGGTCTAAGCATGGCTTATACCGCGCGCTTATATTTAATATGATTGAGGGAGTCACACAAGGCTATACAAAAGAACTTGAACTTTACGGCGTAGGTTTCCGTGCATCTTCACAAGGGCAACAACTGACGCTAAGTATAGGGTTCAGTCACGCTATTGTTATGCAACTTCCTGCTGAAGTAAAGCTTGATGCTGCTACAAAAAAAGGTCAACCACCATATGTTAAGTTGGAGTCTCACGACAAACAACTTATCGGTACGGTAGCCGCAAAAATTCGCTCACTACGTAAGCCAGAACCTTATAAGGGTAAAGGAATTCGTTATAAAGGTGAAATAGTTCGTCGTAAGGCTGGTAAGACGGCTGCTAAATAATTGAAGTTATGTCTAAGAAAAAAGTATTAGCTCGTCTAAAAATAAAGCGCCGCGTCCGCGGTAAGTTGTCCGGAACTTCAGATCGTCCAAGACTTTCTGTATTTCGCAGCAACAAGCAGATTTATGCCCAAATTATTGACGACTCAAATGGTCGAACATTAGCTTCGGCATCTTCCCTAACGAAAGAGGGAGCAAAAAGTCAACCTAAGCTAGAGCAAGCCTCTACAGTAGGTGCTATGATTGCCGAACAGGCAAAAAGTGCAGGAGTGAGCAATGTTGTGTTTGATCGCAATGGCTACCTGTTTCATGGTCGTGTTAAACAATTAGCGAATGCTGCCCGTGAGGGGGGTCTTAAATTCTGATAATTATGAATCAAGGACAAGGACAAGATAAACGCAATCAACGCCCAGGTGGACGTCGTGAACAACAGAGTCGCACAGGCGATCCTGATTTGAAGGAACGTTTGGTAGGGATCAACCGTGTAGCAAAAACTACAAAGGGTGGTCGTACTTTCAGTTTCAGTGCTATAGTTGTAGTAGGTGACGAGAAAGGAAAGATCGGACATGGACTTGGTAAGAGTCGTGAAGTTGCTACAGCAATACAAAAAGGTATTGACACTGGCAAGAAGGATATGATTACAGTTCCTGTGATTAACGGTACAATCCCTCATCGTCAAGAAGCTAAATTTGCTGGAGCTCATGTACTCATCCGTCCAGCCTCTGCTGGTACTGGTGTTATTGCAGGAGGAGCGATGAGAGCGGTTCTTGAAAGTGCAGGTATTACAGATGTACTCGCTAAATCGTTGGGATCATCAAATCCGACAAACGTTGTGAAAGCAACATTTAATGCATTAAGTATGCTTCGCGATGCGAAGACTATCGCAAACGCTCGCGGAATTTCCGTGAACAAAGTATTCCAAGGCTGAACTGAAGTATTATGAGTAAAGTAATAATTACACAAGTCCGTAGTGCAATAAACCGCACTAAACGTCAAAAAGACACGATCGTCGCTTTGGGGATAAAAAAGCTGAACAATCCTGTCGAGCATGAGGCAACACCTCAAATACTCGGTATGATTCGTAAAGTGGATCATCTCGTTAAAGTCGAAACTAAATAACCTCAACCAGCATCAAAATGAATCTAAGCAATCTAAAACCTGCATCAGGATCTATTAAAAAGCGCAAGCGAGTTGGACGCGGAGAAGGATCTGGCCATGGTGGCACCTCAACTCGCGGACACAAAGGAGCTAAATCTCGCTCTGGGTATTCTTCAAAAATTGGTTTTGAAGGTGGTCAAATGCCATTGCAACGTCGTGTTCCTAAGTTTGGCTTCGTAAGCCCTAACAGAGTTGAATACAAAGGCATCAACCTAGACACTCTTCAAGAATTGTCTGAGAAGATAGGCAAGACTAACCTTGTGCCTCAGGATTTAATCGACAATGGATTGGCTGGAAAGCATGATCTGATTAAAATTCTTGGTCGTGGCGCAATTTCATCAAAAATTGATGTTACTGCACATCAGTATTCAAAATCTGCAACATCAGCTATTGAAGCTGTGGGTGGAACTATGGTAACCATTGATAGATTAGCGAAATGAGATTTTTCTCTAAAATAGCCGATATATGGCGTCACGAGGAACTTAGAAATAAGATTGGCATTACGCTTGGTCTTATTCTGGTTTACAGAATTGGTTCGTTTATCGTCCTTCCAGGAGTTAACCCTGATGCTTTAGCTGATCAGTCCGAAGGTTTGGGTGGTCTGCTTTCATTATTCACGGGTGGCGCTTTTTCAAGGGCTTCAATTTTCGCGCTCGGTATCATGCCATACATTTCGGCATCGATTATCATTCAACTTATGAGTATTGCTGTTCCTGCTGTTCAGAAGATGCAGCAAGAGGGTGAGAGTGGAAGAAAGAAAATCACGCAGTATACTCGCTTTTTAACCATTGCTATTGCATTGGTACAAGCCCCTGGATATCTCGCATCAACTGTCGTATCTGCGGTCGCTGTTCCAGACACTTTATGGTGGTTCTCTTCAGTTGTGATCATTGTAAGTAGTACACTTGTAATCATGTGGCTAGGCGAAAGAATTACTGACAAAGGTGTCGGAAATGGTATCTCTCTTCTCATTATGATAGGTATTATAGCAACATTCCCTCAGTCTCTGATTCAAGAGTTTATGCATCCGGATTCAACAGTATACTTCTTCTTAGTAGAAATTGCATTCTTCCTTGTTGTTATTGGAGCTAGTGTTGCTTTGGTTCAGGGAATACGTAAGGTGCCAGTACAAATGGCAAAACTTCAGCAAGCAGACAGTCAAATGCCTACTGGTTCTGGAGCACGTAGTTTCATACCGCTTAAAGTCAATTCATCAGGAGTGATGCCAATTATTTTTGCTCAGGCAATTATGTTTGTTCCTCTTTATTTGACACAGGCTGAATCTTTTCAGAACAATGAATTTTTGCAGAGTCTCAGCGATTTTAATGGAATAGGGTACAATGTCTTATTCTTTTGCATGATTGTAGCGTTTACGTATTTCTATACAGCGATTACGGTCAATCCGAATCAAATGGCTGATGACTTAAAACGCCAAAATAGTTTTGTTCCTGGTATTAAACCTGGACGTGCCACTGCGGAATTCTTAGACAGTGTATTATCTAAGATCACGCTTCCTGGTGCTTTATTCTTAGGCTTAATTGCAATCCTTCCAGCGATTGTATTCAGTTTAGGCTTAACACAATCACAACCTTTTTCTATATTCTTTGGCGGAACATCGCTATTGATTATGGTTGGAGTTATACTTGACACTCTTCAGCAAGTTGAAAGCTATTTGCTTTCTCGTCATTATGATGGCTTGATGAAGTCTGGAAATATGCGTAACCGCTCACAGTCACCTGTGGGAGGATTAGGCGGATAATTACGAGATGGGTATAGGCAGACGAATCCGTGTTAAAACGGAAGAAGAAGTCGAGCTCATGCGTGAGAGTTCATTGCTTGTTGGGAGGACTTTAGCAGAAGTAGCTGTACTGGTTAAGCCAGGAGTTACAACGCTTCAGCTAGATGCCATTGCCGAGGAATTTATCCGAGACAATGGTGCCGTGCCAGGGTTTAAAGGATATGGGGGATTCCCCAATACCCTTTGTACTTCGGTAAATAGTGCTGTAGTTCATGGAATACCAAATGATTCTCCATTAGAAGATGGAGATGTGGTTTCTATAGACTGCGGAACGCTGAAAAATGAGTTTTATGGAGATAGCGCTTACACCTTTGAGGTGGGAGAAGTAAGTCCAGAAATTCATAAACTGTTAAGGGTCACAAAGGAATGCCTTGCTTTGGCCATTGAACAAGCGGTCGTAGGTAAGCGCATTGGCGATATAGGAGCTGCTTGTCAAAAGCACGCTGAATCTTTTGGATTTGGCGTGGTAAGAGAATTAGTTGGACATGGATTGGGGCGAGAGCTTCATGAAGCACCAGAAGTTCCTAATTATGGCCGCCGTGGAAACGGGCCACGTTTGGTAGATGGCATGGTGCTAGCTATTGAACCGATGATCAACCTTGGAGGACGTGAAATTCGTACTCATGAGGATGGTTGGACGATTGTGACACTTGACAATATGGTCAGTGCTCATTTTGAACATGATATTGTTGTTCGAAAGGGTCAGGCCGATATCCTCTCAAGTTTTTTGGAAATAGAAAGAGTTATTAATAAAACGAAATAGATCTAAATAAATAGAAGTTAATTTATGGCGAAACAACCATCGATCACACAAGACGGAACTATTCTTGAAGCATTGTCAAACGCAATGTTCAGAGTAGAATTAGAGAACGGCCATGTTATAACGGCTCATATCTCGGGCAAGATGCGGATGTACTACATCAAAATCTTACCTAGCGACCGTGTGAAAGTTGATATGTCACCATATGATTTATCTAAAGGACGCATAACGTTTCGATATAAAAAGTAAATAAAGTCATCCCAATGAAAACAAGAGCATCCATAAAGAAACGAACGGTCGATTGCAAAATTGTCCGTCGTAAAGGACGACTATTCGTTATTAACAAGAAGAATCCTAAAATGAAGCAACGTCAGGGTTAAACCTGATTTTGCAAATATAAAATACTCATGGCACGTATAGCTGGTGTAGACATCCCTCGTAACAAACGAGGCGCAATTTCCCTAACGTATATCTACGGCGTAGGTCGTAGTCGTGCGGTTAAAATTTTAACTCAAGCGGGAGTTGACTCAAATAAGAAAGTAGAAGAATGGAACGACGAAGAAGTTGGTGAAATTCGAACTATTATAAGTTCTACCTTCAAAGTTGAAGGCGAACTTAGAACTGAAACACAGTCTGACATTAAACGTTTGATGGATATCGGTTGTTACCGAGGCATTCGTCATCGTAACGGTCTGCCTTTGCGCGGTCAACGCACAAAGAATAATTCTCGTACTCGAAAGGGTCGTAGAAAGACTGTTGCAAATAAGAAAGTTTAAATAGAGTTTATATAAATTAATTTTGTCCTTCGGGACTGATCACCTTAAATAAAACATTATGGCAAAAAGCGCCAAAAAGAAGAAAAGTGTAAAAGTGGACTCCGTTGGGGAAGCTCATATACATTCTTCATTTAACAACATCATCATCTCCCTGACAAATACGACAGGACAGGTGATCTCTTGGTCAAGTGCCGGGAAAATGGGTTTTCGTGGATCTAAAAAGAACACTCCTTATGCTGCTCAATGTGCTGCAGAAGATTGCGGCAAAGAAGCTATGGAGTACGGTCTTAAGAAGATTCGTGTATTCGTAAAAGGCCCTGGTTCTGGACGTGAAAGCGCCATGAGAACTCTTCATAATATGGGTATTCAAGTTACTGAGATTATAGATGTTACACCTCTACCTCATAACGGTTGTCGCCCACCAAAGCGCCGTCGCGTTTAATTTTTGTCAAACTTAAGAATCTAGATAAATGGCACGTTACCGCGGACCCAAATCAAAAATAGCCCGTCGCTTCAAGGAAGCGATCTTCGGACCTGATAAAGCGCTTGAGCGCCGAACTTATGGACCTGGACAACACGGGAATACTCGTCGTAGAAAGAAAGAGTCAGAGTACTCTACTCAGCTCGCCGAGAAGCAAAAAGCAAAGTATACTTATGGCATTTTAGAGAAGCAATTCTCAAACTTGTTTAAGTCTGCAAGCTCAAAGCAAGGAATTACAGGTGAAATATTACTTCAGATGTGTGAAAACCGTTTGGACAATGTTGTTTTTCGTTTAGGACTTAGTCCTACGCGTCGAGGAGCACGTCAATTGGTATCTCACCGTCACATTACCATTAATGGTAATGTCGTAAATATACCTTCATGTAGCTTACGTCCTGGTGATGTAGTTGCTGTAAGAGAGAAGAGTAAATCATTGGAAATCATTTCAATGTCTCTTGGCTCAAATACTCAAAATCACGATTGGCTTAACTGGGATGCTCAGGCAATGTCTGGGACTGTAGTAAGCGCTCCAACCCGTGATCAGATTCCTGAAAACATCAAGGAATCACTCATCGTAGAATTGTACTCAAAGTAATCCAGATCCTAATTAATATGGCCATTCTCGATTTTCAACAACCGGACAAAGTAATTATGTTAGACTCTTCGGAGCATACAGGTCGCTTTGAATTCCGCCCTTTAGAGCCAGGTTTTGGCGTAACAGTAGGAAATGCGCTTCGTCGTATACTACTTTCTTCGCTCGAAGGCTTTGCAATAACTTCTGTACGTATCGACGGTGTCGATCACGAATACTCTACGATTAAGGGAGTCATGGAAGATATGACAGAACTTATCTTGAACTTAAAACAAGTTCGATTTAAGCGTCAAATTGAAAATACTGATATGGAGACAGTGACTGTTTCTGTAAAAGGTAAAACATCTCTAACTGCTGGAGATCTAGGTGAATTCACATCTGCTTTTCAGGTGATCAATTCTGATCTGGTTCTTTGCAGAATGGAGAAGAACGTTGATCTTAAAATGGAATTAACCATCGGCAAAGGTCGTGGTTATGTTCAAGCGGACGAAAATGTTCGTTCTGAAGCTCCTTTAGGTACAATTTCTATGGACAGTATCTTCACACCAATTCGTAATGTGAAATACGACATTGAAAACTACCGTGTTGAGCAACGTACGGATTATGAAAAATTGATCCTTGAGCTTGATTGTGATGGTAGTATCACACCAAAGGATGCTTTACAAGAAGCAGCAAAAATATTAATTCATCACTTTATGTTATTCTCAGATGAGCGTATCACGCTTGAATCAGATGAGCAAGTAGAAGCTGAAGAATTTGATGAGTCAAGTCTACATATGCGCCAACTTCTTAAAACGAAATTGGCTGATATGGACCTAAGTGTTCGTGCTCTTAACTGCCTAAAAGCAGCGGATATCGAAACTTTAGGTGATTTGGTTGCATTTAATAAGAATGACCTTCTCAAGTTCCGTAACTTTGGTAAGAAGTCACTAACTGAGCTTGAAGAGTTGGTCGAAATTAAAAACCTTGCATTCGGTATGGATGTAAGCAAGTACAAACTGGATAAGGAGTAAAGCTATGCGTCACGGTAAGAAATTCAATCATTTAAGTCGTAAATCTGCCCATCGTAAAGCGATGCTCAGTAACATGGCTTGTTCGCTTATTGAACATAAGCGTATCAATACAACTGTAGCTAAGGCCAAGGCTCTTAAGAAATACGTTGAGCCATTGGTGAATCGTTCGAAAGACGATTCAACGCACAGTCGACGTGTTTGTTTTCGCTATTTAGCGAGTAAAGATGCTGTAACGGAGTTGTTCCGTGAAGTAGGCCCTAAAGTTGGCGAAAGAGAAGGTGGATACACTCGGATCATTAGAACGGGGAATCGTATGGGTGACAATGCAGACATGTGTCTCATTGAGCTCGTTGATTTCAACGATCTATATGGCAACGAAGAGACGAAGAAAAAGACCCGTCGTTCTCGTCGTGGAGGTGCGACTTCTGTCAGCAAGACAGAAGCACCTGTTGCTGAAGAGGCTCCTGTTGCTGAAGAAGCACCTGTTGCTGAAGAGGCACCTGTTGCTGAAGAGGCTCCTGCTGCTGAAGAGGCACCTGTTG
>Ga0308017_1000354_pt1 | contig 14408 bp, 11 predicted proteins | sample Neamet280_FD_203145 | JGI IMG/M metagenome (GOLD analysis project Ga0308017, IMG submission 203145) | Marine microbial communities from water near the shore, Antarctic Ocean - #280 | ecosystem: Environmental > Aquatic > Marine > Unclassified | place: Southern Ocean | collected 2014-10-01
GCGCGCAAAGTCACGCTCATTCACCGCCGCGACACGTTCCGCGCCGAGGCCATCATGGTCGACAAGCTGATGGAAAAGGTGCGCGAGGGAAAGATCGAACTCAAGCTGTGGCACGTGCTCGACGAGGTACTCGGGGACGCCAGTGGAGTGACCGGCGTGCGCATCCGCCACGTACAGACCGACGCCACCGAAGAGCTGGCGCTGCAAGGCGTCTTCATCGCCATCGGACACAGCCCCAACACGCAGATCTTCCAAGGCCAGCTCGAGATGAAAGACGGCTACATCGTCACCCGCGGCGGGCAAGAGGGCTTTGCCACCATGACCAGCGTACCAGGCGTGTTTGCCGCTGGCGACGTGGCCGACCACGTCTACCGCCAGGCCATCACCAGTGCCGGCACGGGCTGTATGGCGGCGCTGGACGCGCAGCGCTTTCTGGAACAGCAATCCGCCTGAGGCCGCCGCGCAAGACACCCACTGCGCGAGCCGTTATAATTTTGGGTTTGCTGCTGACTGGTAGCAGCAATTGGGCCGCTTGCGAGCCGGAGCCGTCCACACGGCGTGAATCCTTTTCCAACAGGCACTCCACGTGTGGCAGGCGGCGCAACACAGGACGCAAGCGAGGTGCAGCCCTGGCCCACCAGGCCGGGGCGGCTTACATTTTTTCTGGAGTGGCCAACATGGCACGCGTGTGCGAAGTCACGGGCAAAAAGCCCATGGTGGGGAACAACGTCTCCCACGCCAACAACAAAACCAAGCGCCGGTTCCTGCCGAACCTGCAAACCCGCCGTTTCTGGGTCGAGAGCGAAAACCGCTGGGTGCGGCTGCGCGTCTCGGGCGCGGCGCTGCGCCTGATCGACAAAGTCGGCATCGATGCCGTGCTCGCCGACCTGCGTGCCCGCGGTCAGGCCTGATCACCACATAGGAGTCCATCATGGCTGCCAAAGGCGGACGCGAAAAAATCAAGCTGGAATCCACCGCGGGGACCGGCCACTTCTACACCACCACCAAGAACAATAAGACGACGCCGGACAAGCTGTCGTTCATGAAGTTCGACCCGGTGGCGCGCAAGCACGTCGAGTACAAGGAAACCAAGCTCAAGTGAGCATCGGCCGGTCCCGGCCGGCGACGATCGTTTCCCACCCATAAAAAAACCGCCAGCGCTGCTGGCGGTTTTTGTTTTTAGACGGCCACCGTGTTCATGCAGGCGAAGCCGTGTTTATGCGGGCGGCGCGCAGCCGTTGGGCAAAGTCACGCAGCGCCTGGATGCCGCTGGCTTCGGCGCGCTGAATCCACGCCTGCAACTCGCGCGCCATTTGTTCGCGCGTGAGCGTGCTGTCACTCCAGAGTCGGCGCAGCTCCTCGCGCATGGCATGCATGGTGGCCAGCGTCGGCGCGGCGTGCAGCACCTGCTGCAGCCGCTCGCGCACCGGCGTGGGCACGTGATCGGTGTCGCGGTGCAGCCAACGCCGCGCCAACTTCAGCAGCGACTCGTCACCCACCTGAGCACGCAGCGACGCCCACTCCGCGCGCATGGCGGCGCGCATCTCGCGCGCGTATCGGGCCATGACTTCGTAGCGGTTGGCCACGATGGCTTCCAGCGTCTGTTCATCCGGCACCGGCTTGACATCGCCAAACGCCAACTTGGGCGGCACCTTCTTCGGCGTGGCCAGCCCCAGTTTGGCCAGCGCCTGGATGTAGAGCCAGCCGATGTCGAACTCGTAGGGCTTGACGGAAAACTTGGCCGAGGTCGGAAAGGTGTGGTGGTTGTTGTGCAGCTCCTCACCGCCGATGATCACCCCCCCGGGCGACACGTTGGTGCTGGCGTCGGGCGCCTCGAAGTTGCGATACCCCCAGTAGTGGCCGATGCCGTTGATGACGCCCGCCGCCCAGAACGGGATCCACACCATCTGCACCGCCCACACGGCCAGACCCGCAGCACCGAACAGCACCACATCCAGGATCAGCATCAGGCTCACGCCCAGGCGCGAATGGCGGGTGTACAGATGGCGCTCGATCCAGTCGTCGGGCGTGCCGTGCCCGTAGCGGCGCAGGGTGTCCGGGTTTTTCGCCTCGGCCCGGTACAGCTCGGCGCCTTCCCAGAACACCTTGCGGATGCCAAACACCTGCGGACTGTGTGGGTCGCCCTCTTGCTCGCACTTGGCGTGGTGCTTGCGGTGAATGGCCGCCCACTCCTTGGTAACCATGCCGGTGGTCAGCCACAGCCAGAAGCGGAAGAAGTGCGACACCACCGGGTGCAGATCCAGCGCGCGGTGCGCCTGGTGGCGGTGCAAAAACAGCGTGACGCTGACGATGGTGATGTGCGTCATCACCAGGGTGAACAGAACGATCTGCCACCACGAGGCTGCGGTCAGCCCCTGGGCCAGGAAGTCGATGAACGCGCTCCAGGCCGATTCCATTGCAAACATGCGATACCTTTGACAAACTCGACACGCCACTTGCCGCGCGGAGCTCAGCCCATGGTGAGCTGCCACCGCACCCAGTGACCAATCCATTGTAGGGGCAGACGGGCCGTTCACCAAGAGGGCGGGCCACCGTTGGGCGGATGGGGAAGCCCGTTGGGGCGCCTGCGCGGGTATCGACGGACAGCAGCCGCCCACGAGATACTGTTTTTATGTACAGTATCGGTATGCCGCTGCCGTTGCCTCGCCCCGACGTCTGGTGGGCCGACCAGCTCGCCCCCAGCGAACAGCCGACCACCCCGACCGGATGGTCGGCGCTCGATGCCGCCCTGCCGGGGCGCGGTTGGCCATTGGGCGCGTTGATCGAATGTGCCGTGGCCCCAGAGGCGCTGCCGTGGCGGCTGCTGCAGCCCGCGTTGCGAGCGGCCGCAGCACACGGCCCGATCGTCCTGATCGGCCTGCCGCTGGAGCCCCACGCCGCCGCCTGGGCGGCCCAGGGGGTGGAACCCTCACGGCTGCTGCGCGTGCACACGCACACCGATGCCGATGCCCTGTGGGCGGCCGAGCAGGTGCTGCGCTGCCCCGATGGCGCTGTGTGCTGGGTGCACGCCCGTCAGCCCACGGTGGCATGGATGCGGCGGCTGCAGCTAGCGGCTGCCGCGGCGCGGCGCGACACCACACGCCCCGGCGCCTGGCCCGCGCCACTGGTGTTGGCCAGCGTGGAGGACACGCGCGCCCTGCCTGCTTCGGCCGCCGCGCTGCGGCTGGTCGTCGAACCCGGCGATGCCGATGGCCTGCGGGTGCACGTCCGCAAGCGCCGCGGACCGCCCCTGTCCCATCCTATCTGGCTGGATGCGCCGCTGCCGCTGCGCCGCCTGTTGCCCGCGCCCGACGCCCTCTGTGCCAGCCCAAATACCCGCCATGTCGACCCCTGCCCTGTGGATCGCCTGCCTGCCCACCGGCCACTCGCCTGCGCCTGAACCCGCCGGTCCGTGGCTGGCGCACTATGGCCCCCAGCCCGCCGCACACGATGACGGTTGGGTGCTCGACGTGTCGGCCAGCATTCGCCTCTTCGGTGGCCGCGTGGCGCTGCTGCAACGCTTGCGGCGCGAGGGCCTGACGCATGGCTGGGGCCGCCTGGGTGCCGCCCCCACCGCGCTGGCCGCTCTGGCCTGCGCCCACCGCACTCCCGCCAACGGTGGGCTGCACGCTGCACTGGGGCCAGACTGGACGGCCCGCATCGACGCCCTGCCCATCGCGCACCTGAGCGCCACCCGCCCCCACGGCGCGGTGCTCGATGCCCTGGGCCTGCGCACCCTGGGGGCCCTGCGCGGCTGCCCGCGTCATGAATTGGCGCAGCGCACCTCGCCCGCGCTGCTGCAAGCGCTGGACGCGCTCTATGGCACGGCGGCGCTGGCCGTGCGCCCCTGGCAGCCGCCGCCCCGCTTTCGCCAGACCCTGGCGCTGCCCGCACCCAGCAGCGACGGCAGTGCACTCGCTTTTGCGGCCCAGCGCCTGTTGGTCCAGATGGCGCGCTGGCTGCACCGGCGGCAGGCGGGCGTGCTGCAATGGCGCCTGGGCTGGGTGGGCCAGCCGACCGACGCCGCGCTGCACTTTCGCCACCGTCGACCGTTGCGCGACCCGGCACAACTGCGACCGCTGCTGCACGAAGCGCTGGCGCGCACCGCGCTCAGCGCCCCGGTCGACGCCCTGTGGCTCGAGACGATCGACATCGCACCGTACCACGCCGAGGCAGCCAGCCTGCTGCCGGGGCGTCCCGCCGACGAGGCGCTCACCTGGAGCGCCGTGCTGGAGCGGCTGGCGGCCCGCCTAGGGCCCGAGCGGGTGCAAGCAGCGCAATTGGCCGCACACTGGGACCCGCTGCAGCGCCAAACCTGGCACCCGGCGCTGGCGCACGAACCACGCACCGCAGCGACGGGCTGTGTGCGCGCCCGTAGCGAGACTCGGTCGGCTGCGGTGCCAACGGCGCCAGCCGACACCCTCTGGGAACCCGCCTGGCGGCTGCCGCACCCTCGGCGCTTGGCCCTCGATGCGCGGGGGCGTCCACTGCTGCAGGGCCAACCCCTGCGCCGTCTGCTCGGCCCGCAGCGCATTGTCACCGGCTGGTGGAACATGCCCATCGCGCGGGATATTTACGTGGCCGCCACGCCCGACGGACGCTGTTGGTGGCTGTACCGGGTGCATGACGGCGCGGCCGAAGGCCCGCATTGGTTCTTGGCCGGGGTGTATGCATGACCCCATCGCCCCCATCCGCCGATGCGCCCGCCGCGCTGTATGCGCTGAGCCACTACAGCTTTTTGCGCGCAGCAGCCAGCCCGGACGCCCTGGTGCAACGGGCCCACGCGCTGGGCTATGCGGCGCTGGCGCTGACCGACGAGAACACGTTGGGCGGTGTGGTGCAGGCGCACCTCGCCGCCCGCGCCTGTAGGCTGCGGCTGCTGATTGGCGCCCACTGGCGGCTGCGCTGGCCGACACTCCCCGGGGGTGGATTCACCCTCGTCGCGTGGGCGGCCGACCGCAGCGGCTACGGACACCTGAGTGCCTGGATCAGCCAGCGGCGCCTGGGCCGCCACGACGCTGGCACCGCCCCCCACGACCCGCAGCGGCTGCCGCTGCACGCCCACGCCGATGAGGTGCCCGCGCTACCCGGCTGCCTGCTGATGGCCGTGCCCTGGGCCTGGGCGCTGCCGCTGGCCGACGATGCGATGTGGGACGCTGGGCTGCGCGCGCTCACCGGCTGGCTGCGCGAGCGTGGCCCCGAGCGCGGCTGGCTCGGCATCACGGCCGAGGGCCAGCTGCACGACGCGGCTTGGCAGCAACGGCTGCGGCAGGCCGCGCGCCAAGCCGGGCTGCCCGCGCTGGCCGCACCCGAGGTGCGCATGGCGCACCCCGATCAGCAGGCGCTGCTCGACACCCTGACCGCCATCCGGCTGCGGCGGCCCGTGGCCGACTGCGGGTTGGCGCTCAGCCCCCATGCCGAGGCGCACCTGTGGCCCGCGCCGCGCTGGGCGCGGCGCTTTGCCCCCGAGCTGATTGCCGAGACGCGCGCGGTGGTCGAGCGCTGCACCTTCGGCCTGGACGAGTTGCGCTACGAATACCCGGACGAAATCGTGCCCCAGGGGCTGACGGCCACGCAACACCTGCGCGCACTGGTGGAGGCAGGCGCGCGCCAGCGCTACCCGCATGGCATACCAGCCCCCGTGCAGGCGCAGCTCGAACACGAACTCGCCCTCATCGCCGAGCTGCGCTACGAGCCCTACTTTCTGACGGTCTACGACATCGTGCGCTTCGCACGCTCGCGCGACATCCTGTGCCAGGGCCGGGGATCGGCGGCCAACTCGGCCGTGTGCTACTGCCTGGGCATTACCGAGGTCGATCCGGCAAACCATTCCCTGCTGTTCGAGCGCTTCATCAGCCGCGCGCGGGCCGAGCCGCCCGACATCGACGTCGACTTCGAGCACCAGCGGCGCGAGGAAGTGATCCAATACCTCTACGCCAAGTACGGCCGCGAGCGCGCCGCCTTGGCCGCCAGCCTGATCCGCTGGCACGGCCGCAGCGCCATCCGCGACGTGGGCAAAGCCCTGGGGCAGGATGCGGCCACCATCGACGCGCTGGCGCGCCAGTGCGGCCACCGCGAACCGCAGGAGCTGGAGCCGGCCGCGCTGGCCGCCGCGGGCTTGTCCCCCGACGACCCCACCGTGCAGCGCTGGCTGGCGCTGGCGCAGGCGCTGGTCGGCGCGCCGCGCCACCGCTCGCAGCACACGGGCGGCTTCGTGCTCACGCGCGGCCCGCTCACCCACACCGTGCCGGTGGTGCCCGCCGCCATGCCGGGACGCACAGTGATCGAATGGGACAAGGACGACATCGACGCGCTGGGCTTGCTCAAGGTGGACGTGCTCGCGCTGGGTATGCTCAGTGCGCTGCACGGCGCGCTGCGCTTGGTGGGCCAGTGGCGCGGGCGACCCTTCACGCTGGCCGACCTGCCGCGCGAGGACACCGCCACCTACGCCATGATCCAACGCGCCGACACGGTGGGCGTGTTTCAGATCGAAAGCCGCGCCCAGATGAGCATGCTGCCGCGCCTGCAGCCCGCGTGTTTCTACGACCTGGTGGTACAGGTGGCCATCGTGCGCCCCGGGCCTATTCAGGGGGGTATGGTCCACCCCTACCTGGCCGCACGCGAGCGCCAGCGCCGGGGCGAGCCCGTATCATTGCCGCGACCCGAGCTGGCCCCCGCCTTGGCGCGCACGCTGGGTGTGCCCATTTTTCAGGAGCAGGTGATGCAAATCGCCATGCTGGCTGCGGGCTTTAGCGCCGAAGAAGCCGACGCCCTGCGCCGCGCCATGGGCGCGTGGCGCCGCCGTGGCGAGCTGGAGCGCTTCGAGCAGCGGCTGCTGGCCGGCATGGCCGAGCGTGGCTACGACGCGGACTTTGCCCAGGCCATCGTGCGCCAGATCCGCGGTTTTGGCAGCTATGGCTTCCCGGAGAGCCATGCCGCCAGCTTCGCGCTACTGGCTTATGCGAGTGCCTGGCTCAAGTGCCACGAGCCCGCCGCTTTTTTGGCCGCGCTGCTCAATGCCCAACCGATGGGCTTTTATGCCCCGGCCCAGCTGGTGCAAGACGCCCAGCGCCACGGGGTGGTCGTGCGCCCGGTGGACGTCTGCCACAGCGACTGGGACTGCACGCTGGAGGCGACGGCCGCCCCCGCTCAGTCGGATGCCGACCGGGGCGATCGAGCCCCCGCGGACCCCAGGGGCGCACCGGCCGTGCGGCTGGGTCTGCGGCTGGTCGACGGATTGGGCGAGGCCAGCGGCCAACGCATCGTGGCGGCGCGCCGCGCGCAACCTTTTGCCAGTATCGAGGATCTGGCGCGCCGCGCCCGGCTGGACCGCGCGGCCCTGCACGCCCTGGCGCGCGCCGATGCGCTGTCCGGGCTGGCCGGGCACCGTCGCCAGCAGTGGTGGGCCGTCACGGGTTGGCACCCACCGCTGGCGCTGGAGCGTGCCGCGCCCCCCGAGCGCACGCCCGAACCCGACGCCGCTGGCGCCGCGCACGTGGCCGACGCCCGCGGCGCCCCCCCATGGCAGCCTCCCGCTGCCGAACTGAACGAAGAGGTCTGGCAAGACTACGCCAGCCTGGGCCTGAGCCTGCGGGCGCACCCGCTGCGGCTGCTGCGACAGCGGCTACCCGCGCCGCGCTGGCTGACCGCCGAACAGCTGCGCGACCAGCCGAACCGGCGGCTGGTGGGCGTTTGCGGACTGGTCATCGCACGCCAAAAACCCGCCACCGCCCAGGGCGTGCTGTTTCTGACGCTGGAAGACGAAACCGGCACGGTCCAAGTCATCGCCTGGCGCCGCGTGCAGGCCCGCTTTGGGCCGGCGCTGCGGCACGGACGGTTGCTGGCCATCCGGGGCCAGTGGCAACGGCACGGCGATGGCGCGCACGCGGTGTGCCACCTGATCGCCGGTCATGTGCACGACTGCAGCGACTGGCTCGACGGCCTGACCGTGGCCAGCCGGGATTTTCACTGAGCCGCTGCGAGCAGCAGCCTACAGGGCGTCAATCCCAGCCGCGGTCGCGCAACAGACCGACCACGACCCCCTCGATGACGAACGCCTCGCCGGGCCGCACGATGCGATCCGGCACCTCCGGGTTGGCCGCCTGCAGCCGCCAGCCCGCGCCATCGCGCTGCAGGCGCTTGACCGTCACTTCGTCGCCCAGGCGGGCGACCACCGTTTGACCGGGGCGCGCCTCGCGCACCGCCTGCACGGCCAGCAGGTCGCCGTCGTGAATGCCCGCGTCGCGCATCGACCAGCCACGCACCCGCAGCAAGTAGTCGGGCCGGCGTGCAAACCAACGCGGATCGGCCGGATACACCGCCTCCACGTGCTCCTGCGCCAAAATCGGCGATCCGGCCGCGACCCGACCGACCAGCGGTAGCTGCAGCAACGCCGAATCGCTGGCCGTGGCCGTTGCCCCATCGCACGCCAGCACGCGGATGCCGCGCGCGCTGCCGTCGAGCAGCGCGATGGCACCTTTGCGCACCAGCGCTCGCAGATGCGCCTCGGCCGCGTTGGGCGAGCGAAACCCGAATGCCTGCGCAATCTCGGCGCGGGTCGGCGGCACCCCGCGCGCGCGCAGCGAGGCGAGGATGAAGTCGAGCACCTCGCGTTGGCGCGGGGTCAAATCCCCATGGGCAGGATCAGCCATCGGCGGGCGCGTCGGCTGGGGGCGAGACGAAAGCGAGGCGGGCTGCATGAACCCGGACTGTAGCAGCGCCTTCAGCGGGGCGTATCCCCCGCCCGATCGTCGTCCCCGGCAGCCGGTGCGGCCGCCTGCGGGCGCGGTCGGCGCTGGGCACGTTGGGCCTGCCGCTCGGCCTCGGCCGCCTCGGCGGCAGCGCGCCACGTGGCAAATGCCTGCGGTGTCTCGAGTGTGATGCGCCCGATGGCACCGGCGCGAAAGTCGGCCAGTAGCGCCTCACCCGCCTTGTGCGGGTCAATGCGCCCACCAGGCAGCAGGGCCCCGCGTTTGCGGCCGATCGCCGCCAGCAGCTCATGGGCGGGCTCGGCGGCGATCTGCTCCACCGTCCACCCCAAGCGATACCGGGCTGCCAGCAGCCCGGGGTAATCTGCCTGCAGCACACGCAGCAGGGCCAGCGCCACTTCCTCCTCATCGTAAGCGTTGCGGCCCACGGCCCCACTGGCGGCCAACCAGTCGCCACTCTCCGGCACGACGATCTTGGGCCACAGCATGCCGGGCGTGTCGACCAGGTACACGTCGTCGGCCAGCACCACGCGCTGCTCTTGCTTGGTCACCCCCGGCTCGTCGGCGGCCTTGGCCGCGCGCTTGCCCACCAAGGTATTGATGAGGGTGGACTTGCCCACGTTGGGGATGCCCGCGATGAGCACCCGCAGCGGCTTGACCATGCCCCCGCGGTGCGGCGCGAGCCGCCGACATTCGGCCACCAGCGTGCGGGCCGGCCCCGGGACGTGCGCGTGCAGCGCGATCGCACGCGTGCGCGGCTGTGCGTTGTAGTGCGCCAACCACTGCTCGGTGCGCACGGGGTCGGCCAAATCGGCTTTGTTGAGCACTTTCAGCGTGGGGCGCGCCCCAATCAGCTCTGCCAGCAGCGGATTGGCGCTGGAGCCGGGCAAGCGGGCATCGAGCAACTCGATGACGACGTCGATGGCCTTGAGCCGCTCGCGCAGCGCCTTGAGCGTCGCGTGCATGTGACCGGGAAACCACTGGACACTCACCGCCAACTCCCCCTCGGTGGAAAAAGGCGTCGGCTGCGCTCACGCATGGTCACGCAGCCAACCATGTAACTCGGCCACCGTGTGCGCCACGAAGCGCGGTTGCAGCGCGCGCAGATCGTCGTGCGGATGGGCGCCATAGGTCACCGCCACCGCGTCGCAACCGGCTTGCTGCGCCATCAGCAAGTCATGGGTCGTGTCACCGATCATCAGGGTGCGCTCGGGCGGCACGTCCAGCTCGTCCATCAGTTCCAGCAACATCTGCGGATGCGGCTTGCTCGCCGTCTCATCGGCCGTGCGCGAGGCGTGAAAGACCCCGTGCAGCGCCACCGTTTGCAACGCGACGTCGAGCCCGCGCCGGCTTTTGCCCGTGGCCACCGCCAGCCAGTGGCCACGCGCGCGCAGATCGTGCAACAGCGGCAACACGCCCTCGAACAGCGTCACCGCGTGTTGCTGCGTAAACCAATGGTGGCGGTAACGCTCGACCAGGAGTGGCTGGCGCTCGGGCGGCACATCGGGCGCCACGTGGGCCAACGCCTGCGCCAACCCCATGCCGATAACCCACGCCGCGCGCTCGCGCGACGGCGGCTCGCCGCCGACGTCGCGCACTGCGGCCTGGATGCAACCCACGATGAGCGCGGTGGAGTCGAACAGCGTGCCATCCCAGTCGAAGGCGATCAGGTCATAGCGGCGTGGCCGCGCGGCAACTGCGAAACGGTTTGGTTCGATCACGACCCATCCAGAAAGGCAAAGCGCCCCCACAGGGGCGACCCTCAAAAAGACGAAAGGCGCTTGACCGGCGCCTTTCGTCGGCCATGGGTGGAAGATCCCTCAGGCGACGCGATAGTTCTCGATGTTGCCACCCGCCGCCAGGATCTCCCGCACCCACGCGGGCTTGCGACCCGGTCCACCCGACCAGGTTTCGCCATTGGGGCCGCGATACTTGACTTCGCCTTTGCCCCGGCCTGCCTTGCCCTTGCGGCCAGCGGAACCCCCCAAATCTTGCACGGTGATGCCATATTCCGCCATGCGGGCGCGGATCTCGGCGATCACGGCGGCACGCTCTTGCTTGCGCAATTGTTCGGCCTGCGCCAGCAGGGCTTCTGCCTGCGCCTTGAGCTCTGCATAGGTTGCCATAACGACGTTGCTCCTGAATGTCAAAGAAATGTGGCGAACCACATCTATATTGTAATCACAAAAACCGTTGCACGTCACCCCATTGCGCCAATTCGGGCGGCAGTGGGGCCTGCAAGCTCAATTCTTCACCCCGCACGGGATGGCGAATCGACAGCCGCCAGGCATGCAAAAACATACGCCGCAGCCCGGAGCGTGACAGCCAACGGTTCCATTCGAAATCACCGTACTTGTCGTCGCCCGCGATGGGATGCCCGCAATGCGCCAGATGCACCCGAATCTGATGCGTGCGTCCGGTTTTGATCGTCACGGCCAGCAGGCTCATTGGCGGCGCATCGGGCGGCGCGTCCGGTGGCGGTTGCACGGTGCCGAGCACACGCACGAGCGAAATGGAGCGCTGTCCCTGTGGGTCGCGCGCATCGGTGACGCGCACCCGCCGCTCGCCATCGGGCAACAGGTATTTGTGCAGCGGCACATCGATCACCTTGCGCCCGGCGGGCCACACCCCGCGCACCAACGCCAAATAGGTTTTGCCCGTGCTGCGCTGCCGAAATTGATCCTGCAGGGCCTTGAGCGCACTGCGCTTCTTGGCCACCAGCAGCACCCCACTGGTGTCGCGGTCCAAGCGATGCACCAACTCCAGCAGCGGCGCCTGCGGATGCGCCCGGCGCAACTGCTCGATCACACCGAACGCCACCCCGCTGCCCCCATGCACCGCCACCCCGGCGGGCTTGTCCACCGCCAGCAGCACCTCGTCTTCGTACAGCACGGGGAAGGTGCGCGCCGGCACGGCGGGCGCGGCCTCGGGCGGACGCTGGAGCACGCGCACCGGGGGCAGCCGCACATCGTCACCCGGGTGCAAGCGCGTATCGGCACGCGCACGCGCCTTGTTCACGCGCACCTCACCACTGCGGATGATGCGGTAGATCAGTGGCTTGGGCACGCCCTTGAGCTCGCGCAGCAAAAAATTGTCGAGCCGCTGATCGGCGGACTCGGCATCGACGGTGAGGTGACGGACGGCAGGGACGGACATGAAAACGAGCCAAAGGGCCGGGCGGCACGCGGGCACGGTGGGCGGTCTATAATGCCCTTGCTTGTTCGTGCGCCGAAAGATGTTCGGGGTGCCACGAAGTGTACGGCACGCCCAGAGAGGGCGCAGGCAGGCAACCGTTGCCGAACCCCAGGCGGGGTGCCGCATTCGACCCCCGTTGGCCCGGGGCCCAAAGGCCCGCCAGCGGAAAGACGCGCACCGCCGGGATGAACCGACGTCCAGTCAGCGAACCCGAACCGGAATACCCCAAACGTGCAGCCCGCCACCTGCCTGATCACGCGGCGTCGGTCTGCACGAGGACCCAGTGACCACCGAGACGCCCGCCCACCCGTGTCGTACGACGGCCCGTCATCCCTGTTCACCGTGATCCACGCGCCCATGCCCGGGAGCGTGTCCACACCCTGCCTGGCGCTGCGCCACGCAGGGTGACACGCCTTCCCGCAGCTCTCCGGCCATTCCTCCCTCGTTCGCTCGATCGGTCTGCGGTTTGCGGCATCCGCGCCCCACCGGGGGCGCTCGTACGAGACTGTGTTCGAGGAACGCACGATGAAACGCATGTTGATCAACGCCACGCAGGCCGAAGAGCGCCGCCTGGCGATCGTGGATGGGCAGAAACTGCTCGATTACGAAATCGAAATCGAAGGGCGTGAGCAGCGCAAGGGCAATATCTACAAGGCCGTCGTCACGCGCGTCGAGCCGTCGCTGGAGGCCTGCTTCGTCGACTACGGTGAGGAACGCCACGGCTTTTTGCCGTTCAAGGAAATCTCGCGCCAGTATTTCCAGGGTAACGTGCCACCGTCGCAGGCCCGCATCCAGGACGTCATCAAAGAAGGCCAGGACCTGCTGGTGCAGGTGGAAAAAGAGGAGCGGGGCAACAAGGGGGCAGCGCTGACCACTTTTATCAGCCTGGCCGGCCGCTATGTGGTGCTGATGCCCAACAATCCCCGCGGTGGCGGCGTGAGCCGGCGCATTGAGGGTGACGATCGCGCCGAATTGAAGGCCACGCTCGACAAGCTGGAATACCCCAGCGGCATGAGCATCATCGCGCGCACCGCCGGCATCGGGCGCGAAGCCGCGGAGCTGCAGTGGGACCTCAATTACCTGCTCAAGCTCTGGAGCGCGATCGAAGGCGCCGCCAAGTCGCTGACCAAGCCCGAGCTGATCTACCAGGAATCGACCCTGGTCATTCGCGCCATCCGCGACTATTTCAACAGCGACATCGGCGAGATCCTGATCGACACCGACGATATCTTCGAGCAGGCCAAGGGTTTCATGTCCCACGTCATGCCCGAGTATGTCAACCGGGTCAAGCGCTACCGCGACAACGCGCCGCTGTTTTCGCGCTTCCAAATCGAGCACCAGATCGAGACCGCCTACAGCCGCACCGTCACCCTGCCCTCGGGCGGTGCCATCGTGATCGACCAGACCGAGGCGTTGGTGGCCATCGACGTCAACTCGGCGCGCGCGATCAAGGGGGGTGACATCGAGGAGACCGCGCTGCGCACCAACCTCGAAGCGGCCGATGAAGTCGCGCGCCAGGCCCGCTTGCGCGACTTGGGCGGCCTGATCGTGATCGACTTCATCGACATGGAGGACAGCAAGAACCGGCGCGAGGTCGAAAACCGCCTGCGCGAAGCGCTGCGGCAAGACCGCGCGCGCGTGCAGTTCGCGCCCATCAGCAAGTTTGGGCTGCTCGAGATGAGCCGTCAGCGCCTGCGCCCGACGCTGTCCGAGGGTGCCTCCATCCCCTGCCCGCGCTGCGGCGGCTCGGGCCACATCCGCGACACCGAATCGTCGGCGCTGCAAATCCTGCGCGTCATCCAGGAAGAGTCACTCAAAGACAACACCGCCGCCGTGCTGGTGCAAGTGCCGGTCGAGGTCGCCAGTTTCTTGCTCAACGAAAAGCGCGTCGAGATCACCAAAATCGAGCTCAAGCAGCGCATCAGCGTGCTGCTGGTGCCCAACAAGTCGCTCGACACGCCCAACTACAAGCTCGAACGCCTCAAGCACGACGACCCGCGGCTGGACAACCTGGACGCCAGCTACAAGCTCGCCGACATCGCCGAAGACGTCGCGCTGGTCACCCGCCGCAGTCAGGAACGCACCAACCGGCAAGAGCCGCTGATCAAGGGTGTGCTGCCCGACGGCCCGGCGCCGGTGGCCGCGCCCCGGCCCGAGGCAGCCGCGCCCTCGCCCCACCCCGGCGTGGTGGCGGCGCAGCCCTCTGCCCCCACTCCCGCCCCCGCCGCGCGTGCGGCGACCGCGGCGCCGGTGGCCGCCGAAACGGGCTTCATCGCCTGGCTCAAGCGGCTCTTTGGCTGGCAGGCCGTGCCAGCAGCGGCCACACCGGCACCGGCCGCGCCGGCTGCTACGCCGGCGACCGCGTCGCCCGCACGGCCTGGCGGCGACGAGCCACGCCAGCGCCAGGGCCGCGGCGGCCGTGACCGCCCCCGCAACGACGCCCGCTCGCGCGCCGAGCGATCGGCCGAAGGCCCCTCCGCTGGTACCGGTGATGCCCGGGTAGCG
>Ga0308017_1000355_pt1 | contig 14403 bp, 11 predicted proteins | sample Neamet280_FD_203145 | JGI IMG/M metagenome (GOLD analysis project Ga0308017, IMG submission 203145) | Marine microbial communities from water near the shore, Antarctic Ocean - #280 | ecosystem: Environmental > Aquatic > Marine > Unclassified | place: Southern Ocean | collected 2014-10-01
GCCACGCTTCATGGCCCGGCGCGACGGGCATGTGATCAACGTCGCCTCGATCGGGGCGCATCTGGTGGTGCCCGCCGCAGCCGTCTATTGCGGTACCAAGCACGCGGTGCGGGCAATCACCGAAGGCCTGCGGCTTGAGCACGACGCGATCCGCGCCACCCTGATCTCGCCCGGTGTCGTCGCAACCGAGCTTGGGCATGATATCAGTGATCCGGCGCTGGCGGCCAATCTGATCGAATGGCGCAAGCAGTCGCTGACCCCTGATGCCATCGCCCGCGCAGTGCGGTTTGCGCTCGAACAACCTGCCGGTGTCGACATCAACGAGATCATCGTGCGCCCGATATCTGCCAGCATGTGAAGGGCAAGATATCGGGTTCAGCGCTCTCTTTTCCGTAACAAGGGCCTCCAACAATCGGCGGTCCCTGGCTCCGGCCATGGAAACCCGTGGCGTCGCATCGAAGCAAAGCCGGTATCCTGGGGGAGCCTTTACGCGGTTCAAACCGGATCGCACGATCCGGCCTAAAGCGGTGTCGTGCTGCCCCCCAAAGCGGGAACGTCGATGTGCCCGCGAAGCCAGCTCGGCACCGCCATCGCCTCACCCACCAAGCAGCTTTGCCACCCGGCGAGCCGCTTCAGGTGTTGCCGGATTATAGACCAGCATCCCCAGGTCAGGGCGTCCCTCAACCGCAAAGACCGAGAACTCAAACTCGATGAGCCCCTGTTCGGGATGCCGTAGTCGTTTCATGCCGTCCGCATGGGCCGCGACATCATTTTCGCCCCACAGGCTCGCGAATGCTGGGCTGAGCTGGCTCAATTCGTCGACGAGGGCGGTGATTTCCCCGCCCGCTCCGGCGCGGGCTGCATCGGCGCGGAAGGCACCCACGACATATCGCGCGACATTCCACCAATCATCCTGCGCAGCGCCTGTGACCGGATTGGTGAAGATCAGGCGCAGGATGTTGCGTTCCTCGCGGGCAAGCTTGCTGTAATCGGTGAGCAGCCGGGTCGCCGCCGTGTTCCAGGCAATGACATCCCAGGTGGCTGTCTTGATGATTGCGGGGCTGTGCGGCATCGCATCGAGCACCCGTTGCAGCCGCGGCGTGACATGATCAGGCCGCGCATAGGTCACTGCTGGCGGCCGCCCCAGCGCGAGCAGGAACAAGTGCTCCCGTTCTGGCGCGGTCAGCATCAGCCCTTTGGCGAGGCGATCAAGCACATCGGCAGACGGCGCGCCGCCGCGGCCCTGTTCAAGCCAGGTGTACCAGGTCGGGGAGATATTGGCCCGCTGGGCCACTTCTTCCCGGCGCAGACCGGGCGTGCGCCGCCGCCCGCCGAAGCCGAAGGCTGCCGGATCCATCCGGGCCCGGCGATCCCGCAGGAATGCCCCGAGCGGCGTGGCTGTGCTGCTGGTTTCAGACATCGCGATCCTGTTGGTAATTATAACATGATAATATCACTACTTTAATAAGATGCTTGGTACGTTGAAACGGCCTTTCCAACAATCACGAAAGGCTCCCGATGCGTATATTTCTGACTGGTGCGACCGGCTTTGTCGGGTCGCGCATCCTTCCCGAACTGCTCGACGCGGGGCATGAGGTGTTCGGGCTGACACGCTCTGAAAGCGGCAGGCATCAGCTTGAGGCCGCCGGAGCCCGCCCGCACTTCGGCACTATCGAGGATCTCGAAAACCTGCAGGAAGGTGCAGCCCAAGCCGATGCGGTCATCCACACAGCTTTCGACCATGATTTTGCGAACTATGCGGCGAATTGCGAAAAGGATCACCGCGCGATCACCGCGCTGGGCGCTGCCTTGCAAGGGTCTGACCGGCCTCTGATTGTGACCTCGGCAACCGTGCTGGGAGACTGCGGCGATGGGGAACCAGCCCGTGAGATGGTGTTCAACGCAGACACACTCATTCCCCGCATTGCGACCGAGAAGGCCGCAAGGGCGGTTCTTGCTTCGGGCGTCGATGTGCGAATTATCCGGCTTCCTCAGGTGCATGATCCGGTCAAGCAGGGCCTCATAAGCTTCTATATCGACCACGCCCGCACGGCGGGCCTTGCCGGTTACGTTGGCGAGGGCGCGGATCGCTGGGCGGCAGCGCATGTCACCGATGTCGCGCAGATGTTTGCCGCAGTGCTCGAGCGCGGAGCGCGCGGCGAGACCTATCATGCCGTCGGCGAGCCGGGCGTCGCCTTCCGGGACATTGCGGAAGCTGTCGCTGTCGGTCTCGGCGTGCCGATGGTTTCCTTGTCACCCGCAGAGGCCGCAAGCCATTTCGGCTGGCTGGCGATGTTCATTGGCCAGAACGGGTCAGCGTCAAACGCTTGGACGAAAGCGAGGCTTGGCTGGGAGCCCGTGGGGCCGGGCTTGATCGCCGATTTGCAGGCCATGGACTTCAGGCCCGAACCCAAGGCAGTCTGACAGGAATGGCAAGCCGGGCGGCAGTCCTTTGCGGCTAAAGGTTGGGCCTAAGCCCCGCTCAGTCCCGCATGACGTCAAGGAAGGCGCGAAAGGCTGCCGTCGGCTGTCGCCTGCTCGGAAAATACAGATAGTTGGCGGGCAGGGGCGGCGCTTGACCCGGCAACACCTCGACCAGATCGCCCGATAACAGAAGTGGCTCAGCCTGTGCGCGCAAGAGGCAGCCTATCCCGAGGCCTGCGACCACTGCGTCGCGCATGAGATCGACGTCGTTGGTCGCGAATGCGCCAGCAACCGATTGCTCGATGCGCATGCCGTTGTGCTGGAATTCCCAGCGATGCACCACGCCAGAGGACGTGTGGCGATAGACGATACAGCGATGTCTGCCGAGATCGTCCGGGCCTTCAGGCATGCCGTGCGTCGCAACGTAGCCCGCCGAGGCAACGAACATGAGTGGCATGGGATCGCTGATCCGCAGCGCAATCATGTCCTGTTGGAGCCTGCCTTCGTGGCGGATCCCGCAGTCAAAGCGTTCGGCCACGATATCGACCATGCCGTCATTGACGACGAGCTCGACTTTGACCCCGGGCGCAATCTCTGCAAGCCGCGAAAGGCGCGGCATGACAACGTAGACAGCGGCCGGACGATGCGCGTTGATCCGGATGGTGCCTGCAGGGTGATCACGTCCGGCGTCGAGCACGTCCAGCGCCTGTTCGACCGATGCCATCGCAGGCCGCAGGCTCGCGAGCAGGGCCTCGCCCGCGGCAGTCGGCGAGACCGAGCGGGTTGTCCGATCAAACAGCCTGATACCGAGCTTCGTTTCCAGCGCGCGCATGGCATGGCTCAGCGCGGACGGCGACACGCCGAGCCGTGCGGCTGCTTTTGCGAAGCTCCCTGACTCAGCGATCGCGGCGAATACTGACAGGCCGGCCCAGATGTCCTTGTCCATTCATGAATTCCATTCAGCAAGCCATGCCGTGATCAGTAACTAATCTCATGTGGTTGCGATAGCTACATGGGCTCCGCAAACAAAAGGACCCATCATGAACCTGCGCACCTACCGGCCGCTTGGCCAATCGGGATTGCTTGTCAGTCCGCTGGCCTTGGGCACCATGACCTTCGGCACCCCCCGCTGGGGCCTTGATAAGGCTGGCAGCCGCGCCGTCATGGAACACTATGTCGCGCTGGGCGGCAATTTCATCGACACCGCCGACGTCTATGCCGGCGGGCAATCGGAGGAAATCATCGGAGCCTTTGTCGCCGAGCGGGGGTTGCGGGACGACCTGATCCTCGCGACCAAATCGGGGTTTGCCACCGGTCGGGGCCTGCTCGCAGGGGGTAATGGCGCAAGGCACATCAATGCCGCGATCGATGCTTCGCTGAAACGCCTGCGCACCGATTTCATCGACCTCTATTGGAACCATGTCTGGGACGGGATCACTCCGGCTGACGAACTGCTCCAGACGATGGCGAATGTCATCAGAGCCGGCAAGGTGCGGTATTGGGGCATCTCGAACACCCCTGCATGGTATGTCGCCCAGCTCGCGACCCTTGCATCGCTTCGCGGGCTGCCGGCTCCGGTCGGGCTGCAATATTTCTACTCGCTTGCGGACCGCACGGTGGAGAGCGAACATCTTCCGCTGGCACAGGCATTCGGCATGGGGCTTATGCCCTGGAGCCCGCTCGCTTATGGCCTGTTGACCGGCAAGTATGATCGCGCAGCCGTTGCGGCGGCGGGTTCCCGCCAGAGCGGTGTTCGCAATGCCAGTGGCGGCGACGGGCAGAGACGGCCCGACAATGAGCGGCGCCTTGACGGCGATAATCCCTTCGGCGACATGCTTTTCACCGAGCGGAACTGGCACATTGCGGACGCGGTAAAGCATATCGCCGCCGAAGCGGGAGAGACACCGGCGCGCGTGGCGCTCGCATGGGTGATCGAGCGACCGGGTGTCACCTCGACGCTGATGGGCGTGAGCCGTCCGGCGCAGGTCACCGAAAATGCGGGTGCTCTTAGCCTCGTGCTGTCCGCAGCGCATCGCGCTGCGCTCGACGAGGTGAGCGGAGGTGGCGAGAGCATGTTGTACAGCCTCTCTCGCCCGCCAGCGAGAAATCACGTCGTGTTCGGAGGCGCGGATGTCCGAGGCCCGGACTGAAGCGCCCGCAGGCGCGCCAAGCCCGTTCCGCTCGCAGCACCTATTCGTGACACCCTCCGCTGAGCCGAATTGTTGGGGGCAGGGCTCTTATCGGGCAGCAGTCCGCAAGGCTTTGCCCAGTGCGGCAAGCTCGGCGTTAAGTGTTGTCAGGCCGGTTTGGTCCAAGCCTGTCGCCTTGAGAACTTCGGCCGGAACACAGCCGAGAGCGGTTTGCGCGAGACTGCGACCAGCCTCTGTAAGGCCCAATCGCACCACCCGTTCGTCCTGCTTGTCACGCGTCCGGGTGACAAGCCCGGCTGCTTCCAGGCGCTTGATCAGCGGGGTCAGGGTGTTCGATTCCAGATGCAGCTTCTCCCCAAGCTCGCTGACGGTCTGTCCCTCCCGGCCGCTCAGCGCCACCAGCGCGAGGTATTGCGGATAGGTGATCCCGTAAGGATCGAGCAGTGGCTTGTAGACCCGGTTGAACGCCAGCCCCGCCGCATAGACGGAAAAGCACAGGAACTGGTCGAGTGGATCGGCAGCAACGGGGGAAGGGGAGGTCTTGGACATTGCAGCAATATAAATCGCACACGATTTAATCGCAAGGGTTGACAGGCGGCCAGGCGCGCCCATTTATATCGTACACGATTTAATCGTGCAAGATATTCAATGGAGCCCCATCATGACCAAGTCCATCCTGTTGACCGCCCTCGCTTCCAGTGCCCTGCTGACCCTGTCACCTGGCGCTGCTTCTGCCCAAACGCTTGAACCGGCCGCCGCAAGCTTTGCCGATGCCGCTGCCGCAGGCAAACCGATCTATGAACTGTCCTATGCCGATGCCCGCGCCGTGCTCGCAGGCGTGCAGGCCGAAACGGTGGACGCTTCGGCCCCCACCACGACGCAGGACTTGGTCTTGAACATCGGTCCGACGGGCGCGGTGCGGATCCGCATTGTCCGGCCGGTGGACGCTGAGGGCCATCTGCCTGCGGTCCTCTATTATCACGGCGGCGGCTGGGTGATGGGCGATCACTACACCCATGATCACCTTATCCGCGAATTGGCGGTGCAGTCCCGCGCGGCGGTGGTCTTCGTCGAGTACGACAACGCCCCGGAGGTTCGCTATCCGGTCAACAACGAACAGGCCTATGCCGCGCTCGAACACGTCGCAGCCAACGGCGCGGCGCTGGGGATCGACCCAGCGCGGCTGGCAGTGGCGGGCGACAGTGCGGGCGGCAACATGGCGATCGCCGTCGCGATGATGGCCAAGGACCGCGCCGGCCCCAAGATCAGCCACCAGCTGTTGTTCTACCCGGTGACAGACGACGTTTCAGACAACGCCTCGTACCGCGCGTTCGGCGAAGGGCCGTTCCTGACCCGCAGGGCGATGGATTACTTCCTGGAAGCGAATTTTCCGGACGAAAGTCGTAACGACGTGCTCGCCTTCCCGCTGCGCGCCTCGAAGCAGCAGCTTGCGGGCCTGCCTGCGGCGACCATCATTGTGGCTGAACATGACCTGCTGCGCGACGAGGGCGAGGCCTATGGCCGTCGCTTGACCGAGGCTGGCGTGCCGGTCGTCACAACCCGCTTCAACGGCACGATCCACGACTTCGTGATGCTCAACCCGCTGGCGACAAGCGAACCGGCACGCGCGGCGATCGCACAAGGTGCGGCGCGTCTGCGCAGCGCCTTTGGCAACCCATAACCGAAACCCCTGACGAAAAAAGGACCAATGCAATGACCAAGATTCTCTACACCACCCGCGCCACGGCCACCGGCGGTCGCGACGGAAGGGCCCGCACCGATGATGGCAGCTTTGAAGTGGCATTGGCCACGCCCAAGGCGCTGGGCGGCAACGGCCAAGGCAACAATCCCGAACAATTGTTCGCCGCTGGCTACGCTGCCTGCTTCCTCAGCGCGATGACGTTCGTCGGCTCGCAAGGCAAGCACGCCAAAGTACCCCATGATGCGCGTGTCAGCGCTACCGTTGGCATCGGTCCGCGCGCCGACAAGGGCTTTGGCCTCGGCGTGACGCTTGCAATCGTGCTGCCGGGGCTCGATCGCACCGAGGCCGAGGCCCTCGTGGCCGAAGCCGACACTGTCTGCCCCTATTCCCACGCGGTGCGCGGGAATATTGACGTGATCCTCGCAGTTTCGACCGCGGCCTGATGCCGCATTTGCCTTGGCCCGGTCAGTCGCAGGGCTGACCGGGCCAAGGCTCCTTTTTGTCATTCAGGCTTTGACGTCGCCATCTTCAGCCCATTCAGAGGTCAAACGTCAGAAGGCCGTTGCCAATCATATCGTCGCCCGCAGGAAGCGCGCAGCAGATCAGAGCGTGATCAGCGTCAGTCTTGGCAGCAGGCTGCTCTGGATAGGCGATCGTCCCGGCCAGAATCCGCGTGGCGCAGGTGCCGCAGGTCCCGTTCCGGCAAATGAAGTCAGGCGTCAGGCCGCTTGCTTCAGCGAGATCAAGCAGCGATCCTGACCCTGGCTGCCAGCGTGCCTCTTTCCCCGATCGCATGAACAGGACATCGACCGGGCTTGCCGCAGTGGGCGAGGTAACAGGGGCCGCTTGATCGCCCCGGCGCTGAAGCGACGCCGGCCCAAAGGCTTCAGCATGAATGCGTGCATCGGGTATTCCGATATCCCGCAGCCCGTCATACAGCCCTTGCATGAAGGACGGTGGCCCGCACAGATAAAAGTCGTAGCCATCGAAGGGCAGCACGCGCCGCATGAGGTCAAGGTCAATCCTGCCGACCGCGTCGTAGTCGCTGCCCGGCTCTGCGCCTTGCGGATCGGCCAGCACGCGCACCCATCGGATCGCACCCTCTGCTGTGCGGACGAGCTCCGCGATTTCGGCAGCGAAGGCGCGCTCGGCCAAAGTCCGGGATGCGCTCAGCAGGTAGGCGGGCCTGACCCCATGCTTGCGCAGACCTTCGGATACGAGCGTGCGAAGCATGGCGAGGATTGGCGTAATCCCAATCCCTGCAGCCAGCATCACCGCTGGGCGCGGTTCGTGCGGATTGATGGTGAAGCTCCCGGCTGGCCGGCGCGCCTCAATGATGTCGCCTTTGGCGAGGCTGTGAAGATGATGTGAGACGCGTCCCTCACGCTTGACGCTCAGACGATAGAACCCGTCCGACGGTGCACTGGAAAGCGTGTAGGTGCGCGTGACCGGCTCCTTCCCCGGTTCTGGATGCACGCGGATCGGCAAGTGCTGGCCGGCATCGTGGCCATGGATCGCTTCGCCATCGGCAGGCTCGAGGTAGAGCGACCTGATGACGCTGCTTTCTTCCACAACCCGTGCCACACGGAACGGCCTCCAATCGCTGCTCGTGCGGCTGTGGGGCGATGTGCTGCCGGGCTGGGTGACAAAGCGCAGCGGCAGCGCCTCCTTCCTCAGCACTGCGCGGCGCGGATGGAACGTCCAGAGCAGTTCGGCGCCTTCAAAGGTGGCGATCTCCGGGGAATCGAGGATCACCTCTGCCTCGCCGGTCAGATGCAACAGTGCTCCGGTTTCAAAATCTGGAAAGACCAGTCCGGCACGCGGATTGACGAGGAAATTGCCAAGCGTGTTGAAATGAAGGTTGCCGGCGAAATCGGGGATGGTGAGCGAGCCGTCGGCATTGATACGCACAAACCCCGGCTTCCCGCCGCGGTGCGAAACATCGACATGTCGCCCTGCGTCATCATCGCAATAGGAGGCAACGAAGAAGGTGTCCGCCCTGCTTATCGCATCCTTTAACCTGGGGTCGGCCGGATTGAGTGCGTGCGGGCTCGCCACAGCAGGATGGTCATCAGGGTCGCGCACCATGTGCCAGTCGCGCAGCCGGATATACTGCGGGCAATTGCCGAACGCATGCTCGACTATGACGACAAACCGGCCCGCATCGTCCATATGGACACGGCCATTGATGCGGTTGCGGCGGCGGGTGTGGAGCTCAATGCCGAGCAAGCCGATTGCTGCACCATCGTGAAATCCGGCGGCGGCAGGATCACGCGGATCGGGCGCGGCTTCGAAGCTGAGTTTCTGCGGATCGGGGCTGTGCATGAAGCCCGGGTTCCCTGCGAACAGGGTGGCCCAGACATCGCCCGCCCCGTCGACGGCGCCGAGCACCACGAAGGGCAGCTGGGCGAAGAAGGCGCGGTGCTGATCCGGCATAAAGTCGCGGATCACCTTTTGCCCCAGCTCCGCCATTCGCTCCGTAACCCCGACGCTCGTTTGCATGGCGATTTCGCCGTGATGAAAGGGCGAGCCTTTATTGTTTGCCGGGCTGTGCATGGGAAGGCTCCGGGGGGAACGACCGCGGGAAGGCGAAGGCGTCATCGCGCTGCCTTGCGAGTCAGGCATCAAGGCCGACCGGTGTCCTTTCAAAAGGCACAAACCCGGGAAGCGCCTCGATCCGTTCGAGCCAGGCGCGGACGTTGGCATAGGCAGCGAGGTCGACATTGCCCTCAGCCGCGCGGGCCACGTAGCTATAGAGCGCCACGTCAGCGACAGTCGGGCGGTCGGCGGCGATCCAATCTTGGCCATCGAGCTCGGCCTCGATCAACGTCAAGATCGCGTGCGCGCGGGCGATCACTTCCTCGGGGCGGTAATCCGCGCCGACGATGTTGACGAGCCGCGCCGCGCAAAGGCCAAACGCGACTTGTCCGGCCGCCACCGACAGCCAGCGCTGCATGCGCGCTGCGCCGATCGGGTCTTCGGGGAGCCATTCGGACTGACCGAACTTCTTGGCGGCGTAGACAAGAATGGCGTTGGCATCGGAAATGAAGTGCCCTTCATCCTCCAACACCGGAATCTGGCCGAAACGGTTCTTCGCCAGAAATTCCGGGGACTTGTGCTGGCCCTTGGCAAGATCGACGAGCACGATCTCGACCGGCGCGCCGATCAGCGAGAGGAACAATTGCGCGCGGTGGGCATGGCCGGAAATGGGGTGAAAATAGAGCTTCATGGCTGGGGCCTTTCTGAGGGCTTTGCGCGTCACAGCGCCGCGTGGGACCGGACCTAATCCTTGCGAGAATTCACAAGAACTGCGAAAATCAGAAAATCACTATTCCACCTGGCGGAATAGTGTATCGATCCGTCTCGTGCAGTCCGGTGCCGTCCGGCACATGCGCTCAGCAACCGGGGAGGGATCGCATGGACCGCTTCCATGCAATGCGGGTGTTCATGAGGGTCGCCGAAACCGGCGGCTTTGCCGAGGCTGCGCGGCAGCTCCATATGAGCCCGCCTGCCGTCACCCGCGCCGTTGCGGCGCTTGAAGACGTTATCGGCGCGCGTTTGCTGATCCGGACCACCCGTTCGGTCAAACTGACCGAGGCAGGGGCGCGATATCGCGAGGATTGCCGCAAAATTCTTGCGTCGATCGACGAGGCGGAAGCCGCTGCGGCCGGCTCCTATGCAACACCCACCGGGCTGTTGACGGTGACGGCTTCCGTCATGTTCGGTCAGATCTACATCATGCCTTTGATGACTGAATTCCTTGATCTTTATCCTAAGGTGTCCGGGCGCATGCTGTTGCTCGATCGCATCGTGAACCTCGTTGATGAAGGCGTGGATGTAGCGATCCGTATCGGCCATCTTCCGGACTCGAGCCACAGCGCGGTGCGGGTCGGATCGGTTCGGCGCGTTATCTGCGGGTCACCGGAATATTTCGAGAAGCATGGCGCGCCGCGCAGGCCTGCTGATCTCGCCAACCATCGGATCATTGCGACAACGAGTGCCTGGCCGTCGCTGGAATGGCGTTTCGGGCGCGCTGCCGAGACCGCAATACAAGTCAGGCCCGTGCTGTTCTCTAACTCAACCGAGGCCACGATTGGCGCCGCGCGATCTGGCTGGGGATTAACCCGCGCGCTGTCATATCAGGTGGGGCCGGATCTCGTCTCGGGCGGACTGCAGCTTGTTCTGCAGGAATTCGAACAGCCGCCGCTCCCGGTGCATATCGTCCATGCCGAGGGTCGCACCACCTCGGCTAAGGTGCGCGCCTTCATCGATTTTGCATGTGATCGGTTGCGGGCTAATGACGCGCTCCACTGGACTGGCTCATAAAGCGGGCTCATCTGCGAACTTTCGGTCCACCGTAGTTCGGCAACGATCAAATGGGTAAGCAACCACACCCGCCGAAAGCCGCCATTCCGCATTCGTGATCGCGCCGGATCAGGCCACAGAGCGCGCTAAAAATGCGAAGCGGGAAGAGCTCTTTGGGTACACAATTTGACCTGTCGAGCGATGGCAATGCAAAAAGGGCCGCCTACACAGGCATTGCAGTTGACCAGAAAACGCACGCGGTTACCACAGCAGCAATGGAAGATGTGTTGCGCTTTCAACGCAAGAGGACGCGGGCGGGGTCGTCCATTGATGGTAGAGTTGGCCATTGGCTCTGGTCGCCTGAACTGGGGCGTTATTCGCTTGCTTTACATGGCTTGCCTGATGTCCCGGTCTATTTCGAGATCGCCGCAGGAATGGTGGCGCAGCGGTCGCGCTTTGATTACTGGCGGAGCATTGCCTATTACAGCTTTGAGGCTGATCCACTGCCGCCAGGTGCCGCCAGCACCTTCAATGCGCAGGCATCCTGCCTTATCGGGCGCAAGACGCAGCTCTTCGCCTATCGGTCCGATGCGGTCAGTGGCCGCGGCATGCCCGCCGCCTTTTCGGATGATCGCGAAAGTTATCTGATCGGCCTCGTCGTGCGCGGGCACCGCAGCTACGTCGAGGATAAAGGGAGCCTAAGCACGAGCAAGGAAGGCCAGTTCTTCGTGTTCGACAACCGGGGCTATTCCCGCGTCGCCTGGAGCGACCATGACGCAATCCATATCTCACTTCCCCGTGCCGAGCTGGAGCGGGTGGTAGGCGGCCAGATCCCTTCGCCCGACGCCATGTGCCGTGCGCTTGAGACCTCGCGCATGGCCCCTGCGCTCAAATCCTTGATGCAGGTCACCGCGGCGCAGATGGCCTTTGCCAACGATGCCGAACGCACTTTCATGCTTAACCAGGTCACGCAAATGGCCTTCTTCATTTGTGAAAACGCCACGGCTGACCTTTACGACCACAAGGGACCTGCACACTCCGATCTCATGGCGGTTGCACTGCAATTGATCGAGCAGGATCTCGCCAACCCCAATCTCAGCGTGGCGCAGTTGCAGGCCAAGCTGGGTTGTTCACGCGCAACCTTGTACCGGGCCTTTGCGTCGGCACAGATCGGGGTTTCCGATCTGATCACGGACATGCGGGTGGCGCGCGCGAAAGCGATACTCACCCACTCCCCCGACATGCCGATCAACCTCGTCGCCACGCGCTGCGGCTGGTATGACAGCGCCTCGTTCGCCCGGGCATTCCGGCGCCGCGAAGGCCTGAGCCCCAGCGAATTTCGCGAAGGCTTGCGGAAGGCGCGGCAAGGCGAACTGCGGTCTGAGACAATTCGCCAACTGGGCTGAGACAAATAGCCTCCCGGCCTCTGACTGAACTCCTCTAATCCTCCACCGCTGCGCATTCTGCCATTCGCTTGCGGCTGCGTCACCACGCCAGGATTGAGGATTTTTCATGACCATGTCGATCGCCCGCAACGGCGCCAGGTTGCTTACTACAACTGCGTTGGTTCCGGCTATGACCGCCTTTGCCGCCGCAAGTCTGGTCATCCTTCCCGGCGCCGTAAAGGCCCAGATCGTGACACTCGGCGGCGATGGTGGCGGTAACGGTGGCATTGGCGGGGAGACGATCCTTGGACCGGGCGGCTCCGGCTCGCCAGGAGGCGATGGCATTGCACCGGGCTCGGGCGGTGGCGGCGGCGGTGCTGGGAGTGCAGGTGGCCGAGGCGCTGGTGCTGGTGGCGGCGCTGGCGGGGCCGGAGCAACCGCGGATACGATCGCCGGTGATGGGGGCGCTGCGACCAGTGAAGGCAGCGGCGGCGGCGGCGGTGGCGGGGGAAGACTGAGTATCTTCTCCATCAATGGAACGTCAACTTTGGGTAACCTGACCTTACCGCGGAGCGGTAATGGCGGCGCTGGCTTGGGATCTGGTTCCGGCGGCGGCGGCGGTGTGGGCGAGTCTATCGGGTTTGTGCTCGCACCTGGATCAACCCTGCAAACCCTCACTGACACCTTCATTTTTGCTGGTGATGGCGGAGCCGGTGGAGCCGGTGGAGCCACTGGTAATGGTGGGAATGGAGGTGATGGTGGCGCAACCTTCGTTTCAGGTTCAGGGGTATTTCTCGCACCTCGCGGTCTTATAGGCGGTCGAGGCGGCAACGGAGGGGCCGGGGTTGTCGCAGGTCGTGGCGGTACGGGAGGTGCAGGTCTCGTCCAGACAGGCGGCATGCTTCAGAACGCTGGCACGATATTGGGCGGCTTTGGTGGTGTGGGCTCTGTGGGCGGGAATGGGGGCATCGGCCTCATTGGCGCGGGCGTTGTGGTCATTAACGAGAATTCCATTCTCGGCGGGCGAGCAGGGGGCGGCCTTGGTGGCACTACATCTTTCGGTGGAAGCGGAGGTATTGGTGTTCTTGGCTCCGACATGGCCATGACCAATCTTGGCCTTATCTTTGGCGGGGATGGCACGGCGGGAACGGCTGGCGGCGGTCGGGGCGGGGATGCGCTGGTTGGAACAGGACTTACGATCGATAATCGCGGGACCATCCGGGGCGGGTTTGGCGTCGACGGAGTACAAGCGCTAGCTCTGAACCTTTCCGGTACCAACACCATCACCAATATCGGCACGCTGACCGGCGGCGTAGAGTTCGCATCAGGCACAACGACCTTCGACCTCGCCACGGATCAAGCACTCGCGAATGTCGTGTCGGGCGCAGGCGGCCTGATCAAGGCAGGCACTGGCACGCTCACGCTTGGCGGCACCAACATCTATAGTGGTGTGACGACTGTCTCGCAGGGTACACTGACTGTAACGAACAGCGCGGCGCTTGGCGCTGTATCGCAAGGGACCCTTGTTGCCGGTGGAGCGACGCTGGCATTGCAGGGCGGGATCACCACTAACGAGCCCATCACGATCAACGGCTTTGGTGTCGCTAATGGTGGCGCGATCCGCAATCTGACAAACTCCAACACTCTTGCAGGAGCGATTACGCTCGGGAGTGCGGCGCGGATCAATTCCGATGTTGGCTTCCTCACCATTTCCGGCTCTGTCTCCGGCGCTGGCCATGATCTCAGGGTTGGTGGACCAAGCTCTTTTATTTTGTCAGGGCCAATGTCGCTCGGCGGCGGCCGTCTGATCATGGATGGCCAGTTTGCCGCGACTATTTCGGGTGCGAACATCGATGTCGGCGAACTGGTGATCGAGCGTGGTGTTGTCCAACTGGGATTTCTGACCAGCGAACCTAATGGTTCCGTCGCCGATACTGTCCCGGTCACCATCCTCAATAACGGAGGCCTGACCGTAAATGCTTCCGAGACCATTGGTTCGCTCGCGGGTGGGGTGAGTACGCGGGTTCTTGGTTTCGGCAACTCCACCCTGACAGTGGGTGCCAATAATGCCTCGACGCTGTTTGCCGGTCGCATCTTGCAGGATCTCTCGCTCAACAAGATCGGCACCGGCACGCTCACGCTGACTGGTGATAACGCCTTCACCGGTGGCCTGAACATCAGCGGCGGCACGTTGGCTGTCACGCAGGCTGCTGCGCTTGGCATTGGTGGGGTTCTCGTAAACGGCCTACGGCAGACACTGCGCTTCGAGGCCGACATGACAGTGGCCAACATGATCAACGGCGTGGGCGTCGGCTATCAAATCGACACGGGCGCCAACACCGTGATCCTGAATGGTTCGCTTTCGGGCGGCGGAGCCAACAAGTTCGGCACCGGCACGTTGGTGCTTAACAATGCGATCAATGATCAGCCGCTCGGG
>Ga0308017_1000361_pt1 | contig 14308 bp, 11 predicted proteins | sample Neamet280_FD_203145 | JGI IMG/M metagenome (GOLD analysis project Ga0308017, IMG submission 203145) | Marine microbial communities from water near the shore, Antarctic Ocean - #280 | ecosystem: Environmental > Aquatic > Marine > Unclassified | place: Southern Ocean | collected 2014-10-01
GCTCGGCCAAATCGATCCGGCGAAAGACGATGCCGGTGTCGGGTGCTGCGGGGCGCAGCGTGAGCTCGACCCGCTCGCCGCTGTGCAGGCCCACGCCCACCGCACGTGTGAGGGTCTTGAGGGTGCGTTGCGCAATCATAAGGGGATTGTAGGCGCGAGGTCGGATCCGCGCCCATCCGGTCGGTCATGCCCTGCCTTGGCGCAGGGCGCGCGCCGGTGAGCCGCGTCGGCAAGACGGCCCACCGGCTGATCGAGGCGTTCCAGGCGTGTGCGCGCGGTCAGTCCGCCTGCTTGCGCAGAAAGGCAGGGATTTCGAAGTCGTCCATGCCGCTGGAAGCCAGCGCCTCGACGCGCGCAGCCGCGTTGCGGGTGCGCCAGACGCTGGGCACGGCTGGATTGCCCGCCGTGGCCGCGCCACCGCCCGCGCCGGCGGCGCCCGTCGGCACCGCCTGGTTGAGCGTCGGGATGAACGGCATGTTGTCGGTCCCCGTGCGCAGGCCCTGGTGCGGCTGGGATTGCACCACGGTCAGCGGCTGGCGCTGGCCGTTGCGGTTCAGGCCCGTGGCGACCACGGTCACGCGCAGCGCATCGCCCAGCGACTCGTCGTACGCAGTGCCGTAGATGACGTGCGCATCCGGCGCGGCAAAGGCGCGAATGGTATTCATCGCCAGCTTGGATTCGGACAGCTTGAGCGACCCCTTGGCCGCGCTGATGAGCACCAGCACGCCCTTGGCGCCACGCATGTCCACGCCCTCCAGCAGCGGGCAGGCCACGGCCTGCTCGGCGGCGATGCGCGCACGATCCGGACCGCTGGCCACCGCCGTGCCCATCATGGCCTTGCCGGGCTCGCCCATCACGGTACGCACGTCCTCGAAGTCGACGTTGACCAGCGCCTCGACGTTGATGATCTCGGCGATGCCGCCGACGGCGTTCTTGAGCACGTCGTTGGCGGCGGCAAACGCTTCGTCTTGCGTGACGTCCTCACCCAGCTCCTCGTGCAGCTTGTCGTTGAGCACGACGATGAGCGAATCGACGCATTGCTCCAGCTCGGCCAGGCCCTCCTCGGCGTTGGCCATGCGCCGGCCGCCTTCCCAGTCGAAGGGCTTGGTCACCACACCCACGGTCAAAATGCCCATTTCCTTGGCCATCTTGGCGATCACGGGGGCCGCGCCGGTGCCGGTGCCGCCGCCCATGCCGGCGGTGATGAACAGCATGTGCGCGCCCTCGATCGCCTCGCGGATGTCGGCTTCGGCCATCAACGCCGCCTCGCGGCCCTTGTCGGGCTTGCTGCCCGCACCCAGCCCGGTGCGACCGAGCTGGATCAACCGGTGCGCCGACGAGCGCGCCAGCGCCTGCGCGTCGGTGTTGGCACAAATGAACTCCACGCCCTGCACCCGGCTTTGGATCATGTGCTCGACGGCATTGCTGCCGCCACCACCCACGCCGATCACCTTGATCTGCGTGCCGCGGTTGAATTCTTCGACTTCGATCATCTCGATGCTCATGGAACGCTCCTTGCCTGTGTTCAGAAATTGCCGACGAACCACTCTTTGACGCGCGTCAGCAGGCCCCCGACCGAGCCCGCCTTCTGCGCCACCTTGTGCCCGCGCAGGCGCGCCAGGCGCCCCTCCTCGAGCAAACCCATCACCGTGGCCGCGCGCGGCTGCGCGACCATGTCCCCGAGGGCACCGGCGTACTGGGGCACGCCGCGCCGCACGGGTTTGAGAAAAATGTCCTCGCCCAGCTCGACCATGCCAGGCATGACTGCGCTGCCACCGGTGAGCACGATGCCGCTGGAGAGCAGCTCCTCGTGCCCCGATTCGCGAATCACGGCTTGCACCAGCGCAAAAATCTCCTCCACGCGCGGCTCGATCACACCGGCGAGCGCCTGGCGGCTGAGCAGGCGCGGCCCGCGATCCCCGAGGCCAGGGACTTCCACCTGCTGATCCGGATCGGCCAGCAACTGCTTGGCGCAGCCACTCTCGACTTTGATGTCCTCTGCATCCTTGGTGGGGGTGCGCAGCGCCATCGCGATGTCGTTGGTGATCAGATCCCCCGCGATGGGGATGGCCGCCGTGTGGCGGATGGCACCGCCGGCGAAGATCGCCACGTCGGTGGTGCCCGCGCCGATGTCCACCAGCGCCACGCCCAGCTCTTTTTCGTCCTCCGTCAGTACGGCCTGCGCCGCCGCCAGCGGATTGAGCATGAGCTGGTCCACCTCCAAGCCACAGCGGCGCACGCACTTGAGAATGTTTTCGGCAGCGCTCTGGGCGCCGGTGACGATGTGCACCTTGGCCTCGAGCCGGATGCCACTCATGCCGATCGGCTCTTTGACCTCTTGGCCGTCGATGATGAATTCCTGCGGTTCGACCAACAGCAAACGCTGGTCGGTGGAGATATTGATCGCTTTGGCCGTCTCGATGACGCGCGCGACGTCGGCCGGGCTGACCTCGCGGTCTTTGATCGCCACCATGCCGCTGGAGTTGATGCCGCGAATGTGGCTGCCGGTGATGCCGGTGTAGACACGCGCGATGCGGCAGTCGGCCATCAGCTCGGCTTCTTTGAGGGCCTGCTGGATGCTGGCCACGGTGGCGTCGATATTGACGACCACCCCGCGCTTGAGACCATTGCTGGGGGCGACACCCAGACCGGCGAGCTTGAGCTCGCCACCTGGCAGGACTTCGGCCACCACCACCATGATCTTGGCGGTGCCGATGTCGAGTCCGACCACGATGTCCTTGTATTCCTTGGCCATGATGCGTTCAGCGGGTGGGTTGACGGGCAGACGCGGGCGCGGGCCGTGCGGTGGCGGGGGCACGCGCTCGCGGGCTTGCGGGGGCGTCGGGCTGGGTGGACACGCCGCGCAGCTGCAGCGCGTATCCGTTGGGGTAGCGCAGGTCGGCGCTGACGATGTCGCGCGCGCCGTAGCGGGCGCGCAGCGCGGCCTGGGTGGTGGCAAAGCGCTGCAGGCGCTCGACGACCTCGGCCTCGCCGCGGCCAAGCTCGATCGGCGCGCCGCTGTCGAGCGTCAGCCGCCAACTGCCGCGGCCCGACAGCTCCAGCCGTCCGACGTCACGCCCCAACCGCTCGACGAGGGGCGACAGGCGGCGGTACATCGCCACCACGGCTTCGGCTTCGCCTGCGGGCCCATACAGCACGCTCCATTGGTCGGCGGCGGGGTCGTCGGGGTCGGCCTCGAACACCTCACCACGCACGCTCACCAAGCGCCCCCCACCGGCCTCACCCCACCACGCCAGCGGCTCGTGCTCGCGCAGTGTGACGCGCAGACGGTTCGGAAACTCGCGCTCCACCACGGCCTCCCGCACCCACGGCAGCGCCTCGAAGCGGGCGCGGGCCTCGGCCAGATCCAGCGTCAGGAAGGTACCGCGCAGGTGCGGCACCACGAGCGCGCGCACCGTCACCGCGTTTTGGTGGGTCAAGTCGCCGTGCAGGGTGATGGCCTGCAGCGTCCACAGCGGATGCCGCGCCACCCACACCCCCAGCGCCACCACGACGGCCCCCGCGGCGAGCGCCCACAGCGCCGCGGCCACGGCGTTCATCCAGCGCACATCGGCCGGCATGGGCGTGGGAGGGGTCGCGGCGCGCGTCGCCATCTCAGCGCTCTCCTCCAGACGCGGTGTCGGCGGACGGCGGGTTGTCCAACGTGGCCGCCGCCAGCAGGCGCAGGCACAGCGCACCGTAGTCCAGCCCGACGGCTTGCGCGGCCATGGGTACCAGCGAATGCCCGGTCATGCCGGGCGAGGTATTCATCTCCAGCAAATAGGGACGGCGCGTGGCGGCGTCGATCATCACGTCGGCGCGCGCCCAGCCGCGGCAGCCCAATGCGCGGTAGGCCGCCAGTACCAAGGTCTGGATGGCCGCCTCCTCGTGCGCGGGCAGACCGCTGGGGATGAGGTAGCGCGTCTCGTCGCTGAAATATTTGTGCTCGTAGTCGTAGTTGCCACCGGGCGCCACGATGCGAATGAGCGGCAGTGCCTGCGCCTCGCGGCCGCTGCCCAGCACCGCGCACGTGACTTCGTCACCGGCGATGAACTGCTCACACAGCACCTGTGCATCGTGACGCGCCGCCAGCAGGTAGGCATCGGCGCACTGCCCCCGGGCGGTGACCTTGGTCAGGCCGATCGTGGAGCCCTCGCGCGCCGGCTTGACGATCATCGGCGCGCCCAGCGCGTCGAACGCCGCCTGCGTCTCCTCGACGCTGCCGACCAGGCGCCAGTCCGGCGTGGGCAGCCCTTCGGCGCGCCACAGGCGCTTGGTCATGGTCTTGTCGATGGCCAGGCTCGACGCCAGCACGCCCGAGCCGGTGTAGGGGATGCCCATCAGCTCCAGCGCGCCTTGCACGGTGCCATCTTCGCCATAGCGCCCGTGCAGCGCGATGAAGGCGCGCGCAAACCCCTCTTGCGCCAGCATCCACAGCGAGCGCTCGGCGGGATCGAAGGCGTGCGCGTCCACGCCCGCGCTGCGCAACGCTTGCAGCACCCCCTGCCCGGACATGAGCGAGACCTCGCGCTCGGCCGAGCGGCCACCCATGAGCACCGCGACCTTGCCAAAGGCGCGCGGATCGGGCATCGTGTCGTGGCGCGTCATGTCGTCGCCTCCCCGGCCAGGGTGGGGGTCGCCAGCGTCTGTGCCTGCGCCAGCGCCACCACCTGGGCCGCCACCGCGCCAATCGAGCCCGCCCCCATGCACAGCACCACGTCCCCGTCGCGCGCGTGTTGCAGGATGGCCTGCGGCAGCTCGGCCACGTCGGGCACGAACTGCGGCTCCACCCGGCCTGCCACGCGCAGCGCGCGCGCCAGGCTGCGGCCATCCGCCGCCACGATCGGGGGCTCACCGGCGGCGTACACCTCGGTCAGCAACACGGCGTCGGCTTGCCCCAGCACGCGCACGAAGTCCTCGAAGCAATCGCGCGTGCGGGTGTAGCGGTGCGGCTGAAACGCCAGCACCAGCCGCCGGCCCGGGTAGGCACCACGCGCCGCGGCCATGGTCGCGGCCATCTCCACCGGATGGTGGCCGTAGTCGTCGATCACCGTGGCGTGCCCGCCGGCAGGCAGCGCCACCTCGCCATGGCGTTGGAAGCGCCGTCCCACCCCTTTGAATTCTGCCAGCGCCTGCAGCACCGCCGCATCCGGCACGCCCAGCTCCACCGCCACCGCGATGGCGGCCAGTGCGTTGCGCACGTTGTGCTCGCCGGGCAGGTTCAGCACGACGTCCAGATCGGGCAGATCGATGCCGTTGCGCCGCTGCACGCGAAAATGCATCTGCTCGCCCACCGCCCGTACGTCGAGCGCGCGCACCTGCGCGTCGTCGCTCAACCCATACGGCGTGATGGGGCGCTGGATGGCCGGCAGCAGCGCGCGCACGTGCGGGTCGTCGATACACACCACCGCCGCGCCATAAAACGGCATGCGGTGCAGGAAGTCCACGAACGCCTGCTGCAGGCGACCGAAGTCGTGGCCATACGTGTCCATGTGGTCGGCGTCGATGTTGGTGACCACGGCCATGATCGGCAGCAGGTTCAGGAACGACGCGTCCGATTCATCGGCCTCCACCACGATGTATTCGCCCTGGCCGAGTCGGGCGTGGGCTCCCACGCTGTTGAGCCGTCCGCCAATCACGAAGGTGGGATCGAGCCCCGCGGCGGCCAGCACGCTGGCGACCAAACTCGTGGTGGTCGTCTTGCCATGCGTGCCGGCGATGGCGATGCCTTTTTTCATGCGCATCAGCTCGGCCAGCATGACCGCGCGCGGTACCACCGGCAGCATGCGCGCCTGCGCAGCCTGCACCTCTGGGTTGCTGGGCTGCACCGCGCTGGAGACGACGACGCAGTCGGCGCCCTCGATGTGCGCGGCGTCGTGCCCGATGAGCACACGCGCACCCAACTGACGCAGGCGACGCGTGGCGGCATTGTCGGCAAGGTCGGAGCCCGAGACGGTGTACCCCAGCGTGAGCAGCACCTCGGCGATGCCGCTCATGCCGGCACCGCCGATGCCCACGAAGTGAATGTGTCGAATCGCGTGTTTCATGTCGGGGTTTAGGTCTGCTTGGCGGCCAGCGAGGTACAGGCGCGCACCATGGCATCCACGGCGCCGGTCTGGCGGTGCGCCCAGGCACGCTCGGCGCGCTGCGCCAGGTCCTGGCGCGTCAGGCCACGCAGCCAGTCGGCCAGCCATTCGGGCGTCAGTTCCGACTGCGAACGCAGCCAGGCTGCGCCGTCGTCGCTCAGAAAGCGGGCATTGGCGGTCTGGTGGTCGTCCACCGCATGCGGAAACGGCACGAACAGCGCCGCGGCGCCCACCGCGGCAATTTCGGTCACGGTGCTGGCCCCCGCGCGCGCGATGATCACGTCGGCGTCGGCAAAGGCGCGCGCGGTGTCGTCGATGAAGGCCACGCATTGCGCTTCTACCCCGGCCTGCGCGTAGGCCGCACGCAACGCGTCCAGGTGCCGCTCGCCGCTTTGGTGCCACACCATCGGCCGCTGTGATGGCGGCAGCAGGGCCAGTGCGCGGGGCACGGTCTCGTTGAGCGCCTGCGCTCCCAGGCTGCCCCCGACCACCAGCAGCCGCAGCGGCCCCTGCCGCCCGGCAAACCGCCGTGCCGGTGGGTCCTGCTGCAAAAACGCGGCGCGCAACGGATTGCCGATCCACTGGCCACCAGGCAGCGCGCCGGGGAAGGCGCAAAACACCCGGTCGGCAACCTGCGCCAACACCCGGTTGGCCAGTCCTGCCACCGAATTCTGTTCGTGCAGCACCAGGGGCCGGCCAGCCAGCACGGCCATCATCCCGCCGGGGAAGGTGATGTAGCCGCCCAGGCCGACGACCACGTCCGGCCGCACCCGGCGCACCACGCGCCACGCTTGCCAAAACGCACGCAGCAGGCGCACGGGCAACCATGCCAGCGTCAGCGGTCCCTTGCCGCGCACGCCGCCAAAATCCACGGGCTCGAACGGAAAGCCGCGCGGCGGCACCAGACGCGCCTCCATGCTGCCGGGTGCGCCCAGCCAGTGCACGCGCCAGCCCTCGGCGCGCAGCGCCTCGGCCACCGCCAGCCCGGGAAAGATATGGCCCCCGGTGCCGCCCGCCATCACCAGTGCGCAACGCGCCGTCATGCCCGCCTCCCGTGCATGCGCAATTTGTTTTCCCAGTCCACCCGCAGCACGAACGCCAGCGCCACCAGGTTCATCAGAATGGCCGACCCGCCGTAGCTCATCAGCGGCAACGTCAACCCCTTGGTGGGTAGGGCACCCAGGTTGACGCCAATGTTGATGAACGCCTGAAACCCGATCCACAGGCCCACGCCCTGCGCGGCCAACCCGGCAAACACCAGGTCCAGCGCGATGGCCTGCCGCCCGATCTGCATGATGCGACGCGTCAGCCACATGAACAGCACGATGAGCGTGAGCACGCCCACGAAGCCGAATTCCTCGCCGATGACGGCGAGCAAAAAGTCGGTGTGCGCCTCGGGCAGCCAGTGCAGCTTCTCGACGCTGGCACCCAGCCCGACGCCGAACCACTCGCCACGGCCCAGGGCGATGAGCGCGTGCGTGAGCTGATACCCCTTGCCGAGTGCGTGCTGCTCGCTCCAGGGGTCGAGGTAGGCGAAGATGCGCTCGCGCCGCCATTCGTTGGTTAGCACCACCATCGCAAACGCCGCCACCACCACCAGCGCGATGAGGAAGAACATGCGCGCGTTGACCCCGCCCAGGAACAAGATACCCATGGCGATGACCGCGATCACCATGAACGCGCCCATGTCGGGCTCGGCCAACAGCAGCACCCCCACCAGACCGACCGCCAAGGCCATCGGCCACACCGCCCGGAAAAATTGCTCCTTGACCTCCATGCGGCGCACCATGTAGCTGGCGGCGTAGAGCACGACGGCGAACTTGGCCAGCTCCGACGGCTGGAAGTTCATGAACCCCAGCGGGATCCAGCGCCGTGCGCCGTTGACGCCCTTGCCGATGAACGGCACCAGGACGATGACCAGCAACGCCAGCGCGAGCACGAACAGCGGGTTGGCCCACTGCTGCCAGCGCTCGGTGGGAATCTGGAATACGACCGTGGCGGCCACCGCGCCGATGCCGATGGCCAGCGCATGCCGCAGCACAAAGTGAGTCGGGCTGTAGTTCGCAAAACGCGGGTTGTCCGGCAGCGCGATGGAGGCGGAGTACACCATCACCAGCCCCCAGCACAGCAGCGCCACGATCACCCACAGCAGGGGCTGGTCGATGCCGCTGGCACTGGCCGCCGGCGCGGGCGCGCGCGCCCAGTCGCGACGCATCAGGCGCACGGGCAGGTCAGCGGTCATGGTCCCGCCGCTGGCGTGCCCCCCGCCTGGCAGCCACCGCGCCAGTACCTTTCGTGTGGATGCCTGCCACCGCTGCCAACGATCGATCACGCTCATGCGGGTGTCCCCTCGTCGTGCTGCAGCGCACGCACCGCGTCCACGAACACCTGGGCCCGGTGCGCGTAATCGCGAAACATGTCCAGACTGGCACACGCAGGCGACAGCAGCACCGCGTCGCCGGGTTGTGCCTGGGCCGCGCACCAGCGCACGGCGGCTGGCAAATCGTCGAACCGGGCCCGTGGCACGTCCGTGTTGGCCAGCGCGGCCTCGATGGCGGGGGCGTCGCGGCCGATCAGCGCGACCGCGCGCGCGTAACGGCGCACCGGCGCCGCCAGCGGCGCGAAATCCTGTCCCTTGCCGTCCCCGCCCAAGATCACCACCAAGCGACGCTGTGGCCCCAGCCCTTCGATGGCAGCCAGCGTGGCGCCGACGTTGGTGCCCTTGCTGTCGTCGATGTATTCGACATCGCCGACGATGGCCACGGACTCGACCCGGTGCGGCTCGCCGCGGTAGTCGCGCAGCGAGTGCAGCAGTGGCGCCAACGGCGCGCCCGCCGCCGTGGCCAGCGCCAGCGCCGCCAGCGCATTGGTGGCATTGTGGCGGCCCTGGATGCGCAGCGCCTCGGCGGGCATGAGCCGCTGCAGCGGCAGCGAATCGGCCGCTGCTGCTGCAGCCCCACGCACCGGCGCATCGTCGTCGGGCCGGGCACGCACCAGCCAAGTGATGCCGTTGACGGTCTCCAGCCCCCATTCGCCCGGGCGCTGTGGCAGCCCGGCACCGAAACTCGTCCACGCCCGTGCCGGCACCGGCGGCGCACGGCGACCACGCACCGGCTCGGGCGGGGGCGGCTGCCAGGCCGCGACGATGGGATCGTCGCGGTTGAGGATCATCTGCCCGTGCTGGCCGAAGATGCGCGCCTTGGCGGCCGCGTAGGCCTGCAGGGTGCCGTGCCAGTCCAGGTGATCCTGGGTCACGTTGAGCACCACGGCCGCCGTGGGCTCGAAGCCCTCCACCCCGTCGAGCTGAAAACTCGACAGCTCCAGCACCCAGACCCGCGGCAGTGCGTCGGCGGCAAGCCGATCGGCCAGGGTGTCGAGCAGGGTCGGGCCGATATTCCCGGCCACGGCCACGTCCCAGCCGATGCTGCGCAGCAGGTGGCCGGTGAGCGCAGTGGTGGTGGTTTTGCCGTTGGTGCCGGTGACAGCCAGCACCGCGGGGCGGTAGGCCCGCGCCTCGGCGAGGGTGCGCAGGGCGTGAGCAAACAGGTCCAGCTCACCGCGCACCGGCACGCCCACGGCGGCCGCGGCGTCGCGCAGCGGCGCCAGCTGCGCGGGGGCGATGCCCGGGCTGCGCGCCACCAGCGCCCAGGGCGCGCGCGCAAAGAGATCGGCGTCGAACGCGACGCCACGCAGCAGCGTGCTGCCCGGGGCCACCGCCTGCAGCGCGTCGGCCTGCGGCGGCTCGGCGCGCGTGTCGGCCACGGTCACGCGCGCCCCAGCAGCGTGCAGCCAGCGCGCCAGCGCCCGCCCCGAGGCACCCAGCCCCAGCACGAGCACATCGCGCTCGCGCACACCGGGCAGCAGGTCGTGGGTCCAGACGGTCGTGTTCATCGCAGCTTGAGGGTGGACAGGCCGATGAGGCACAACAGCATGGTGATGATCCAGAAGCGCACGACGACCTGCGTCTCGCGCCAGCCGGATTTTTCGAAGTGGTGATGCAGCGGCGCCATCTTGAACAGGCGCCGGCCCTCGCCCCAGCGGCGTTTGGTGTATTTGAACCACGCCACCTGCAGCATCACCGACAGCGCCTCGGCGACGAAGATGCCGCCCATGATCGCCAGCACGATCTCTTGGCGCACGATAACGGCGATCGTGCCCAGGGCGGCACCCAGCGCCAGCGCACCGACGTCGCCCATGAATACCTGCGCGGGATAGGCGTTGAACCACAGAAAGGCCAGGCCCGCCCCGGCCATGGCGGCGCAAAAGACCAACAGCTCGCCCGTGCCTGGGATGTAGGGCAGCAGCAGATAGCGCGCAAACACCGCGTTGCCCGTCACATAGGCAAAGACGCCCAGCGCCGAGCCCACCATCACCACCGGCATAATGGCCAAGCCATCCAGGCCATCGGTCAGGTTGACCGCGTTGCTCGAGCCCACGATGACCAGGTAGGTCAGAATCACAAACCCGGTCACCCCCAGCGGGTAGCTGATCTCTTTGAAAAACGGCACCATCAGTCCGGCCTGCTGCGGCAGCTCGACCTGAAAACCGGAGCGGACCCACTCGACGAACAATGCCCACACCCGCGCGTTGGAGCTCTCGGAGATGGCAAACACCAAATAGAACGCCGCCACCAGGCCGATGACGGACTGCCAGAAATATTTCTCGCGCGAGCGCATACCCTCCGGGTCTTTACGCACCACCTTACGCCAATCGTCCACCCAGCCGATGGCCCCCATCGCCAAGGTCACGGCCAGCACGATCCACACGAAACGGTTCGACCACTCGAACCACAACAGCGTCGCGACCGTGATGGCAAACAGGATCAGCACCCCTCCCATGGTGGGCGTGCCGCTCTTGCTGAGGTGGCTCTGCACGCCGTAGGCGCGCACGGGCTGGCCGATCTTGAGCGCGGTCAGGCGCCGAATGAACCACGGCCCCGCCGTCACACCGACCAGCAGCGCCGTCATGGCCGCCATGACAGCGCGAAACGTCAGGTACTGAAAGACCCGCAGAAAGCCCAGCTCGGGCCAAATGCCCTGCAGCCACTGTGCCAGACTAGGCAGCATGGGGGGCCTCCTCCTCGTCCGCGAGCGCGTGCATGGCGGCCAGTGCCGCCACCACCCGCTCCATGCGCATGAAGCGCGATCCCTTGACCAACACACTGCCCCCGCCGGCGGGCACGGCGTCCGTGAGCGCCGACAGCAGCGCCTCGGCCGTGGCAAAGTGCTGCAGGCGCAGCGGTGCGGTATCCAGCGTCGCCGCGGCTCGGCCCATCCAGTCGCCCAGCAGCCACACGCGCTCGATGCCCTGTGCCAGCGCGTGCTGCAGCACCTCTCGATGGAAGGCCAAGGCTTGCGCGCCCACTTCGCCCATGTCGCCCAGCAGCAGCCAGCGCGGCCCCGGCAAGGCGGCCAACATATCGATGGCAGCGCGCACCGAGTCTGGATTGGCGTTGTAGGTGTCGTCGACCACCGTCCAGCGCGCACCGTGCAGCGTGAACACCCGGGTGCGGCAGCGGCCCGCCACCGGCTCGAAGGCAGCCAAACCCGCCGCGATCGCCGCCAACGGCACCCCGGCCGCCAACGCGCACGCCGTGGCCGCCAAGGCGTTGCGCACGTGGTGCCGACCGGCGATGCGCAAGCGTGTCTCGAACGCGCCCTGTGGCGTGTGGATGCGCAGCGACCACGCGCCGTCGATCCACTCGGCGCCGATGAGCTGCACATCGGCACCGTGCTCGCCAAAAGACAACGTGGCACGCGCACCCGCAAGCGTGCGCCACAGGGGGGTGTAGACATCGTCCGCCGGAAAGACCGCCGTGCCTTGCGCAGGCAGGGCGGCGAGCACCGCGCCGTTTTCTCGCGCCACGGCCTCGACGCTGGCCATGAACTCCTGGTGCTCGCGCTGCGCGTTGTTGACCAGTGCCACCGTGGGCTGCGCCATCGCAGCCAGGTGGGCGATCTCGCCGGGATGGTTCATGCCCAGCTCGACCACCGCCAGCCGGTGGCTGGGTCGCAGGCGCAGCAGCGTCAGCGGCACACCGATGTCGTTGTTCAGGTTGCCGTGCGTGGCCAGCGCCGCCTCGCCCACTGCGGCGCGCAAAATGGCGGCCGTCATCTGCGTCACCGTCGTCTTGCCATTGCTGCCAGTGACGGCAATCAACCCCCCTGACCAGCGCGCCCGCCACGCGGTCGCCAGCGCGCCGAGCGCCGTGCGGCTGTCGGGCACCTCCACGCCGCTGAGCCCCGCGGCGGCCAGTCCATGCTCGGCCAGCGCGCCGACGGCACCCGCTGCCGCCGCCTGTGGCAAGAAGTCGTGTGCGTCGAAACGCTCGCCGCGCAACGCGACGAACAAATCGCCGGCCTGCAGCGTGCGCGTGTCGGTGTGCACGCGCAGCGGCGCCAGCGGCGCCACGTCGCCCACGGCGCGCGCGCCGGGCAGCGACCCCAGTAGCTCCCCCAAGCCGTGCATGGGCGCGGGGGCCGGATTCATCGGCATCTCGGTCATCCCTGTGCCTCCCGGCGTTGGCGCAGCGCCGCGTGCGCATGGGCGCGATCGCTAAAAGGTCGGCGCACGCCGGCCACTTCCTGATAGTCCTCGTGCCCCTTGCCCGCCAGCAGCACCACGTCGGCAGCGGCAGCGTGCTGTACCGTCCAGCGGATGGCTGCGGCACGGTCGGGCTCGACGATGGCGGCGGCAGGATCGGCCAGCCCCGCACGCATCTGGGCCAGGATATGCAGCGGGTCCTCGCTGCGCGGGTTGTCACTCGTCAGTACGACCCGATCGGCGCCGCGTTCGGCAGCGGCGGCCATGAGCGGGCGCTTGCCCGGGTCACGGTCACCACCGCAGCCCAGCACGCACCACAGGCGTCCGCCCCGGCGCACCGCCAGCGCGCGCACCGCCTGCAGCGCCTTGGCCACCGCGTCGGGCGTGTGCGCATAGTCGATGAGCACCAGCGGCAAGCCCTCGTCGGGGCCGTCGTCGGCACTCCAGGCGGACTGCATGCGGCCCGGCACGGCCCCGAGTGCCCGGCTGCTGCGCTCGATGACGGGCCAGGACAGGCCGCGGCTGCGCAGCACGGCCATGGCCGCCAGCAAATTGGCGACGTTGTAGTCGCCCACGACGGGCAATTCGAACGTCGCGCGCGCTTCGCCCTCGGCGACCGTAAAGCGCACGCCCTGCGCGCGCCACTCGCGCTGCAGCAGGCGCAAGCGGGCCGGCGTCTCGGGCTGCGTGGCCACGGTCCAGAGTTCCACGCCCGCCTCACCCGTGCGGCACGCGAGCGCCTGCGCCAATTCGTGACCATACGGGTCGTCCACGCACACCACCGCCACCTGGAGCCCCGGCCAGTCGAACAGGCGGCGCTTGGCGGCCCAGTAAGACGCCATCGTGCCGTGGTAGTCCAAGTGGTCTTGCGTCAGGTTGGTAAAGACCGCGGTGTGCACGGCAGTGCCGTCGAGCCGCCCTTCTTCGATGCCGATCGACGATGCTTCCATCACCACGGCACGCACGCCGTCGTCGGCAAAGGTGCGCAGGGCACGTTGCAGGGTCACGGGGTCGGGCGTCGTCAGGCCAGTGGGGACCAACGCCGCACCGGGGCGTCCCATGCCCAGCGTGCCGATCAGTGCTGCCTCGACTCCCGCGGCCTGCAGCCACTGCGCCGTCCACCACGCGGTGGACGTCTTGCCGTTGGTGCCGGTGATCGCCACCACGTCCAGCGCTTGGCTGGCGGCGTGCCAAAAAGCACTGGCTAGGGCGCCGACCACGCCGCGCAGGCCGCGGAAGGTCGCGACCCGAGCCGACCCTGGCTCGCCTCGATCGAATGCCGCCTCGGGGTGCGCTTGCTGCCACTCGGCCAGGCCCTCGGCCTCCACCACCACCGCGACGGCGCCCGCGTCGAGCGCAGCGGGCACGAACCGGCGCGCATCGACCGCCGCCCCGGGCCAAGCGATGAAAGCGTCGCCGGGCCGCAGCGCGCGGCTGTCGGCGCACAGCCCAGTGGCGCCGCACGCACGCAACCACGCCACCAGGGCATCCAGCGACTCGAAGGATGGCAGCGCGCTCACACCGGATCCTCCTCGATGGCATCGGCCACGATCTGCGGCTGCACACGCATGTCAGGCGGTACCCCCAGCAGGCGCAGCGTCTGCTGGGCGACGTCCGAAAACACCGGCGCCGCCACGGCGCCACCGTAGATCACGCCGTTGCTGGGCTCGTCGATCATC
>Ga0308017_1000363_pt1 | contig 14281 bp, 12 predicted proteins | sample Neamet280_FD_203145 | JGI IMG/M metagenome (GOLD analysis project Ga0308017, IMG submission 203145) | Marine microbial communities from water near the shore, Antarctic Ocean - #280 | ecosystem: Environmental > Aquatic > Marine > Unclassified | place: Southern Ocean | collected 2014-10-01
ATGCTTTGTTTTTGACCGCGAAGGCCAGCAGTTGTGTCACATCCATTTGTTCCGATTATGGCAACGATCGCCGCCAACCTCCAAGCCGTGCGTGCGCGCATCCAACAGGCCTGCCTGCGCCATGGGCGCGATCCGGCGTCGGTGCGGCTGCTGGCCGTCTCCAAGACGTTTGGTCCCGACGCCGTTGCCGAGGCCCACGCGGCCGGACAGCGCGCCTTCGGCGAAAACTATGTGCAAGAGGGGGTGGCCAAGATCGATGCCGTGCGTGCGCGCGGCATCGAGGGGCTGGAGTGGCACTGCATCGGGCCGCTGCAGAGCAACAAGACGCGGCTCGTGGCCGAGTCGTTCGATTGGGTGCAGTCAATCGATCGGCTCAAGATTGCCCAGCGCCTGAGCGAGCAGCGCCCGGCGCACCGGCCGCCGCTGCAGGTGTGCCTGCAGGTCAACGTCGATGGGGCGGCCACGAAAGCCGGCGTGGCGTCGCACGAGGCGCTGGCGCTGGCGCGCGCGGTGGTGGCGCTGCCGCGCTTGCGGCTGCGTGGCCTGATGGCCATCCCCGACCCGCAACCCACGCCCACCGCGATGCGGGCGGTCTTTGCGCGCGTGGCAGCGCTGTTTGCCGAGGTTCGTGCGGGCCTGGGCAACCCAGACGGGTTCGACACCCTCTCGATGGGGATGAGCGACGATCTGGAGGCCGCCATCTCCGAAGGCAGCACGATGGTGCGGGTCGGCAGTGCCATCTTCGGTCGCCGACCGCCGCCCACCGAGCCGCGGTAATGCGGGAGCTCGGGATCGCGTACCGCCCCCGCGTGGCGTGATCAGGTCAGCGTCATCAGACTCGCATTGCCGCCCGCCGCGGCGGTGTTGGTGCTGACGCTGCGCTCGGCAAGCAACCCGGGCGGCAGGGTGTCCGCTCCTTGCCACGCCTGAACCGGGATGACCGGGCCGACACGGACTGCGATCCGCTGCTGCACGTCGATCAGCGCGCTCGCATCCCCGTCGAACAGCACGGCGTCGAAGTCGCTGGCCCCGTCCTCGGTCGGCTCCCCACCCGTGGCGCGCACCCGCGCTTGCATGGCTTGGCGCACGCTGGCGTCGCTGGCCACGCACAGCACGCGCTGGCGGGGCAGCAGCCGGTATTCGTCGCGCTGCCCAGTGGGGCCACGCAGCAGCAGCGGCGTGCGCCAGTCCTCGGGTTGTGGCGCGCCCGCAAACGCCAGGGCGCGTGTCACGGCATCCGCGGGGGCGCGTGCCAGCAGCCGGTACAGATACAGGGGGCCGCCTGCCTTCGGTCCGGTGCCCGACAGCCCCTCGCCGCCGAATGGTTGCACGCCCACCACGGCGCCCACCATGTTGCGGTTGACGTAGTGATTGCCCGCGCGCACGGTGTGGGTCAGGTGCTCGATGGTCTCGTCGATGCGGCTGTGCACGCCAAACGTCAGTCCGTAGCCGGTGGCGTGGATGGCCTCGACGAGCTCGCCCAGTTGCTCGCGTCGCCAGCGCACCACGTGCAGCACGGGGCCGAAGACCTCGCGCGTGGGCAACGTGAGTCCAGGCAGCTCGATCACGGTGGGCGGCACGAAGGTCCCGGCCCCTGCCTGCGGTGGCAGCGGGACTTGCCACACCGGGTAGCCGCGCGCGCGCATCGCCTCGATATGGCGCAGGATGCCGTCGCGCGCTGCCGCGTCGATGACCGGCCCGACATCGGTGGCCAGCCGCCCCGGGTCGTCCACGCGCAGCTCGGCCATCGCGCCGCGCAGCATGGTCAGGATGCGGTCGGCCGCCTCCTCTTGCACGCACAGCACGCGTAGGGCCGAGCAGCGCTGCCCCGCGCTGTCGAAGGCGGAGGTGAGGACGTCTTGCACCACCTGCTCCGGCAGGGCCGAGGTGTCGACCACCATGGCGTTTTGGCCGCCCGTCTCGGCCACCAGCGGCACGGGTCGCACGCGGCCGTCCGGGTCGCGCGCCACCCGCTGGGCCAGCGAGCGCTGCAGCAGCCGCGCGACCTCGGTGGAGCCGGTGAACAGCACGCCCGCCGTCGCCGGGTCGGCCACCAGCGCCGCGCCCACCGTCTCGCCCGCGCCCGGCAGCAGTTGCAACACGTCGCGCGGCACCCCTGCGTCGTGCAGCCACGCGGTCATGCGCGCGGCGATCAGGGGCGTTTGCTCCGCCGGTTTGGCCACCACGGGGTTGCCCGCGGCCAGTGCGGCCGCAATCTGGCCGGTGAAGATCGCCAGCGGAAAGTTCCACGGGCTGATGCAGACCACGGGGCCGAGGACGGGCGCGTCGGCTGGCCAATGGGCGTCGGTGATTTGGGCGGCGTAGTAGCGCAAGAAGTCGATCGCCTCGCGGACCTCGGCCACGGCGTTGGCGGCGGTCTTGCCCGCTTCGCGCATCAGCAGGGCCACGCAGCCCGGCAGATCGGCTTGCAGCCGGTCGGCGGCGGCGCGCAACACCGCCGCACGCTGCGCGGGCGGCGTGTGGGCCCAGGTGGCCGCGGCCCGCGCGGCGGCGTGCAGGGCCGTGCGCGCATCGTCCGCGCTGGCTTCGTGGACCACCCCGACGACGTCGGCGTGGCGCGCGGGGTTGCGCACCGTGCGCGCGGGGCCGCTGGGGGTGGCCCCATCGGCCAGCAGCGCCTGCGCCTGCAGCGGCGCACGGCGGCTGTCGGTGAGCGCTTGTTGCAGCATGGCCAGTGCGGCCTCGTCGGCCAGATCCAGCCCGGCGCTGTTGGCCCGCGCGCCGCCGTAGAGTGCCGCCGGGGCGGGAATGTGGGGGTGCGGTCGGCCGACTTGCCCCTCGGCCGCGGCCCACGCCTGCACGGTGGCCACCGGATCTTCGGTCAGTGCCTCCAACGGAATGGCCGGGTCGGCGACGCGGTGCACGAACGAGGTGTTGGCGCCGTTTTCCAGCAGCCGCCGCACCAAATAGGCCAGCAGCGTCTCGTGGGTACCCACCGGCGCGTAGATGCGGCACGGCCGTCCCAGACCGCCCGCGCTGGGCGGCGCGACGACCTGCTCGTACAGCGGCTCGCCCATGCCATGCAGGCACTGAAACTCGTACTGCTGCGGGTGCCACGTCGAGGGATCGGCCATCTCGTGGATGGCGGCGAGCGTGTGCGCGTTGTGGGTGGCAAACTGCGGAAACACCGCGTCGGGTGCCGCCAGCAGCCGGCGTGCGCACGCCAGGTAGGACACGTCCGTGTACGCTTTGCGGGTATAGACCGGGTAGTCCAGGCCGTCGAGTTGCGCGCGCTTGATTTCGCTGTCCCAATACGCGCCCTTGACCAAGCGCACCAGCAGCCGGTGGCCGCTGCGTCGCGCCAGCGCGATGACATGGTCCACCACCGCCGGGGCACGCTTCTGATAGGCCTGGATGACGAAGCCGATACCGTTCCAGCCCGCCAGGGTCGGCTCGTGGCACAGGCGCTCGAGCAGGTCGAGCGAGAGTTCGAGCCGCTCGCTTTCCTCGGCGTCGATGTGCAGGCCGATATCCACGGCACGCGCGGCCTGCGCCAGCGCCAGCAGGCGCGGGTAGAGCTCCTCCATGACGCGAGCATATTGCGCGCGGCTGTAGCGCGGGTGCAAGGCCGACAGCTTGATCGACACGCCGGGGCCGTCGATGACGCCTCGGCCCGCGTTGGCCGCGCCGATCGCGTCGGTCGCGTGGCGGTAGGCCTCGAAATAGCGCTGTGCGTCGTCGGCGGTCAACGCCGCTTCACCCAGCATGTCGTAGGAGTAGCGAAAGCCCTGCGCCTCGCGCCGCTGCGCACGGCGCAGGGCGCCTTCGATCGTCTCGCCCATGACGAATTGTTCGCCCATCAGGCGCATGGCCAGATCCACCCCTTGGCGCACCAGCGGCTCACCACCACGGCGCAGCAGCCGCGCCAGCGCGCTGCCCAGCCCATCTTCGCTGTGGGTGGCGGTGAGTTTGCCCGTCAGCAGCAGGCCCCAGGTGGCGGCGTTGACGAACAGCGATGGGCTGCGGCCCAGGTGCGCACGCCAATCGCCGCGGCCGATCTTGTCGCGGATGAGCGCGTCGCGCGTGGCGGCGTCCGGGATGCGCAGCAGGGCCTCGGCCAGACACATCAGGGCCACGCCTTCCTGGGAGGACAGCGCGTACTCCTGCAGCAGCGCTTGCACCAGCCCCTCCCGTCCCGCCTGGGGTGCCCGGGCGCGCAGCGCACCGGCGAGCCGTTGGGCCAGGGCGGCGACCCGCTCGCGCTGCGCATCGGGCAGGTGGGCCAGCTCCAGCAGGGCGGGCAGCAACGCGGTCTCGGCTGCCCGGTGGCGTGGCGGCAGCGCGCGCATGGTGTCGGCGCGCGGCCACGTGGGGGGCGCAAAGGGCGGCTGCACCCAGTCGGGTACGGGTGACAAAGATTCGCGGTGCGCGTTCATGGTTCGGCTTCCGAGGCTAATATTGCGAAAGTTTGCAGCCGATAATTCCGAATAGGATTTCTTTTTTTGGCGATGGAGTAGTGAAAATGTCGGAAGTGACGGGCGCCGCTCGACCCCTGCACGAGCTCGACCGCATCGACCTGCGCATCCTGGATGTACTGCAGCGCGACGGGCGCATCACGAATCTGAAGTTGGCCGAGGCGGTGGCGTTATCGCCGACGGCGGTCCTGGCACGGGTGCAGCGCCTGACGCGCGAGGGCTACATCCTGGGGTACGAGGCGCGGCTCGACCCGGCAAAGCTCGGTGCCGGGCTGTTGGTGTTCGTGGAGGTGCTGCTCGATCGCACCACCCCCAACGTGTTCGAACAGTTCAAGGCTGCGGTGCAAGCGGCCCCCCAGGTGCTGGAGTGCCACATGGTGGCGGGTGGCTTCGACTACCTGGTCAAGACGCGCGTGGCCGATATGGCCGACTACCGCCGCTTTGCGGGCGACGTGCTGTGGCAGCTGCCCGGCGTGCGCGAGACGCGCACCTATGCCGTCATGGAGGAGGTGAAACATACCCACCGCCTCCCGCTGTTGCGGTAGGCGCGGTGGGTACGGGTGCCCTCAAGCCGCGCGGCGCAGCGCGGCCCGGCGCGCGCGCAGCGTGCCGAACAGGTCTTTCGGGTCGTCGAGGGTGGGGATCAAATCCAACGTCTCGCCCAGTCCCAGGCGCTGCGCGGTCTCGTACACGAAGCACAAGGCCGAATAATCCTCCAGCGCGAAGCCGACCGAATCGAACACGGTCACGTCCTGCGCGCTTTGGCGTCCCGGGGCGCGCTGGGTCAGCACTTCCCACAGCTCGGTGACCGGAAAATCGGGCGGCAGTTGCTGGATGTCCCCCTCGATGCGGGTCTGGGGGGCGTACTCGACGAACACGCGGCCCATGCGCAACACATCGGCGTGAAGCTCGGTCTTGCCCGGGCAGTCCCCGCCGACCGCGTTGATGTGCATGCCGGGCTCGATCATTTCTGGTGTCAGGATGGTGGCGTTGGTCTTGTCGGCGGTGACGGTGGTGACGATGTCTGCGCCCCGCACCGCTTCGGCCGTCCTGGTACAGCGCGTCAGCACCAGGCCGCTGTCGTGCAGGTTGGCCACGAGTTTGTCGGTGGCGGCGGGGTCGGTGTCGAACAGGCGCAGCTCGGTGATGCCGAGCAGGTGCTGGAACGCCAGCGCCTGAAACTCGGCCTGCGCACCGTTGCCGATCAGCGCCATCACCCGGCTGTCGGGGCGCGCCAGGGCTTGCGCGGCGAGCGCCGACATGGCCGCGGTGCGCAGCGCGGTGGTCAGCGTTAGTTCGCTCAGCAGCAGTGGCGCGCCGGTGCGCACGTCGGCCAGTACGCCGAATGCCATCACCGTGGGCAGCCCGTCGCGCGTGTTTTTGGGGTGGCCATTGACGTATTTGAAGCTGTAGCGCACGGTGTCGGCGATCGGCATCAGTTCGATGACGCCGACGTCCGAATGGTTGGCCACGCGCGCCGTTTTGTCGAAGTCGCTCCACCGGCAAAAATCGGCGCGGACGCGCTGGGCGATGTCACGAATGCTCTGCGCCACGCCAACCGTCTGCACCAGCCGCACCATGGTCGGTGCGCTGATGTAGCGGGTGGCGATGCGGGGCGTCAGCGGGAAAGGGGTGGTCATGCGGGTCTCCAGTCGTGTCGGTGTGCGGCTCCTCGGGAGCGGGAGCGCTGCGTGTACCCCGCAGTGTGCGCCAGACGCCTGTCAAAGTAAAACGTCAAAACGTTGACGTTTCGTTGGTAGGTTGACGAAATGCCAAAGATCGATTGTCAATATGTCAGAATGCGAGCACGATGGACGAGATCGACCAAGCCCTCATCGCGCTGCTGCGCCGCAACGCTCGCCTGAGCGTCGCCGATTTGGCCTACAAACTGAACGTCTCGCGCGGCACCGTGACCAACCGCATGCGCAAGCTGGAAGACGCGGGCGTCATCCTCGGCTACACGGTGCGCCTGCGCCCCGAGGCCGAGCCCGAGCGCATCCGCGCCTGGATGAGCGTGCTGGTCGAGGGCAACCAGACGCGTGCGGTGATCGCCAGCCTGCTGGGCGAGCCGGGGGTGGTGAAATTGCACGACACCAACGGTCGCTGGGACTTGCTGGCCGAGCTGGAGGCGCTGTCCATGCACGAGCTGTGAGACATCCTCGAGCGCATCCGGCTGATCAAGGGCATCCACAGCACCGAGACCAGCATCCACCTGCGCACGTACCGTTGAGGGCGTCGGTGCAGCCCAGCGGCGCCGGTCGCTACAGGGCCGCGGTGGCGACGATCTCGATCTTCCACTCGGGCCGCGCTAGGCGCGCTTGCACCGTGGCGCGCGGCGGCGTGTGCCCCGTGGGCACCCACGCGTCCCAGGCGCGGTTCATGCCGTCGTAGTCCGCCAGGTCGGCCAGAAAAATCTGCACCATCAGCAGCCGCGTTTTGTCGGTGCCCGCGCGCGCCAGCAAGGCGTCGATCATGCCTAATACCTGGCGCGTCTGGCCTTCGATGTCTTGGGTCGGATCGTCGGGCACCTGCCCCGCCAAATAAACCGTGCCGTGGTGGATGGCCATCTCGGACAAGCGCGGTCCGACGTCGAAGCGTTGCACCATGGTTGAATCCTTCATCAGGGAGGGGTTGAACCGGGGCTGGCACGCCGGGTCTGCGCCGCCAGCGCGCATCGAGCCGCGGCCAAGTCCCAGCCGGCCCAGCCGCAGCTCTTGAAAAAAATGGGGCCATCGTGACATGCCACCCGCTGCCAGGCGGGGGTTTCGCACACCACATCGGCCAGTGTGGGCAATGCAGTGACGTCGATTCCTGCCTGCAGCAGATCGCCGGCCTCGTGGTCCGCGTCGCGGGTGTCCACCAACAGGGTGCCTGTCGCGGCCACGTGCCGACAAACCGTTGGTGCCCATTCCACCATGCGGGGGGTGAAAGCCCCCACTGCCACCACAAAGGCGTCGGGCCGGGGCGCGGTGTGCAGCACGACCGTGTGGGCGGGCGTACAGCTAACAACCAGTGGGCAGTCCGCCAATGCGGCGTTGGCATCGTCCACGTGCCGCGCTTGCAGTCCCAAGGACCGGGCATGACGCACCAAGGCGTCCGCACTGGCGGCGCTGCGGGAGGCAATGTGCGCTTCACGCACGCCCAAGCCAACGGCAAACGCCTCGAGGTGGGCGCGGCCTTGTACCCCGGCTCCCACGATCAGTAGCGGGCCCTGCGGCTTGGGCGCGAGCCGACGCGCCGCCAACAGCGATACCGCCGCCGTGCGCCGTGCGGTGACGGTGGGGCCGTCCAGCACCAGGCGTCGGCGGCCATCGCGCGCATCGAACACCAGGACGTCGCCTTGGATCGTGGCCAGCCCGCGCGAGGGGTTGTCGGCGACGAACGTGATGAGTTTGGTGATGGCGACCGTCTCATCGAACGCCGGCATCACGAACAGACTACCGCCTGCCGCGAGTGTCAGCACCTGGCGCGGCGGAACGGTGACGCGAGCGTCGCGCAGCACGGCCTCGATGGTGTCCGCCAAGCTGGGATAGGGCAAGGCGTCGGCCGTGGCGCGCGGGTCGAGCCAAACGGGTGATGTCATGGGCTGGGGTGGGTGGCATCCGGCGCGGTGGTGGCGTGACCCGACGGCGCCGCCAACGGCAGGGTGAACGCGAACGTGGCACCCTGCTCGGGCTGGCTCTCCGCCCAGATGCGGCCGCCGTGGCGCTCGATGATGCGGCGGCACAGCGCCAGGCCGATACCCGTGCCTTCGAAGTCCTGCGGGCGGTGCAGGCGCTGAAAGACACCGAACAAGCGCTCGGCCCGCGCGGGGTCGAAGCCGACGCCGTTGTCGCGCACCCAGAATACGGCTTCGCGAGTGCCATCGGACGCATCGCGTACCTCGCCCCCTGCCGTGATGATGGCGGGCTGGCGCGGGCGGCTGTATTTGAACGCATTGCCCAGCAGGTTGTCCCAGACCTGGGACAGCAGCAGGGGGTCGCCCTCCACCGCAGGTAAACCGGCGGGCAAGTGCAGTTCAACCTCACCATCGGCCCGGCGCAGGCTGGGGTCGTGCTGGACGCGGTTGAGGCTGCTGCGTAGCAGGTCGAGCATGTCCACCGGCTGGCGTCGCAGGTCGGTGCGACCCAGCCGCGCGAACGCGAGCAAGCCGTCGATCAACTGGCCCATGCGGGTAGCGGCTTCGTCGATGATGCGCAGGTCCTCGGCGACGTCGGCCGACGGTGCGGCGCCCAAATCCTCGCGCAGCAGCTGCACGTAGCTGGTGATGTGGCGCAGCGGCGCACGCAGGTCGTGCGAGACGGAGTAAGAGAACGCTTCCAAATCCGCGATCGCTGCCTGCAGCTGGCGGGTGCGTTCGTCCACCTCGCGCTCGAGCGCCTGGTTCCACTCGCGCAGCAGCGCTTCCAGGCGGCGCGCCTCGGTCATGTCGCGCACCAGGCAGGCGGTGCCCAGAGGCTCGCCCTGGGGGCCGGTGAGCGTGGCAAACACCCAATGCGCCCACAGCCGATCGCCATTGGCGCGGCGCAGCCAGCCGGTCGATTCGGCTTGTCCCAGCAGCGCGGCGCGCTCCAGCGCCAGCGCGGTGTCGGCCGGTAGCGGGTGGGGGTGCTCGGGGGTGTCGGGACCGGTGGTGCCCAGCACAGCCGGTGCCGCGTAGCCCAGCAGGCGCTCGGCGCTGCTGGGCCAGTCCTGGATCGCGCCGTGGGTGTCCAAAAAAAAGATCGCGGCGTCGCGCAGGCTGCCGGAGAGGGCTTGCCAGCGCGCCTGCTGCTCGGCCAGGTGCGCGTCCTGGTGCTGCAAGCGCTGTTGCAGATCACGTTGCTGTGCGTGCCACGCGGCCTGTTGCTGCTGCATCGCCGTTTCGTCTCGCAACAGCACGAAGGCGCCCACCACGTCGTCGCCGCTGCGCTCGGGCAGCAGGCTCACCCTCCAGTGGTGGGCCTGGTCATCGTGGCCGCGTTGCAGCGTGAATTGCCCGGCCTCGCCGCGCATCACGGTGGCCATCCAGGGCAACAGCGCCTCGATCCACTCGTCGTCCAGCACCTCGTGCCAGGATTGCCCAGCGACGTGCTCCCACGACAGGGAGGGGCGCAGCAGCGGCTGCGCGGCGGGGTTGGCGTGGCGGCAGCGCCAGTGCGCATCCAGGCTCAGCACCCCATCGGGCAGCGCCAACAGCAGGCGCTGCAGGGTCGCCGTGGCATCCACCGCCGCCGTGTCGCTGGGCTGGTCATCGCCCTCGGCCGACAGGGCGGCAAAAAACGACGGCGGCAGGTGCGAGGGCCAGGGGTCGCGGGGCAGCGGCTGCATGCTGGCAACTGTAGCGCAAGCCGCGGCAGCCTCGATATGGCCCGCGTGGGCCGCGCGGAATCAAAAGCGCGGAAGGTCGGGATGGGGCAGGCGCCCGCCGCGCACCAGCATCTTGCCGTACTCGGCGCAGCGCTGCAGCGTGGGGATGACCTTGCCCGGGTTGAGCAGCCCCCGGGGGTCGAAGGCGCGTTTGATGGCCATCATCTGCTCGCGCTCGGCCGGGCTGAATTGAACGCACATGCTGTTGAGCTTTTCCACCCCCACGCCGTGCTCGCCGGTGATGGTGCCGCCCATGGCGACACTCGTCTCCAGGATGTCGGCGCCGAAGCGCTCGGCGCGCTGGAGCTGGTCGGGGTCGTTGGCGTCGAACAGGATGAGTGGGTGCAGGTTGCCGTCGCCCGCATGGAAAACGTTGACGCAGCGCAGCCCATAAGTCTGCTCCATGCGCTGGATGGCCTGCAGGATATCGGCCAGCCGCTTGCGCGGGATGGTCGAGTCCATGCACATGTAGTCTGGGCTGATGCGACCGCTGGCGGGGAACGCGTTTTTGCGTCCGCTCCAAAAGCGCAGCCGTTCCGCTTCGTCGCGGCTGACGGCGATGCGCGTGGCGCCGGCGCTGCGCAGCACCGCACTCATGCGCTCGATCTCCTCCGCCACTTCCTCGGGCGTGCCGTCGCTTTCGCACAGCAGAATCGCCTCGGCTTGCAGGTCGTAGCCGGCTTGTACGAAAGCCTCCACTGCCGCCGTCATGGGCTTGTCCATCATTTCGAGTCCCGCAGGGATGATGCCGGCGGCAATCACCGCGGCCACCGCCTCGCCGGCGCGGCGCACGTCGTCGAAGCTGGCCATGATGCAGCGCGCCAGTTGCGGTTTGGGGACGAGGCGCACCGTCACTTCCAACACCACCGCGAGCATCCCTTCCGAGCCCACCACCAGCGGCAAAAGATCGAGTCCTGGGGCGTCGAGCGCGTCGGCCCCGAACGTGACCGGCTCGCCTTCGACCGTGTAGCCGCGCACTTTGAGCACGTTGTGCAGCGTCAGCCCATACTTGAGGCAGTGCACGCCACCAGAGTTCTCGGCCACGTTGCCGCCGATGGTGCAGGCGATCTGGCTGCTCGGGTCGGGCGCGTAGTACAGACCGAAGGGTGCGGCGGCTTCGCTGATGGCCAGGTTGCGCACGCCTGCTTGCACGACGGCGGTCTGTGCCAGCGGGTCGATGGAGACGATGCGGTTGAACTTGGCCAGCGACAACGTCACGCCCAGCGGGTGCGGCATGGCACCCCCCGACAGCCCGGTGCCCGCACCGCGTGCCACCACCGGCACCTGCAGCGCGTGGCAGGTGCGCAACACGGCCTGCACCTGGTCCTCGGTCTCGGGCAGCGCCACGGCCAGTGGGCGCTGGCGGTAGGCGGTCAGGCCGTCGCACTCGTAGGGCGTGGTGTCCTCTGCGGTGTAGAGCAGGGCGTGATCAGGCAGCACCGCGGCCAGCGCGCGCACCACTTCGGCCTGTCGCTCGGCGCGCAACACGGCGTTGGATTCTTGGCGGTCGTGGGTGGTCATGGCAGCGAGTCCTTTCGGTGCGGGCGCATGCACGCGCGGCTGGCCTGCAGTGTAGGCCAGCCAGGCCAAACAGGGCTGAAAAATCCTTCAATGGGGTGTGAGCGCAGGCGCGCAGGGCGAGGCGGCGTCGCGTTGTCTCGGACGGCAGTGGGTTCGACCCCATCAGGCTTGGGGTCTTGAAACCGGTGCGCAGGTCCCCATCTAGGAAACCAAGCAAGGCGGATGGCCGGTGTGGTGGAGGGCCAGCCATCCGGAGGGACATCCTCCACGAACCCTCTGATTCGAAGGAGATTTTCATGAGCAACCTGATTCCCCGCCGTATGAGCCTGTTCGACGAGTTCTTCCGCGATCTGGCGCCGGGCTTCTACATCCGGCCGCTGCACGGGGAGCCGCTGCCGCAGCAAATCAAGCTCGACGTCAGCGAGTCCGACAACGCTTACACCATCACCGCCGAGATCCCTGGCGTGTCCAAGGACGCGATCCAGGTGACGGTGGAAAACAACGTCGTGACGATCGGTGCCGAAGTCAAGCAAGAGGACGTCAAGCGCGACGGCGACAAGGTGCTGCACAGCGAGCGTTACTTCGGTGCGGTCTCCCGCACGCTGGCGCTGCCGGGTGACGTCGACGAGACGCAAGCCAGCGCCAAGTACGAAAACGGCGTGCTGACGCTGGTGCTGCCCAAGAAGGCCGCGGTGGTCGGCAAGCGCATCCGTATCGAGTGATGCTGCGCGGCGCGCAGGCCGTCAGCCGATGGCCTGCCGCAGCCAGGCTGCGAAAGTCGCGCATTCCCAGCGTTCCATCGTGCCCGCCCGCCAGCACAAATAATGCGCGTGCGGGCTGGGCACGCTGCGCGGGTACAGTCGCACCAAGGTGCCGTTTTCCAGCCACGGCGCGCCCAGTTTGAGGCGCACCAGCGCCACGCCCATGCCGGCGGCCGCGCCGTCACACATCAGGCCGATGTCGTTGAACTGCGAACCCTCGACGGGTTCGGGCCAGTCCAGGTCGTGCGCGGCAAACCAGGTGCGCCACGGCTCCAGCGGACTGCGCAGCAGGGGCAAGCCTTCCAAGTCCTCGGGCCGCTCGAACGGCCCGTGTTCCCGTGCAAAGGCGGGCGAGGCCAGCGGCGTGACCTCGTCCTTGAGGATGCAGGCGAACTCCACGTCCTGGTAGCGCCCGGTGCCGAACCGGATCGTCAAGTCCGCGTCCTCGGCGACCACGTCCAGCAGCGGGATGCTGACCTGCAGCGTGAGGTCGATTTCCGGGTAGGCCTCGGAGAAGTGCTTGAGCCGCGGCATCAGGATCGAGCGCGCGAAGGTGGGCGTGACCGCCAGCCGCAGTTTGCGCCGCCCGGGCGTGGCGTGGCGGCTGGGAAAGCGCTGCAGCGCCGCCAGGCCCTCGCGCACCTGGGCCAGGTATTCACTGCCCTCGGTGGTGAGCGAGAAGTCGGCACGCCCGAACAGCTTGACGCCGAGCTGCTCCTCCAGCTGACGGATGCGGTGGCTGACCGCGCTGGGGGTGACGCACAACTCGTCGGCGGTCTGCGTCACGCTGCGCAGGCGCGCCAGCGCCTCGAAGGTCAGCAGGCACTGGATGGGCGGGATGCGCGGGGCGGCCATGGGGGCTCCCGGTGTCAGCGAAACACCACCGTGCGCTGCCCGTTGAGCAGCACGCGGTGTTCGCTGTGCCATTTGACCGCGCGCGCCAGCACTTGGCTCTCGGTGTCGCGGCCGATCGCGGTCAAGTCCTCCACCGTCATGCTGTGGTCCACGCGCGCCACGTCTTGTTCGATGATGGGGCCCTCGTCCAGATCGGCGGTCACGTAGTGCGCGGTGGCGCCGATGAGCTTGACGCCGCGCTCGTGCGCCTGATGGTAGGGCTTGGCGCCCTTGAAGCTGGGCAAAAAGCTGTGGTGGATGTTGATCGCGCGCCCCGCCAGCCGCTCGCACAGGTCGTCAGACAGGATTTGCATGTAGCGCGCCAGCACCACGAGTTCGGCACCTTCTTGCTCGATGATCTCGAGTTGGCGTGCCTCGGCCTGGGCTTTGGTCGACGGAGTGACCGGGATGTGGTGGAAGGGGATGTTGTAGCTGGCCGCCAGTTGGTAAAAATCCCGGTGGTTGCTGATGATGGCGCGCACGTCCAGCCGCAGCAGGCCGCTTTTCCAGCGAAACAGCAAGTCGTTCAAGCAGTGCCCCTGCTGGCTGACGAAGATGACGGTGCGCATGGGCTCGTGCCACGGGTGCAGGCGGCACGCCATGCCGTGGCGAGCGCCAAACGCACTGGCTGCCTCGCGCAGGGCGCTGGTGTCATGGCCGGGGCAAGTGAACTGCACGCGCATGAAGAAGCGCCCGCTGTCGCGGTCGTTGAATTGGGCGGCTTCTTCGATATTGCCGCCGAGTTCCAGCAAAAAGCCCGAGACGGCGTGCACGATGCCGGGCTTGTCCTGACAGGACAGGGTGAGAACGAACGTGTCTTGCATGGAGCGAATTGTCGCTGTTTTGTGTCGTCGCTCTCGGTCGGACGGCGCGCGCGACTCCCCCCATGTGAGCGCGGGATAATCGCGACTCGCGGGTGCCGCGGCACCCGCGCAGGCAATTTTGGAGGAAAGCCCATGTCCCACACCGTGGACGTCGTGATACTGGCCGCCGGCAAAGGCACGCGCATGAAGAGCGCGCTGCCCAAGGTGTTGCAGCGGCTGGCGGGCCGCCCGCTGCTGGGCCACGTGCTGGACACGGCGCGCGGTCTGGCGGCGCGACGCGCGGTGGTGGTCACCGGCCACGGTGCCGAGCAGGTGGAGGCCGCGCTGCCCGCGCTGGCCGCCGATCTGCCCTGGCAGGCGGTGCGCCAGCAGCCGCAGTGGGGCACCGGTCACGCGGTGCAGCAGGCCATGCCGTGCCTGGACGACGAGGGTGTGACCCTGGTGCTGTCGGGCGACGTCCCACTGACGCGCCCCGAGACGCTGGCCGCGTTGCTGT
>Ga0308017_1000372_pt1 | contig 13964 bp, 10 predicted proteins | sample Neamet280_FD_203145 | JGI IMG/M metagenome (GOLD analysis project Ga0308017, IMG submission 203145) | Marine microbial communities from water near the shore, Antarctic Ocean - #280 | ecosystem: Environmental > Aquatic > Marine > Unclassified | place: Southern Ocean | collected 2014-10-01
TACCGTTTGCGGAATCTTAAAAGTGAAAAGCGACCAAAAATGCACTCCCTTACCCCGATCGCTCGGGGAGCGTCTCAAGGTGTGGCGCGATCACTTGGGGCTCAACCAGCAGCAGTTCGCCGATTTGCTAAAGATGAACATCGGAACGCTGCGCAAGTATGAGCTGTCCATCAACTTGCCCGGCAGTGAAGCACTGGCCGCGTTCGGCACCACGGGCGTGAGTCTCGACTGGCTGGTCCTGGGACGGGGCGAGATGCGTGCTCAGCCCTCGGAGTCCGGCGACGTTGAGTGGAAAGGGAAGCTGGAAGCACTCAAGGAGGTCGTCGCCTCCCTGGACGAGGAAAGGCGCAGCGTCGTACTCGATGACGCCATCGCCCGCGCCCGCGACGCTATCCGCATGGCGCGTCTCGAACGGATCGTGCAGGAGCTCAACCAGCGGTTCGGCTGATGCCGTCCCGCGCTTGCGTCGCGCTTGCAAGTGGTACTGCATGCCGTCGCCGTTGGCGCTTGGACTGCCAGTGGTGATGGTCCTTCACGGCCAGCCTCACGATACGCTCACGCAGCGATGCCGTCAGCCTTTCTTGATCCGACTCGGGATCAAACAACAGCCCAAGGTCGAGCGTGCCAAGCGTCGTGACGCCATCGACACAAGCGCTGTCCATGCGTCCGATGCGCACATCCTCGGCAGCAAAGAGAACCACAGTGGTAATTCGCTGCTCGACACCGTTTTTTTCCAGCCAGCGCTGGAGCGGTATCGCGGCCTTGCAAAGCTGCGCGTCTGGTGCACGCGGCAGCGTCTTGATGTCGAGCAAGTCGCCGCGATACCCGTAGCGCTTGACCCACCAGCGCTGCCCGTCGGACTCGATCACACCGCGATTGCCTTTGATCTCGATGGCATAGACCCCCCATGGGCCGATGAGGATGCGATCGATTTCGCCGCCCGGCCCGCAGTAGCCCGCAATCAGCGTCCAGCGCTCTCCCAACGCAGACGCGAAAAACGCATCAACCCGGCGTTCGGCTTCGCTGCCCACCTGCGCCTGCCTTTCTTCCACACTGGCTTGCTGGGGGACTGGCCTGTAGTCCCGAATCCCGCGCAGCAGTTTTTGCAATCGGGCGGCCTGCCTCCATCGTTGCCAAGCCTCAAGCAGTCGCCATCGTCGCAAGGCTTCCTTAGCCGCGCTGAAGTGCTCCCGTTGCCGCTTATCGACGGCACTTGCCATCGCTCCCAGCCTTGACTTCTGATCTTCGTACTGCGAGGCCCGGACTTGCTGAAGCTGTTGCGCCAACTGCCTCGCATAGTCGGACAGTACGATTCGGCGCATGCCTCGGCCAACCACTTCCGTCACCACGGCGCTTTGGCAATCTCTCCCCGCTTGAACGGCAGGGTTTGTCGCGCACTGGTTCATTGATCGATCCCCAACGCCGCGTAAAGCTCGCTGACCGACTCTTGCGCGAGCTTGGCCGCGATGATGGACTCGCTGTTGGCGCTCTTGACCACCGAGTGGCGCGTCTCCTTGCCGTCCTTGGGTTGCCGCGCAATGACGAGCAGCGCTTCCTGCTGATAGACACCACTCTTTGGAACCGCGCCAGCAGGCACTGGTTGCCCCTGGGCCGCTGCCGCGCTGAGAAGAAAGCGGCCAATTCCCTGTGAGATGGTGCCGGTGATTTTCTTGGCTGGCGGATCGATGGGCTTGTCTGGCGACTGAAGAAGGCCGCCGAACGCCAAGGTCATGCCCTCGTGGTTTTTGGTCTCGGGTATTGAAAACTCGCCTTCAACGAGGTACACCACGTCGGCGTCGGCCTTCGCTTCCACGACGCGGTGTCCGTTGGCCGCCAGCCGCTGCCGCAACTTCGTCGTTTCATCCGGCGAGCCAACGAACTCGATGTAGATGCGCCGACCAAGGTCGGGAGTGAAGGCGTTGGCCTCGGGGAATTTGCCAACGTCGGCTTGCGCTGATGCCGTTGGTTGCTCGCTGGCAGCGGTTGTGCTGTCTGCACGGGATCGCGCCACCTCCGAGGCTTCTGATGCGACCGCCACCATCGCCGCGACTTCGTGGGTGTTGGTGCCTGCCTGCGCCATCGCCTTGGCAGCTTCGACTACCGCTTCCGTTGCAGCCTGCGGAATGCCCGTTTGCTGCAACACGTCCGCCTGCGCAAGCGCCACCTTTGCCTTGGCCTGCGGGATGCCCGCCGCGACTTGGGCGTTGGCCTGGGCAAAGATGATCTCGTTGTTCATGCGCTGCTGTGCGCGCCAGAGGGGGTTTTCTGTCATGAGCTTGGCTTGAGCGACCACGGCGCTTGGACTGCTCATGGCGGCGTCGGCTACGACACCGAGAAAGCCGCTGGTGGTGAAAATCTTGTCCCGCTCGGCTTTCTGCCGGGCTTCCGCCGCTTCCGCCATGGCCTGCACCTGCTGCGCCCACTGTTGCTGGCGGCGCAGCTTGAGGATGAGGCGCTCCCGGTCGATGGGACGCAGGTTGCGTTCGGCCTCGATCTGTTCCACCTGCTTTTGGAATGCTTCGGCCAGCTTGCGTTCTTCCTCTGCCTTCGCCCTGGCCTCTGCCTCTGGATCGCGCATCGATTCTTTCACGCTATCGACGGCTTTGCTAACAGCAGCACCGGCAAGCTCTGCTCCTACTCGAAAACCGATTCCGATCAGATCGTTGATGCCGAATGCGTAGGCATGATTGGCTGCCATGGCACCGACCACTGTGGATACGACGATGGCTTTTTTCACGATACTCCCCTGAGAATGTCAATCCGATCACGCTACTCGCGGCCTTGCTGGCCCGATTCTTCTTACTTCTTTTCAGTCGTGGCAGATAGAGGGCGGTATATGCAGACCACACCACCAGGATTCCAGACAATCTGGTAGCGCAAGTCGCAGAACTTCGCCGCAAACATGATGGGCAACTGCTCGTTACCGAACTGCCTTGGCAGGAAAGCGGTTTTTTGGCCCGCCTGACACGGGAGGTTGGCACCGAAGACCACCGCAACGTCTGAGACGGTACAGAGCGTGCTTTGGTCGATAGATCGCTCGGCACCCACAGATTCGAGCAGCCTTCCCGCAGCATCCTCTCCCTGCTTCCAAGCGCCTTGCGCCGCCTGAGAGACGGGATTGTCGGTGCAGCCAACCACGGCTATCGCCGTCACGAGCGCACCAGCCACAAGAATGCCGAATGCTGGCATCTCTCGCATTAGTGCCCCTCCCCAGCCTTTCCTTGGGCGTTCAGTGCAACCTGTATCTCTGCCCGTACCTTTTGGTACTCGTCAATCAGAAGATCGAGCAACTCCGCCACCTGTAGCGGCTCACGCTCCGCCTGGGGATCGATGAGCGCGATAGCGGTCTGAAAGGCCGTGAAGACCCGGTGTTCGCGGTCAATCAAGTCGAGATGGTGGGCTGTGTATTGCATGGTGCACATCCTTTCATCGAACGGCGACCATTATAGGCACATTTCAGCGACGCGCAAGTGCCCCCCCCACCAGATGTCGGTATTGATTGCCGCCGGACAGCGAAATCGGACCCTATATATATAAATAGGGGGGGCAACGACCGTTCGTCGGATGGCGTCCAAAGTGCGGCTCGTGCCAGCGATGGGCGGCGTCCATTGGTCGCTACAGCTTGGTTTGTTGCCAGCGCGCAACACCTGCACGGACTCTGCGGACACGCCTTGGCTAGGCGCTGCGGCGAGGCGCCATAGTGCTCGTCGGCCTCACTGGAGTAGTAGCACCGGATACCGCCAGCAGCGGCACAACCTCAATCCGCCTCTTGCAATCACGCGCTAGTTGCTCTAAGATGATGTCTGCAATGTTTCTTTTCGGGAGACGGTATCATGAGCGAAGAGCAATTCGCTTTGGCTTTCTTGGTCAGCTTCTTTGTGCCCCTGTTGGCTTCCATTCCGTTTTGGTCGCGCCTGCTTGAGCGTCATGAGTTCGGCGGAATCCTTTCGGCCTCCATGTTATTTGGTGTTGGCCTAGCAAGTGTTGTGGCTATATTAGGGGGATTGACATCGAACTCAAAATCCACGCCCTTCGAAGGGTATTACGTGGCCATGTCCTTACTGGGCATATTTGCGGTAATGGGTGGTCTTTTTAGCCTAAAAACCGGCAAACGCCATCACAGCGAACCCCGTTACAGCGTGATTGACCTTGCTCTACAAGGTCGCTGGGACTTGCTTGAGCGCGCTGGCGTTCCCAAGAATGAGATAGAGCAGCTAAAACGGCTCACACCTGAAGAGCGTGCTGTCATCCTTGCGCCTCTCAAAAGGCGGGCGAAGAAGGCTGTTGAAGAGGCCATTGAAAAGCATTTCCCCGCCACCAAAAATAAGGGAATCATTCAGGAGGACATCTCGATCTACCCTGGAAGTTTGTGCGATGATCTTGAGTGTCGAACTTAAAACTCATTGCCCTCGATGTAATTTCACCTCGGCTTCGGCAAATCCTCAGCCTTGATGCTCGACTGCTCTGCTTCCACTGGCTGTGCCGGTGGAGGCATCGTTTTTTGGCTTCCAAACAGTTTCCCGATGTTTGAGGTGCCAAGCGGACTGGTAAACACGTTACCTGCGCCGGCAAGCATGGACTCAGCCACTCCCAACCCGGGTTGCATCGGCTGCGCCGCTTCCTGACGCATCGGCTGTTGCATCGGCTGCATCGGCTGCACCGCTTCCTGACGCATCGGCTGTTGCATCGGCTGCATCGGCTGCACCGCTTCCTGACGCACGGGTTGCGCCGCTTCCTGACGCATCGGTTGCTGCACGGGCTGCATTGGTTGCCCTGGCAGCAATCCCGATGCCCATTGCTCTCCTTGTTGCCAAGCCGCCTGAAACAGTTGGATCGGTTTTTGCCAGTTCTCGGCAGCATAATTGCCAGCCACGGCCCCCGCGCCAACACCCAATATGCGCCCATCCCGCATAGTGGTAGCAGTTACCTTCTCAATCGCCTCTCGGCGCTCTTTATCGGCGACGAGGCCAGTTAATCCTGGGAAGTTGTAACCTTCCTTAGTCGTAGCGTTTTCTTTCAGAATCTTCTCAGCGGCTTCATCGCCAGATTTCCTGCCCAACCACGGGCCTGCTGCTTTCCCCGCTGCACGTCCCGCAACAGGGCCTCCCCAAAACGTCGTAACGGCAAACAGACCGGTTTCTAATGCCGCCTCCCATGCCGTTCCTTCATAAGTCTTCGCCGTGCGTTGAGCAAACGACCCTGGGGCAGCGTCGGCAATCTTATCGAGCAGGTATGTCGATCCCTTTGGCAAAATTGCTTCACCCGCATTCGATGCTGCACGCGCCGCCACCGATGGATTGTCGAGTTCTTTTTCGACAAACCCTTGCAACCCTTGTCCTGCACCAGCCACGAGGCCCTGACCTCGATTCACGTCTGCATCGACCTTGCCGATTTGCCCTCGGACGCGCCCAGGCAATTTGCTGGTGACGTTCTTGTCCGGGTTGACGCCAGCGGCTAGGCCCTGTTGGCGCACATCGCCCAGCCACTGCCGACCCTGCGCTGCCACGCCCTCTCGGTCGTCCACCTGATTTAGCCCTTGCTTGAAGAAGGCGCGCACGTCCTCTGGTGTCTTGAGGTTGCCGTAGCGTTCTTGCAGGAGCTTGGCGGTTTCTTCATTGGCGATGCGATCTACGAGCGCCCGCATCTCGGGATTGTTCATGCGCATGAGGGCATCGACTTCATCCCGACGAAAGCCGTTGTAGGTGTGACCATCGATGGTGGCGCGCTCCGTGGCGAGGCGATCCATGATGCGGGTGGTCAAGTCTTGATCCACCGTCAGCGACCCTTCGCGGGCGTAGCCGGCAAGCTCCTTGTAGGCCAGCGACTGCTGCCAGTTCGCCGCCGCCTGATCCGACTGGCGCCGCGCCTCATCGAGGCTTGCCCGCACGCCGCGCATCGCCTTGGCTTCCGAGGTTTCGCCGGTGTTGAACTTCTCTTCACGCGCCACTTGCCGCACGCGCTCCATCGCCTGTTGGAACGCCTTGGCTTCCTTGAAGGCTTCTTCCTTGTCCTTGCCGATGGATTCGGCGGCTTTGGAATTGCCCACAAACTTCGCCTGCGCGGTCACGCCGTTACCAAAGGCTTCCAGCCCTACGCTGGCTTGCACGCTCCCCAGTACCTGAGTAGCCTGTTCTTCGGACAGGCCGTGTTTCTGCGCAAAGCGCCGAGCGATGTCTTGGGCTTCGGTAAACGCCGCGCTGATGCGGGCCGCGTCGCTGTCCGTGAATCCGGTTCCGCTGCTTGAGCCTTTGCCGTGCGAGCGGACGAAATCCCCCACCCGGCTATAGGCCGCCGCGATTTCCTTTCCAGCGGCCAGCGTCTGCGAAATGGCCGCCGTCTCGACCGCTTCGGATTGCTGCGTGAGCGACCGCGCTTCCCGACCTGCGGATGAAACGCGGAACGACGCCCGGTCCATTGCCGTGCTGACGTTGAACGTGGTCGAGCCGTCCGGGTGCGTGTAGGTGTAGCTGCCATCCGCGCCTCGCTGCGCCAGCACCGGCGTGGGTGTGGTCGAGTAATCCACCGTGCCCGCCGTGCGAAATTGCCCAACGGATTCGTTGCCTTTGGCAATATCTGCCGCCTGCCGCTCCGCCGTGCGGGGTGCACTGACCAGCCCGGCGACCGCCTGCAAGCCGACCTCGCCGCCTTTGACCAGGGCCGCCGCGATGGGCGGGATGGCGACCACGAGCATCCCCGCCACCGCTTGGTCGGAGACCGCCATGCTCACGAGTTGTCCCGATCCCTGTAGTGTCGCCGCCGCCGCGCCGAGCGCGTTTTGGTACGTCTGCATCTTGACGGTCATGATGTAGTGCACGACGGCGTACAAGGGCGGCCACAGTTGTATCCATATCAGACTCAGGCCATAGGTCTTGAGGACTCGAATCGACAGATGCCCGGCGACGATGGCAAACGCTAGAATGATCGGGAATACCGAGTATTGGATGATCTCGATGGCCGACTTGAGCTTGGGCATCGAGGACTCGGCGATCTTGGCAAGCACTTGGTAGGTCTGGTTGGTCTGGTAGGCCCCCATCCCAACCGAGTAGCACAAGGCAGCGCGGTTGCTGTCCCCCGCCTGTGCAAAAACGCCGCAGTAAGCCTGCACGAACGCGGATTGGATCGTCGCCTGCTTGACGATCTCGGTTGCTGTGCTGGCTATCCCCAGGCCATGGCTGTACGCGGTGACGATGGCGTTTTGCGTTTTGGCGTTCGCCAGCGGATCACCTGGAAACAGCTTCAGTCCGTAGCTCGTGATGACGGCTGGGACTACGGCGTTGTTGAGCCGGTTCGTCAAGTCATTGTACGCGGTTGGTGCGCATTGCACCGTTCCCACCGTGGAGAGCGTGACGTACAAAGCTGGGTTGGTGTTGCCCAGCGCCGCCCAAAGATTGGTCGAGTTGCGCAAGGTGTCGATGGACAGGTGCCCGCTGATCAAATCAGGAACCACGCACTCGCGCATGTATTCCTGAAAGTCCCGTTGCCACGTGCCGCTCGCCATGTCGGTTGACATGACTTGGGTTTCTTCGAGGATGCGATGCCCGAACATGAGACCGCGCTTTTGGAATTGCAGATCGTTGGGCAGCGAGAACACCGTTTCATAGGCACGGGTGAGCCAGTCGCCGATTCTGCTGGTTCCGTGCGCCAGTACCGCCAACCCAATCGGAACGTTGGCAACCGTTCGGTTGGGTTCTGTTCCCGTCTTGTCCACGAGTATGACATTGGCCTTGGGTACGAGCATCATGCCGTTGACCAATGCCACCATCACGACCCAGCGCCAGAAGTCTTCGTGCCGTGCGCGCCCGGCCAGCACCGCCAGCGCCAGTGACAGGATGGCGATGAGGGCCAGCACCCGCAGCAGGCCGGTGAAATTGGCGCTGTTGGTCAGGGAAGCGATGGCATTGAACGTCCCCTGCAATTCTTGAATATTCCAGTAGGAATAAACCTCGTACACCAAGCTCATTGGCTATCATCCCCTTGATCTTGTTTCTTCTCCACGCGCACCGTCCATTCGATGATCAAGCCTATTGCCAACCAAAACAACAGCCCCACCAATGGATCCCTGTCCGCGGAAGAAGCCAACACCAAGATACCGTATATCACCAGCGTCGGCCTCGGATTGCCGGGCGGCTCTCTTAGCGCCTTGGCCCATCGCTGTAGCCACATGATGTTACCGGGCGCCCGAGAACGTCTGCATCGACACCCGCACCGGCTCCGACAGGCTGCGACGCAATTCCGTATGGATGCGCGCCACCGATTGTTGCATTTCGAGCAGCGTGGAAACACGAGCGGCCTCCGCCGTCATCATGGCGTGCGCCTCTCGCCGCAGCTCGGCCAATCGCTCGTTCACTTTTTCCAATTGCTCTTTGTTGACTGACGAATCGGTGCTCTTGCTGTTGTAAAGCGCCTTTTGCAATTCCTTTGATACCTCGTTGAAGAAGGAAAACGCCAAGTCCATGGCGATCAGCTGGGACATGCTGTCCACCAGCGATTCGGAAACACCACCGCCTATCGTCACGATCTTCCAAACGGGAACGAACGTGCCCTGTAGAAACTTGTATTCATCTGCCGTCAGCGACTGAGCGTTGCGGGAATTGATCTTGGCGACGATCCCTTGCAGCTTGTCGCGCGAATACTTGGCAAACGACAGCGCATTCGTAGTGCCCTCCCCGGGGTTGAGACACTCGTTGTCGGGGCACTTCATGATCTTGATCGACGTTGTACTCGACGCTGGATCGCCGATGAAGTCCTTGAAGGCCAATTTTTGCGGCGGCCCACGAAACTGGATGTCGGGTTTGCTGTCGTCGGTTTTGTTGCGCCGGATGATGACCGTCCCTACCAGACTCATCATCATCTCCTTCATTTCCGAGTCGCTGATGTTGATGCGATTGAGCGCCTGCCACACGACGTTGACATCGGCCAGACGTTCCTTGTTGCGCGAATCGGCATTGATCTGGGCGGTCGTCTGCGCATTGGTGGTGGCAGGCGGCTGTGTAAACAGGTTCCAGCGCGATTTCCAGGAGTCGGATGAGAAGTTGTAGGCGGGGTCAAGTCCCACTTTCGCGGCGTAGCGCTGCGAGACTTCCTTGTCCGGCCACGCCGCCGTGACGAGGCCGGTGGCAAGCTGGCAGCTATTGAGGTTGAAGTTGTTGAGTTTGGACGCTTGATCCTGTGCCCACTTCAGCAGCCCCGCGAGTTCCGGCGAGATCGACTCGATGGCAAGCTGAAAGGCCACGCCAATCGCATTGTTGGCGAGGTTTTGCAGCAGCGCCGTCAGTTGTTCTGCATTGAGAAACGAAAACGCGCCTGCGAACAGGTCAATACCTCCGCAGCCCGCTTTGATACTGGGCGGAGCCACATTTAACAGGTTGTAGTTGCGCTGGGGTGCGCGCATGTACAAACTACCACCCGCAAACGTCGTACCGGTCTGCCCTTTGAGGGCCTGGGGGCCGGAGACGTTGCCATACGCGCCCAGTTCATTGAAAAACGACTGCATCTCTGAATTGATGCTGGCCGACGCCGGTGCACTCAGGGCTAGGGCAGTCGCAGCAGCCAAGAGGGTTTTCTTGAACATGGGAACGTCCTTTCTCGATCAGTAGAGGTCGCCCGGTCGGGTGCTGGTCAGGATGTAGATGCGCTCGATCACTTCCTGCGCCGAAATCACGCCAGACCCCAGCGGAATCAGTTGCTTCGTCTTCGGGTTGCCCAGCACGAGCATGGGAACACTCGTCACCGACAGCCGCTCGGCTAAGCCGTTGTCGCGCTGCGGATTGGGGTAGTCGGGGATGCCGCGTCCGTCTAGGCTGATGGGGAAGATGGTCAGCCCATAGGTGTCGCTCAGGAAGCGCAAGGTCGGCGCCATGCGATGGCAGAACGGGCAATCGGAGCGGAAGAAGAAAAATATTCCCCACTCCCGCTTGATGGCGTCGAGCGCCTGCATCTCTTTCTTGAAGCGCTCCTTGTTGTAGGTGTCGATGGCGGCGTTGTTGACCGGGCGCTTGAGTTCGTAGTTGAGGTCCGGGTTTTGCCAGATCACGCGCCGCCAAACGTCAGAAAACACCCCTGCCATCTGCCCGACTTCGTTTTGCAGCCGGATGTATTCGGCCACGTGTTGCGGTGTCGGCTCCAGTACGGCTTTGGCACGCGCCTCCTTCAAGCGCTGCTGAAGGGCCTCCAGCCGTTGCAGCGCCGTGGGCTGATCGGGCTGTTCCTGCGTTGGCTTGCTCGCTGACGGCTTGGCGGGCGCCTCTGGCTTCGTCTTCGGTTCTTCGTCGCAGTACCAGTTGAACTTGACTGCGGCATCGCAAGCGAAGGCGGATGGATAGTCGATGGCCGCTTGCGCCGTTGGCATCAATGCTGGCAGCGCCATCGCCGCCGCCAGCAGCGCGGCAACCCGTCGCAGACCGCTGTGACCCATGACCGTCACGGCTTACCCTCCGGCGGGTTTGTTGGGCGATACGTCCAGGCCAGCCTGTAAGTGCGCCCGCACCCGTTCCGTGATGTCTGGTATTGGACGCGCTGTCGCCGGCATCGCCACGATCGCCGCTGCGTTGATGATGGCGCAGTCGCATTCCTTGGCGGCGGAGGCCAGCGCGGCATCGAGACGCTGGCCGAACTCGGCGGCGCGCCGGATGGCGGCTTCCTGCTCATCCCTCGGGGTGTCGGGTCGGATGGCCGCCGTGAGCGCTTGGGTATGCGCGTTGACGAGCGCTTGGATGTTGACGGCAGCCAGCTTGGGCGCTGGATGGGTGTACACCCATGCCCAGCCGACGAGACAGGCCGAGGCGACCGACAGCGCCCAGGTGGTGATGTGGCCCTTGAGCATCGACACCCCTTCGCTCAGTGCCACGACACTTGGTTCCAGGTCGAGTAGCCGGGCGGTTGCCAGTTCAGAACCCAGGATGACACCGAGGTCGCGCCGTGTCCCTTCTTGACCATGCCGTGTGTCAACGCGACGAGACGCTCTTTCGTGCGCGCTTTGACGACGCCCGCCGCCAACCACAGCGTCTCGATGTTTTCGGGGCGGGGCGTCGGCCCGAGCAGCGCCATCCCCATGCTGCGCCACTCTTCGGCCAGCCGCCATGCCCGCGTCTCGCAAGCGTCTTCGACCTCTTGCGGCAGGGATTGAGTGGCGCCAGCCGCCGCCATACCCAGCGCCTTCCTCTCGCACTCGATGAAGTAGCGCCGCGCCATGCGTCCCTTGTCGTTGTTCTCGACCATCGACAACTCCTTAGCCATGTCGAGGGTCAGGTGGTAGGTGACGGAGCGGCGGTCGCCGCCGCGCCCCGATCTTTGATTCGCCAAATTTGGCGAATCAATCGTAAAGTCTTGATTTTCAACGAATTGGTACTTCTCGATGCGGTCCTTGATCCAGTTCGTGAAGTCCCGCCCAACTTCCAGAAAGGCGTGCAGGTCGCGGGCGTTGCACACGTGCTGCTCGACGCCGCCGATGCGGCCCACGAAGACTGGGATGAGGCCGTCCATGGACGGTTTGTGGGCAGGGGTGTTGTCTGTCATCTGTGGCTCCTTGTGTTCGATGGATGGGGATGGCGGGGTGGTGGCGGTCGCCGTCGCATCGGTCTTTGCGACAGCGGGCGGTGCCGGAGGTGGCTCCACGCGGATGGTTTGCGCGAGCACGCTCAGCGCCTGCGGCACATCGAGGGCTTCGAAGATGCCGTGCCCACGGTAGCGATAGCCTTCGAGTTGCAGCCGCTTGAAGAGCGACCCACAGACCGCGCCCATCCGGGGGCGCGGCGCTGAAATCAGTGCGCTCACCACGCTGGTGTCGTGCTCGCGTGCGACGCGAATCGCGGTGGAGACCGCCGTCAGCGGTCGCCGGGTCGAGGTGATCCGCATCCAGCCGTTGCCCAGACAGACCAGCACCAGCCTCGGGAACTCGGTGGCGTCGTCCGCGACTTTGGGGTGTATGGCGATTCTCTGGGGCGTGTCCCATGCCGTCCAACGGATGGGGGCAAAGAGGTTTTCGCCAGGGGGGTAGTCCGTGCTTTCTTGCATCGAGCATCTCTCCTTTCGACCAATCACGATAGCAAACTTCGAGTCGAAAAGCGATACCGAAAACGAGTCACAAAATGCTCTCTTTAGCCACTACTGCGCTGCATCAACAGGGTATCGATGGCATCGACCAGCGGCATCCCTTGCTCCTTGAGTGCTTTGATCGCCTGAAAGTCCTCGGCCCGCGTCGAATACAGCATCATCGAGAAGGGATCGAGGATGAGTCGCCCTACCCCCGATCCCACCGGCCCATGCACGAAAATCTCCGAGTAGTAGCCGTGTTCCGTGGTGACGCTCGCCAATTGGCGCTTCATCCACTCGTCCACGTGCAGCTTGCCTTCCTTGCCCAGGCGCTCGATGGATTCCGGTTTCTGGCGCAGCAGGAATAGCCAGTCAGCGTTTTGAATCGCCGCTTTGGTGGCCTCGTTTTTGTAATAGTCTTCGACCGACTGGGTGATGGTGCCAAAGGCGCCGCCGTATTTGCGCGCACGCCGGTAGCCCGCCTCGATGAAGCCCGCGCTCGATCCGCTGCCCATCAAGTCCCAGGCTTCGTCGATGATGACGAGCTTTCGACGCGAGCGGTCGAAGTACATTTCCTGCGTGATGCGGTACATCATCAGTTGCATCACGACCGCCTGAAGGTCCTTCTTGCTCTTGAGTTCTTCGAGTTCGAGCACGACGAAGTTCTTGTGGAACTGGATGTTGGCCTCGCCCTCGAAGTAGCTGGCATAGACGCCGTGGCGCGTGTACGGCTCCAGGGCCGTTGCCAGACGTGCCAGATCGCGCTCGTGCTCGGCATCGTCCGACAGCCGCCCCGTTTTGAGCAGGTCGTACACGTCGGTGATGGTGGCGCGCTTGCCTTTGAGGTCCCACACGCGCTTGGTGGCGGCAGCAAGCGCCGAGTAGCTGTAGTTGTCCAGCGGCTCCCGAGGGGACGCCATCTGCGCCAGCAGCGGCAACAGCATCTCCATGTCGTTGTTGATGTCCACGACCATGGAAAACGGATTCAGGCAGATGGTGTTGTGGCGCTCATCCGAGAACTCGATGAACTCCCCATCGAGCAGGTCGCACAGGTTGCGGTACGAGCGCCCCACATCGACGATCCACACCTTGGCCCCCGCACCCAGGTACCGAAACGCCAGTTCGTTGACGAACACCGATTTTCCCGACCCCGACAGCGCAGCGACCGCGAAGTTGTAGTTGCCGCCCTTGTTGTCGAACAGGTCGAACGACATGATCTGTCCACGGCGTCCAAACAAGGTGATCATGGGCGTCTCGGTGCCCTTCCACTCGGCGATGAGCGGCGAGGTCATGACGGCGTTGTCCGCCGTTTTGGTGCCCACCCGGCCAAAGAGGCGCAAATCCTTCTGCAAGCCCGGCGTGAGCGTGCACGGCATGGCCGCGACCAGCGCCTGGTGCTGCAAGTAAAAGTCCTTGGCGAGGTCAAAACCACGTGCACGCCAGACGGCCCGCACGGCATGTTCGCTGCGCGGCGCGTCCTCTAGGCGAGAAACCAGCACGATCTGGTGGTACATCTGAACGACGTTGCGTCCGTTGTCGAAGGCCCGCAGCACCATGTCCCAGTCGCGCTTGCGATCCTGTAGGTCCGGCTGAAAGTGCGCCATGTACGAGCCTGCTGCCTGCGTTGCACGCGCCGCCTTCATCTGCGCTTTGGTGCGGGCCGACTCGTAGTCGAGGATGATCGCGCCCATCGTGATGAGAAACGGGCACGGGATGGCGAGCGCCAGTTGGTAGTAGTCGCCGATGAGGGCACCCATCGCGCCCAGCCGGTAGTACTTGGGGTACTGGCGCACAGAGAAGCATTGCAACGCGGTTTCCTCGCGTCCAGCCTTTTGGAACTTGATGAGGTTGTCGGCCACCGCCGAGGCCACTTCCAGGTTCGAGACCTGTTGCCGCAGTGGTCGGGTGTCGTCGTATTCGAGTACTCGGTCTGC
>Ga0308017_1000375_pt1 | contig 13901 bp, 22 predicted proteins | sample Neamet280_FD_203145 | JGI IMG/M metagenome (GOLD analysis project Ga0308017, IMG submission 203145) | Marine microbial communities from water near the shore, Antarctic Ocean - #280 | ecosystem: Environmental > Aquatic > Marine > Unclassified | place: Southern Ocean | collected 2014-10-01
AAAGAAGGAGCAGTAATCCGTGAACTATCAGCTAACGCAAGAGATGCTCATGTATCTGCAGGACGTCCTGAAGTACCCTTTGAACTGACCTTACCAACATGGATAAGCTCTGAGTTCAAGATCAGAGACTTTGGTACTGGCATAGATCCTGATGACTTCTATGACATCTACACTAACCTTGGACACTCCACTAAAGACCATGAGGACACCTCTATTGGTGCTTATGGCCTTGGATCTAAGACTCCATTCGCTATCACTGACCAGTACACCATTAGGAACTACTGGAAGGGCACTATGTACGTGTACACTGCGTTTAAAGACACAGGTATGCCAACAGTATCTCTTATGGGTTCAGAGCCTACAATGGAATCTGATGGACTTGAGATCTCCGTGGATATTGGTTCACTAGGTAGTGTTAGTGGGTTTCAACGTCAGTGTGGCCAACAACTAGCTTACTTCACTGTTAAACCAATCATAGTTAATGACCCTGACTTCCAATGGCCTGATATCCCGGAGTTATCCACAGGTTATAACGTTAAGTCAGGTCACTATGGCTCAGACATAACAGTTGTAATGGGTGGCATACCCTACACTGCAAGTGTTCGTGGTCTTCCAGAGGAACTACAGCACTCTCTCAGACGTATTGAGTTAGTCTTAGTAGCCGAGTTAGGCCAAGTTGACATCCCACCATCACGGGAGTCATTGGAGTTCACACCTAAGACCATTAAGTTCCTTGAAGATAAGCTTGTCGAGATCAGTGAGGACTATGTGATAGACTATTCTTATCAGATTGAGACTGCAAAGAATCAGGTGGAGTTACGTGGGTTACTTATGAGTCGTGTTGAGGAATGGATAAGCTCTAAGGAGTTCGCTATTACTCACTTTAAGTTCCAAGGTACAGAGATGTTAGGCCGAGACCTTACAGATCTTATTGACCAAGACCTGAAGGATATGCTCTGTAAGGAGAACAGCAGGCACTACAAGACACTCAGAACCCAATACAATGGTGTAAGTGTCGGTACAATCCTGAGGATCCTGAGAGGCTACCGTGGTGCAGAGGATGTAGGTGTTGTTTACCTTAATGATCTGTCACCAAGAGCAAACAAGACTATCCTTGAGCATAAGGGTTTACTTAAAGCGTCATCACCTGTTATCTTCCCTTCTGAACAGAAGTCTAAGTTATTTGCAGCAGCAGCAACACTTGTTGAACTGAAGCTGACCGACTTAGGTTTCAAGCCAGTAAGGTTGTCAACATTGATGTCTATGCCTGTTATCGTTAAAAGACCTAAGTCTAAGTCTTATTATAAAACTGAACAGATCTTTCGTATTGATATGCATGGTAAGGTCGATAAGACAACACTGACTGAGATACCTGAGGAGGGCTACTATGTACCTATGTCTAACTGGGCAGTAGATACAAGTCCATCTTTACTCTACTTCATCCGTTCTGATATGAATAAGAAGGTCTATGCTTTAAGGTCACATGCACAAGCAGCTGTAGCTAACTCAAGTGAGTGGATTAACATAACTACTCTTGATGCTGAGGTGCTTAAGCTAATGACTAAGAGGGTTAAAGACTTCTCTGATGCGCAAGCTAAGCTGAATCAACTATCACTTGCTGTGAATAACAGTGTATTCTTTGAAAAGGCATTAGAAGAGAGGTCCGAAGGAACTAAGTCAACGTCTAAAGTGATGAAACTTATCGCTGGATGTCGTGAAGCTCAGGAGTCATACGATGTGACATATCTCAGGCAGTACCATGAGATCCTTAAGGATGACCTTGGTATCCTTAACATGGAATCTAAGGCCACTGCCCCTGTAAACTTAATGAAGCTAGCAGTACATGCAAAGGAGAACTATGCTGAAGCGCTTGCAAGCAGTCATAATTATAATCGTTGGAACACCTCTAGTCCGGGCTTTCAACAAACACTAAACTTAATCATAGGTAATTTCAAATGAATATAATCACAGACCACTCAGTAACTCTCTTTGACAACTTACGTCCATTGACTGTGACGGACTCTCACCCAATGTTTGATGAGATCAGAGAGCTAGTCTTAGAGGGCTGTTATGATGAGGCATTAGACCTCATTGACAACCGCAGAGCTGCCAAACGAGCTATCAGAGACACTTCCTTTGAACTCGTAGGTGACTCTCTGTATCTCGATGACTATCGTATTCCAGATAACATGGCTGTACGTGTATTTGGCCTTATGGCCGAGTACTGCTCTGTCAAGCCACTTGAGAAGTTCTTCCGTAACCTGTTGGATAACCCATCCTATCGTGCGGTACAAGAGCTCTTCGGGTTCCTTGAGCTATCTAAGTTACCTATCACTGATGATGGCTACTTTGTTGCATACAAGGCAGTCAACTCAAAGTTCCGTGATTGCTTCACAGATACTATGGATAACAGTGTAGGTGCACAGCCTACTATGCCACGTAACTTAGTGGATGAAGATAAGAACCGTACGTGCTCCACTGGATTACACTTCGCTGGCTATGAGTATGCCAGTAACTTTGTACCTCAAGGGGGTCATCTAATGGCTGTACGTATTAACCCAAAGGACGTAGTTGCAATTCCAGCAGACTACAACAATCAGAAAGGTCGTGCATCGACTTACATGATCGTTGAGGAGATTGAGAACCAAGCTGACGTACTAACAGACACGCCTCTGTATAAAGGCGACTTTGAATCACAAGCATCACTATCACTATAATCTAAAAGGATATACACACATGAGCAACACAAACTTAGGCACATCTATCTTACGCAACGTTACTTTGAACTACTTGAAGGTAGATCCAGCTAAGCCTGTATCACCTTTTGGAACCCTTCAATGGGAATGTCAGATCGAAGTATCAGCAGACCGAGCTGATGAGATCTCAGAGATGGGTAAGCTACGTACACTAGACAACGGCAACGTAGCTGTCAACATCAAGCGTAAGGCATTGAAGCACGATGGTACCGCTAACTTCCCAGTATCCTTGGTGGATGCTAAGAAGAAGGTTATCGAAGTCTTCAACAATATCGGCAATGGCTCAACAGGTAACGTTAAAGTTTACCGTAATGAGTACGATGTAGCTGGTCGTCAGGGTATCTCAACAAGTTTATCTGCAATCCAGATCACTAACTTGATTGAATACACCGGATCAGTTGACTTCGACATTGAAGGTGATGATGATGTAGCAACACATGATGACTTCTAAGTAGATATCTGGGGATCCGCAAGGGTCCCCTTTATTCTTTCAAGTCAAGTGACAGGGAATGTACCAACAAGAACCTAAAAGGAACCATTGAGACAGGCTCAAATGGTATTTCTACTACCAGCACTGATGATTATATCCTTCCTTCTGAATATAATGGACAGAAAGTAACATAAAGAAGTATACGTCTTATGATAAAACTCTCTAAAACAAGCAAGATGCCACGGAAATGTAAGTCATGGTCAACGGAGGCCATAGATACCTGCCCCGGAAGTATCAAAAGTAAGTTAAACGGTGTAGTTGAACTGGTGGATGCCTGTAAGGGCTGCTATGCAACGACTGGGATGTACCATATGCCTAATGTTAAGGCTCCAAGGGTACATAATAAGCAGGATTGGAAGCGTAAGGGGTGGGAAGACGACATGGTCTCGGCTCTTAGGGACGATGAACTGTTCAGATGGTTCGATTCAGGTGATTGTTATGACCTTAGATTAGCTAAGAAGATCAAGCAAGTCATCATGAGGACACCTCTGACTAAGCATTGGTTCCCAACAAGGCAGCATAAGTTCCCTAAGTTCACCAAAGTATTAACTGAGATAGCTGAACTGACTAACGCAGTTGTAAGACTATCCTCAGACTCGGTAACTGGTGGGATAATAGAAGGACCCAATACGTCTACTATATACAGCGATGGGTTACCAAAAGGATCTACAATGTGTGGTGCATACACTCGTGATGGTAAATGCGGGGATTGCAGGGCATGTTGGGATAAGACAGTTAAGGTTATAGCTTACCCAGCACATGGGAAGAAGATGGCCAAAGTAATTAAAATGATTGAGGTAGTATGATGGAAAACACAATGAACAACAAGCGTAAAACATGGTCTTTGAAGGATAGCAACTATGCATGGCGATCTACACTGATTGGTGTCTCGAATGAAGAGATTGCACGAGACATTGGACGTACTCCAGCGGCTGTGAGTGTGCACCTAAGTAACCGTAGAATGGCTTCTATCAACGAAGCTAAAGTCACTGTGAAGACTAAACCTCAACTTCAATTAGCAGTAGAGACTAAGCCAACTGTGACAGCTAAATCCGAGACTAAAGTTAAGGTAAAGGCAGCGCCTAAGGTAGTCCCTAAGGTCGAGGCTAAGTCTTTACCAGCTATGGAATCAGTTATGATACTTGGAAGCATCTTTGTATGCTCATGGCTTGTACTATTGACTATTAAGGTATTCCTATGAAAACCATATTAGCAACCTCCCTAGTGCTCTGGTTGATTCTCTCATGGATTACACACGTAATCACATGCTTTGTTGCTGGTACTTGGGGTTTCCTCATCGCAGGAGCTATTGTAGCACCTATCGCTGTGGCCCACGGGACTTGGTTGTGGTTTCAGTAGAGCCTTGACCTCTAGGTTACTCTCTAGATCTTTTAAGTACCTTATAGAACCTTAATAACTAGGAGTAACCTATACATGAAAGAACACGTTAAGTACGTGGAAGGAATTGTGAAGCCTGAAAACCTTACAAAGAAACCAAAGATTGCCATAACAGAGTCATCCCTTGCAAACCTTAAACCTAAGTGGGATAAGGAACATATGCAGATGATGGGAGCTAAGAGTGTTATCAAGCGCAAGGCTAACAGAGAAGCTCGTGAGAAGATGAAGGAAACGGTTGAGATCCTCAAGTACCTATCAGATGGTGTGCTTACAGATATGCCTACGGGGCTTACTGTGATGCAGATTATGATGCTACGTGCTATTCAAGATGGTGACCCTGCAGAAGCCTCAAAGCTTGCAGCTACTATTGCTGAGTACCAACAGCCTAAGCTTCAACGTACAGAGAATATCAACACCAACATTAACTTAGAAGACTTGACCGATGAAGAGTTAGCACAACAGCTAGCAATCATCAACACTCCAGTCTTAAGTACAATTAAGGATATTGAAGGTGAGGTAGTAATAGATGACAAGTTATAATGACATAACAGGTGATGCTCTTGTATCAAAGAGTAACACTGAGAAGTACCGCAGTGAGTACGATAGGATCTTTGGGTCTAAGACTAAATGCACTGAGTGCGACAGGGGTGCAGACGTAATTAAACCTGTCATATGCAAGGAATGTAGAGGTGAAGGGTAATATCTTAGAGTTCCTTAAGGGCTTCACCTTAGTATTAACAATAGCACTACCAGCCATTCTGGCAATAGTAACTACTTTAAGGATTTACAATGAATACTAAAATGATATCCGTAGACGAAGCATACTTCAAGGCTATCCAGCGAGACAGTGAGTTCTTAGAGATCCTTGAGACCTGTGGTGTAAACCACCATACTGGATGGGATCAGGCTGTGGAGATCCATGATGCGTACCTAGCTGAATCAGAATTAGATGGCGAGGAGTACAGTTATGAAGGCTGATTATATAAACCATATAGGTAATGACCTCACAGTACTCGGGGAAAACACTAAGATTCTTACATTACCCGTAGTTTTTCAAGCCGCTATCCTCGGAGTTCTCGTACTATATGGGGTAGCGTTCTTGAGTATGGACGCAGCACACAACGCAGCACATGACACTAGGCATTCTTTTGCCTTTCCCTGCCATTAGACACTAAGGATACTAAAGACAATGAAAGCAGAATACATAAGTCACATGGGTGACGACCTGACAGTAGTGAATGCTGCTAGGGTTAGCTTTGATAAGGAGTCTGTAGGTGAGCTAGGTGAGAATGTATATATGGTTGATGGGGGCTTTGAGCAGGAGTACTTACTCTCAGATAAGGACAAAGGCCTCATAGGTTATCTAGCTAAACACGGCCACTGGACGCCCTTCTCGCATCCTCAGATCACAATGCGTTACACAGTGCCTATCTTCATAGCTCGTCAAGAGTTCAAGCACATCGTAGGCTTCACTCGTAATGAGGTTAGCCGTAGGTATGTTGATGACACACCTGAGTTCTACACTCCAGACACTTGGCGTAGTAGGCCAGAAGGGAGCGTTAAGCAAGGCTCAGGTGGTTCTAGTGAAGAGAGTGAGTCTGTAGCAATCTGGTATGACAAGGTTCTTTGTGAGGCTTACGATACTTACGTAATGATGATTGACTTGGGCATAGCACCAGAGCAAGCCCGTATGGTCTTACCTCAGTCCATGTACACCAGCTACTACATCACTGGTTCACTAGCAGCCTTTGCTCGTATGGTTAAGCAACGCTCAGACCCCCATGCTCAAGTAGAGATACAAGAGTTAGCCTCTATGGTTGATGCGGTGATTAGACCTTTATTCCCCGTAAGTTGGGAAGCTTTGGTAGACTAAAGTGCACCTTAATGTGTACATTGTACATAATGAGGCGCATAGAACTGTAAGGAGTAACATATGCCAGCAACACTGGTAGCAGCAATATTCATAGTACTGAGTGGTATAATACTAATGATGCACTACTGGCTTATGCCTACTGTGTATGCAGTTGGTGTTGTTATCTCTCTGGTATCTATGGTAAGAATATTAACTTATATGAAAGGTGACGTATGAATACTGAAAGGAGTTATGGCATGACCCCTCGGGGTTCCCCAATGCCTCAGACAATTGAAGAGTGGAAACACTTGGTTGACCTTGATGAAAAGGTAATGCTACGGGACAAGGAAACTATCTCTAAGCTTAAGATGAAGATCAACCGACTAGAGCAGAAGCTTGAATCACATAACGGTAGGGTCACAGGGGTACCAAGATGAGTGAAGCAATAGAGAAGTTCTTTAATACAATGGTCATTGAGTTTGACAGTCCCATGCTTGAGGGGCATATAGACTCATACCAAGAGGAGTGGCTGAGGACTTATATGGAGTTCTATATAAAGGGTGTAGCTAATGAGTGAAGATTGTAGGTTAGAACCAAAATGGAAGAGTCTTGACTCAGCTTATGATGTTGAAGCTAAGACTAACGTGTTTGAGGGTTACGATCCTCAGAAGTTTAAACCAAACCCCAACGGATTCCAACGTGCACCTGAGCCTGAGTCAGCTATTAACTCTCAGGTAGATGGTGATCACTATAAGAAGCAGGGTGTGCAGCCACTGGAGGCTACATTCCTAAACTTTGGGTATGAAGGGTTACGTGCAGCAATCTACACTAAGGTAGGTAAGTACCTCACTCGTGCGAAGGGTACACATCGTAAAGATATAACAAAAGCAATCCACGCATTACAGATGCAACTAGAGTTCTTTGATAGAGGTGAATAATGATTAAGATGTTATCAGGCAGTAGCTGCTCCGCATGTAATATGCTAAAGGCAAGGCTAGATGCTGAGAATTTAGAGTATGAAGTACTAAGTATCGAAGAAGATGAAGGGATGGATCTCGCTAAATCACTGGGTGTACGTCATATACCTGTACTTGTAAAGGAAGTTGAAGGTAGTGTTGTAGGTACTTTGACAGGTGCTTCCTACCCCACCGATAAATACAAGGAGTTCTTTAGTTGATAGGATTAATAACAGATGTCATATGGTTAGCCTCAGCACTGGCAGTACTAACTTCAGTGGTGCTGTTTATGTTAAACCCTTTGTACGCCTTTTGGATCGAGTCCAAGTACCACATAGATCTTGAAGGTGATCTATACCAAGCAGTGTCTGAAGCTGTTGAGAAAGCAGCAGATGATGGCTTACAAATCAGTATACAATTAATAGTCGGAGAACCAGACGTTGAAGAAGCCTCAAAAGAAAAAGAAAATACCTAGTAACTCATTGGGCCTACAGGCCTTGTCGCAGAATCAGTCACACTACATAAACTCAATAGATGACAACGTAGTGTCAGTAGGTACAGGCTTCGCAGGTTCGGGTAAGACATATATCGCGTCTACATGTGCTGCTCAATTTATGATTGACAACAGAGACAGCCGTATAGTCTTATGCCGACCTAACGTTTCAGACTCCAAGTCCATTGGATTCCTTCCGGGTGAAGAACTAGACAAGATGGCCCCTTGGATCACCCCTTACACTGACATATTACGTAAGCACCTTAATGGTAACTTCGAGAAAGCCTTGCAGGCTGGTAATATTCAGGTAGTACCCTTTGAGTACATGCAAGGTAGAACCTTTGACAACTCATTCGTGATACTAGATGAAGCACAACACACCACACCTAAAGAGATTGAGATGTTTCTCAAGCGAATAGGTAAGGACTCTAAGGTTGTTATCTGTGGCGACATACCACAGGCACGACTGGGTTCTAAGTCTGGTCTTAAACTTATCATTGATATGCACAAAGACACAGCACTGCCAGAAGTATCCGAGAACATCGGTGTCACTGACTTTAATAACCCAGACGACATTGTACGTTCAATCTTCTGCAGAGAGATAACCAAAGCCTTTGACAGGCACTACTCAATGGGCGGGTAACCTAATGGTATTTGACACAAAGACATGGCTTAAGGCTATAGTAATTAAGTACGAGAGGGGTCAACCATACCTACTGCAGTACGTACTTGACAATGAAGAACTAGATAACTTAACAAAGCTTATAGATGCACTGTCCGAACTAAGGATAGATGAAGCTATAGCAGACTACAAATATAAGGGGAATGACAATCAGTGAACAAGTCAAATGAAATTCTATCAGACATAACCATCTTCTCAAAGTACGCCAAGTACATCCCAAAGGAATCCCGAAGGGAGTCATGGCATGAGCTGGTTTCACGAAACAAAGAGATGCACCAACGGAAGTACCCTCAGCTCTTTGATGAGATTGAAGGTGCTTATTCCTTCGTATACGACAAGAAGTCGCTTCCTTCGATGCGTTCGCTACAGTTTGGCGGCACTCCTATTGAGCTTGCCCCTAATCGTATTTACAACTGCGCTTATCTACCTGTTGAAGACGTAGAATCCTTCTCGGAGACTATGTTCCTACTACTTGGTGGTACAGGTGTAGGCTACTCAGTGCAACGTCATCACATACGTAAGCTACCTGAGGTCGTAGGGCCTAAGAAGCGTACACGTAGGTTCCTTGTATCAGACAACATTGAGGGCTGGGCAGACGCTATTAAGGTGCTTGTTGAGGCTTACTTCAAAGGTGCTATGGATGTTGACCTTGATTATCGTGATGTACGCCCAAAGGGTGCACGTTTAATCACCACAGGTGGTAAAGCACCGGGTCCACAGCCACTTAAAGACTGTATTCACCACATCCGAGGTGTCCTAGACACTGCAATTGGACGTCAACTGACCTCATTAGAGGTTCATGACATCATGTGTTACATCGCTGATGCTGTGTTAACAGGTGGAATCCGAAGAGCAGCTATGATTTCATTGTTCTCTATGGATGATGATGACATGTTAGGCTGTAAAGCTGGTGAATGGTACATCGCTAACCCTCAACGAGGACGTTCTAACAACTCAGCAGTCATGTTGCGTCATAAGATCACCTCAGGTGAGTTCCAGAAGCTATGGAAACGTGTAGAACTGTCAGGTTCAGGTGAACCCGGAGTATACTTCACTAACGATAAGGACTGGGGGACCAATCCATGTTGCGAAATCGCGTTACGCCCCTATCAATTCTGCAATTTATGTGAGCTGAATGTATCAGATATCACATCTCAATCAGATCTTAACGAAAGAGCCCGAGCAGCAGCCCTAATTGGCACTCTTCAGGCTGGTTACACAGACTTCCACTACTTACGGGACATCTGGCGTGAGACTACTGAGAAGGATGCACTGATTGGTGTTGGCATGACAGGCATTGGCTCTGGTGTCATCTTAAACTATGACTTAAAAGAGGCAGCAGATGAAGTTGTTAAAGAAAACAAAAGGGTTTCTAAGCTTATGGGTATCAACCCTGCTGCTCGCTGTACTACTGTTAAGCCTAGCGGCACTAGCAGTTGTGTACTTGGTAGTTCTTCCGGTATCCATGCTTGGCATAATGATTACTACATTCGCAGACAGCGTATTGGTAAGAATGAAGCGCTTTATCAGTACTTCTTGGAGAACCATCCAGAACTTGTGGAAGACGAATACTTCAACCCCCAATCGCAAGCAGTAATTGAGATTCCACAGAAGGCCCCAGAAGGATCCATTCTGCGTACTGAAAGCCCCATCGAGTTACTTGACAGGGTACGTAGGTTTAACACTGAATGGGTAGCACAGGGTCACATAGAGGGTCAGAATGCACACAATGTATCCTGTACCATATCTGTACGTGATGACGAGTGGGAACTGGTAGGTGAGTGGATGTGGAAGAACCGTAACACCTTCAACGGTATTGCAGTACTACCTTATAACGGTGGCACATATATCCAAGCACCATTTGAAGATATAACAGAAGAACGTTACAACATGATGGAGAGTTCACTAACATCAATCGACCTAGGTAATATCATTGAGTCTGCAGACGAGACTGATTTGAGTGCTGAAGTTGCATGTGGTGGTGGTGGCTGTGAAGTACCTTAAATAATCGACCTGAGTAGGTCACTGTAAACTGCTTAATAGTCTTTGGAGGACTACAGTATGATTGAAACAGAAAGATACAAAGCCTACATGGTTTCATGTGAAAAGCGGATTGAAGCCCTAAAAGCTATGGATGTGGCTAAGAAAGCTGAAGCTGAAGCTGCAAGTGTACAGCAGGCTGCATACTGGGACTACATGACTGAGGGTGAGTCTGATGACTAAACTAATATGGGATTTAGAGACCAACGGTCTTATACCAGAAGTTGACACGATATGGTGTCTTGTGATGCAGGACATTGAGACTGAGGAGATCTTTTCTTACTCTGATTGGGATGATGCACTTCCCTCTCTGGCTGAAGGGCTCCAGAAGCTCCTAGAAGCTGATCTGATAGCCGGTCACAACATAATTGGATATGACCTACCAGTTCTTAAAAGGCTGCTAGGATGGGAACCCAGAGAGTCTCAGAAGATCTGGGATACTCTTATCATGTCACAGTTATGTATGTTCCAACGCTCACACAGGCATGGTCTTGCAGGTTGGGGTGAGTTCTTCAAGTATCCGAAAGGAGACTATAACGATTGGACTAACTACAATCAGGAGATGCTGACATATTGTATACAGGACGTTACATTGAATACTCTGGTATACAACAGACTTTCCAGAGAGGCATCCATTCAGATCAAAGCACGACCTATGTTTAAGCAGGCTTTAATACTTGAGCATGACTTTGCACAGGTTAACGCAGAAATCACAGCCAAGGGTTGGTTGTTCAACATGAAGAAGGCTGAGAACCTTAAGCGTGACCTCACATGGAAGCTACATGCCATTGAAGATGAACTCGAACCCAGTCTGGGATCTGTATGTGTACTGAAGGGTACCAAAGAAGTCGATAAGATTGTCAAGAAGAATGGTGACTACTATAAAGCCATCACTGATTGGTATGACTTGGAGCCTGCCACTAAGGCTTCTAATGGCTTCATCTCTGGACCCTTCTCTCGCATTGAGTTCTCTGAGGTACGCTTAGGTCAGCTTATACTTGTAAAGAAGTATCTGTCTGACATTGGCTGGAAGCCTGATGACTGGACGTTCAAGAAGGTAGCAGGTAAGTGGATCAAGATGTCACCAAAGCTCACAGACAGCTCCTTAGAGCCTCTGGGTATCGTTGGTTCTATGATCAGTGACTACTACATGCTACGTCAACGTCTGTCTATGGTTGATAACTGGATTGAGATGGTCACACGTTGGGGTGACGGCAGGCTGCATGGGGATATGTTCACTATAGGTACACCTTCATTCCGATGCAGGCACCGAGGTATAGTTAACATCCCCGGAGTTCATGCGCAGTACGGTAAGGAACTAAGATCCTTGCTTACATGTGAACGTGGACACAGGCTTGTAGGTGCTGACTCAGCTGGTAACCAGTTCCGAGGACTTGCACACTACATGGGTGACGATGAGTTCACAGCATCTGTTGTTGTTGGTCAAGAATCTGATGGTACTGATGCACACTCACGTAACGCTGCTATCCTTGGGGTATCCAGATCAGTGGCTAAGTCATTCATATATGCCTATCTCTTTGGAGCAGGTATGTCTAAGCTTGGCGAGGTAGTAACAGGACTGAAGTCACCTAAGGCTGGTAAGATAGCAGATGCTAAGTTCAAAGCAGCATTCCCAAAGCTTAAGGAACTGAAGGATCAACTTCTATCCGAGTACAACACTAACAAGATGAAGACAGGTATTGGTTTCATAATTGGAGCTGATGGAAGACGAGTAATTGTAGGTTCAGAACATCAGCTACTAAACTACTTACTTCAAACACTGGAAGGGATTACATGCAAGACTGCACTTGTATTCCAGTATAAGAAGATTAAGGAATTAGGTATCAAAGGTACGTATCCGATCTTGTTCTATCATGACGAGACTGCTTGGGTTACACCTACTAAACATGCTGAAGCCGTATTAGATATCTCTGTAGCTGGATTCCGTGAGGGTCCAAAGTCTGTAGGGGTTACCTGTATGGATGGAGATGGGAAGATCGGTATTAATTATGCAGAGATCCACTAAGGCAGCTAAACGTAGGCAGAGGTTACTGGAGATGAATGCTGACCCAGTAGCCTTAGCAAGGGAGCGTGAGCGGCAACGTAGGTGGAAACGTAACAACTCTGGCTATGTCAATCATAACTGCAACATGAGGTACACAAAGAAGAAACAGAGGATGCCTGCATGGGCTGACTCTGATGCTATCCGAAAGATATACGAGGACTGTGCTGCTCTTAATGAGGAGAATGGCCCTCGGTCATATCATGTAGACCATATAATCCCCTTACAGGGTAAAACTGTATCGGGGTTACATGTAGAGAATAACTTACAGATCCTAAAAGCATCTGATAATCTGGCAAAGAGTAACAATTATGTTCAAGAATAAAGATAGGTTTTGCAAAGGTTGTGATATTCTTCTGGTAATAGGTGGTAATTGGACTGCGTCTAGAGTACGTAAATCCACCCACACATGTAGATCATGTTCTAAAGTGTATGATAAGAAGAGAGCACTAGCTCTTAAGGGTAAACCACTAATCCTTGAAGACACTATAGGTAAGGGCTGTTACACATGTAATACAACCCTAGTGTTATATGATAACTGGACTGAGTATGACGCTATAGGTGGTGTAAAGTCTTGTATGAAGTGTAAGAGTGATTATCTTAAAAAACGGGCAAGTGTCATTGAAAATAGAGTTAGAGCTAATGAAATAAGTGCTAGGGCTAGGTTCAGGGATAAAAGAGTGACACCTAAGTGGGCTGACTTGGACGCAATACGAGTATTCTACCATGAAGCTGCAGTTCTAAATGATAAACATGGGCGAGGTGCCTACCACGTAGATCATATAATACCAATTAACGGTAATAGTGTGACTGGGTTACATGTGGGTAATAACTTACAGATCCTAAAGGCATCTGACAATCTAGCAAAGAGTAACAACTATGTTCAACAATAACGATGCAGTCTTTGAGATGTTCAATAAGAGCTGTATGGAAGAAGAGATGGAGTTTGATAAGTGTTTCATTGACGCTGACTCAATCATCTTTCGTATTGCAGTGACAACAGACTCAGTCACACAAGCTAAGTCATACTTTGATAAGGCACTTGATGCTATCATGCGTGACACAGGTAGTATCAAAGGTTACGTAGCTGTCAAAGGTAAAGGTAACTTCAGGTACGGTATCTCTGAGGACTACAAGGGTAACCGTAGTAAGACACCTATGGATCCTAAGGT
>Ga0308017_1000378_pt1 | contig 13835 bp, 10 predicted proteins | sample Neamet280_FD_203145 | JGI IMG/M metagenome (GOLD analysis project Ga0308017, IMG submission 203145) | Marine microbial communities from water near the shore, Antarctic Ocean - #280 | ecosystem: Environmental > Aquatic > Marine > Unclassified | place: Southern Ocean | collected 2014-10-01
ATAATACTCTTGATCCTGCACATGCAAAAATGCAGTCTGACAAACATAGAGAAAACCAAGCTAGCTTAGCTAAAGCCTATAGTAGAGCCTTTACATCTGATGATGGTCAGCGTATTCTTTCCGATCTAACTAAAAGATTTATCTATGAAAACGATACTTCTTTTGGATCAGGTAATGTTAATTATGAATCTGCGTATCATAATGGAGAAGCAGGCGTAATTAAATTTATCATAAATCAAATGAAACAAGCGGAAATATTATAGGAATATATTATGTCAGAAGAACTTCAACAGACCGATGCTGTAGAACCAGTACGCGATACTCTGTTAGATAGTGCTGAACCAGTATTAGAGCAAGGGCAATATTATTTAAGCGAAGGAATTAAGGGTGTTGGTGAAAAGCCTGATTGGTTAAACGATAGATATAAAAGTGTATCAGACCAAGCTAAAGGATACGCTGAATTAGAAAAGAAATTTGGTGGGTTTAAAGGATCTCCAAAAGATGGTTATACTCCTCCCGAAGGAATTGAATCATCCGATGCTTTATATCAAGAGCTAGAATCTTTTGCTACAAAAACTAATATGAGTGCTGATGCGTTTGGTGAAGCTTGGGAATTGTTATCGACTCAAAACGAAGTTCAAGAAGAATACGACCAAAAAGTAGAGATTAATAAGCTAGGCGAAAGAGCGCAAGAGCGTATAAAAAACGTCGAAGGTTATATGAAAAATAATTTAAGCCCTGAAGATTATGAAATTGCACAAGGGTTAGTTACTACTGCCGATGCAATTGAACTAATTGAAATGATGGTTAATGCAACTACTGAAGCAAAACTTCCAATTGATGGCGGTGTACATCCAGAAGGTTTAACGTGGGCAGACGTAGAAGTTGAGATGTTTAGGAAAGATGATACGGGCCAATTGTTAAGAATTACAAGCCAAGCGCATGAACAAAAACTGAAAAAAATGATGGCTACGTTTGAAAATCGTGCCTAATTGTAAAATCTTCTGTAAAAAGGTATAATCCAAATACTGGATACCTATATCTATAGCCCAGTAAATTTAGGTTGATTGACTGACCATTTTTACTGGGTACTCAGTTCCAACCTTGAAAAAACTATTTTAATTTATTACTCTTTTTCGAGGAAATTCTTATGAGTAAGTTTCTATCGTCCGTAGCAGTCATTGAGTTTGACTCTATGGTAAAACACGCATATGCCAACAAAGGGCTACTTAAGCCTTCTGTTACGCTACGCAACAATGTAGTAGGTGAAACCTACAAATTCCGTCTAATGGGTCGTGGCCTAGCTAACCAGAAGTCTACTTCTGATCTAGTAACTCCTATGGATATCAATCACCAATTCAAAGTCGCTACTCTGCAAAACTGGAATGCTCCAGAATACACAGACGTATTTGATCAAGCCGATGTAAACTTTGACGAGCGAAATGAACTTGCAAGCACAATTGCAGGCGCACTTGGCCGTAGAAGCGATCAGCTAATCATTGACGAGCTAGATGCAGTAGCTGTTGGATCAACCGTTGCTGACGGTGGTACTGGTCTTACTATTGCTAAATGTATCGAAGCGCAAACTAATTTGCGTGGTAAAGGCGTAGACAATCGTGATCTATTTGCTGTTATTAACGCTGATGGACTTAAAGGTTTGTTAAACGACGAGAAAGCAACTAACTTTGATTACCAGAATGTTAAAGCACTTGTAAACGGTGACATTAACTCTCTATGTGGATTCCAGTTTATTACTTTGGAAAACCGCACTGGTCGTGAAGGTGGACTTTCTGTAGCCGCAAACGTAGTAGACTCGTATTTCTATCAGCGTGAAGCTGTTGGACTTGCAATCGGTATTGACATTAAAACTTCTGTTGATTGGATTGCCGAGCGTACTTCTTGGTTGTGTAATGGAATGCTTAAAGCAGGCGCGGCTGTGCGTGATGCTGAAGGTGTTGTTAAAGTTCAATACAAAGACAACGTATAAGGAGAATTATCGTGGCTTTTGAAAGAAAAAACTTATCTCGTATTGGCGGTTCGGGTTTTGGAAATACCGTCTGGATGCATTCATCTACTGATGCCTATGCAAGTGTAAACGCGGCTGATTATTTTAAGCCTGCTATTACCGAAATGGCTAAAGGCGACTGTATTTGGGTCGTAGATACTGCTACTCCAACTGTCTATGTCACATATGTAGACGCGCATTCTTCTAGTGCAATTAGTACTGCAACTGGTAATGCTGTAACAGCGTAAGATTTAAGGGGGGTTCGCCCCCCTTTTTTATTTGAGGCTATTATGAAAAATGGTTTGTACGCTAATATCCATAGAAAAAGAGCTAGAATAAAAGCCGGAAGCGGTGAAACAATGAGAAAGAAAGGTGCTAAAGGCGCACCTACAAATAAAGCCTTTGTAAAATCTAAGAAAACTGCAAAAAAAAGCTTACTAAGCTAAAGGTATATCATGGCAAATAAAATCCAATTAATATCTAACGCATTAGTTTTAATTGGTGATTTACCAATTACCGATTTGTCTGGCAATACTCGCGCACAAACTGTTGCTAATGCCTTGTATGACAATATTGTACAAAACGAAATGACAAAATTTAGGTGGGGTTTTGCAAGAAAAATTGCAACTGCATCTAAGCAAGTAGCATCGCCTGTAGGTACAACGTGGGACACAATGTATCTGCTTCCTGCCGATTTATTATTCTTAATTAATGTTAATCCAAATGCAAGATATGCATTGTACGGTAATATGATGTACACCAATACAAGCGGTATTGTATATGTCGATTACATCCACAATGCACCAGAAGCATTATGGCCTGTATATTTTCAACAAATGATTCAATATCGTTTGGCAATGGATTTTGCGCCATCAATACGGGATAGCGCAGTATCAATGGAATTAATGGCAGAACAATACTCTAATGCATCCAGAATGGCTCGGTTTACTGATTCACAACAGTATCCTGTTCAGCCACTAGTAGATCAGCCCTTTGTTCAAGTAAGGTACTAAGATGCCTAAAACCACATTTACGCAAACTAGTTTTGTAAGTGGTGAGTTATCTCCGCTTGTAAAAGGCCGTACTGACCTTGATCAATATTATCAAGGTGTTGAAAATGCAGACAACGTATTAATTGTTACTCAAGGCGGTTTAAAAAGACGCGCAGGTACACAATACGTTGCAACTGCACCAACTATCCTTGTTAACAATACTGCAGATCCAACCTCAAGTGTAGTTGGTCAAGGTACGGTAGATAATTTAAACGACTTTAATCCTGCTACGTCTATGATTACTACGCAAGTAGGAAATTTAGGGACGGTAGGCGAACCCGATTTTGTTGTTGCACAATACGATGAAAGCGGTGGGGGTAATTTATTTAACGATACGTTTTTTGTGCAAGTTAACAATATAAGAATAGCTAACACTAACGGCACTGCATACACAGGTTCACAAAGAGCTTTGTTACGTATTCAAGTTTCTAATGACGGCAATGTATGGCAAAACCTTGGATCTTCTTTTTATGTTGAATCAACTCCTAAATCTTTTAGACGGCAGGTTATAGCTCCACTTGTAACTAAATTTATAAGGTTAGTTAGAACTGAAGAAAACGTTGGTCAGATCTTAACAGGGCTTGGAATTGCAACAGGTGGATTTGAATGTTTAACAAGTAATTTAGATTCCTCATTTGTAAAAACGTTTGATTTTTCTGTGTCCATAGATGAACATTATTTATGCGTATTAACTGGGGGTGCTGAAGTAAGCAGCTCTTTAGGAAATATGCAAATTTACAAAATAACTGCAGATCAAGTAAGCTATAAACCAGTAGCATCATTACAAATACCAATTAAATCTTCTCAGGTACCAACTGTTAGATCAGTACAAACCGAAAATGTAATGCTGTTATTTCAAGAAGATCTTGTTCCATTAAGAATTATAAGAAACGATGTAGGAGCCAATAATTGGGATTGGGTTGTTGATGAGATTCCTTTTTTAAATGTTCCTCAATTTGATTACAATGACGCAAAAAGCCCTACTCCGGTTGATTATGTAACCATATTAACTTTTTCGAATTTTGAAGTAGGCGAATCATATCAAATTGATGTTGAAGGGATACTAAGCAAAAACATAATTTATGCTACGAACCAATCTTCAACTGCATTTAACTTGCAAAAAAATCTGCAAGAAATGCCAAGCTTTGGAGATACCGGAGTCGAAGTATTAGCGCAAAGTGCTACAGTGTTTCAAATTACTGTATCGGGAGAGTCTACAAAAGATTTTGAAGCGTGGACAGGTTTTGCAACTGGTGGCCCATCAACAACTCCTCAATTGACATTTACAATTCCTGGGGGGTCTCCTACTGCAGTTTCTCGCAAAGAAGATGTGTGGTCAGCTACCAGAGGGTATCCAAAAATTGGAGCGTTCTTTGGAGGCAGATTGTGGTTTGGCGGCACTAAGTCAAAAAATCAAAGTTTATTTGCATCTAGGTCTGGATCATTTTTCGATTTCTTTACTGAAGCAGGTGACGATGATGAAGGTATATTTATTACTATATCTTCTCGTAAGCTAACTCAAATTGTAGATGTAAATCCGGATAGAGGTTTACAAGTATTTACTAACGGATCTGAGTTCTTAGTTACTGGAACCACTCCATCTAATATTGCTGTGGCTTCACAAACTCAGCATGGATCTTTAAATTTAGAAGTGCAGTCCGTTGACGGTGCAACTTTGTTTGTTGACGCTAACGGAAATACTTTAAGAAGTTACATATATAACTTTAATGAAGATGCGTTTATTAGTAATGACATTTCAGTATTTAACAGTCAATTAATTAATCAACCCAAAGATATGGCTATATTAGATGGGACAACATCTGAAGACGCTAATTGGGTATTTATAATTAATCAAGATGGCAATGCGGCAATATTAAACACATTGCGCAGTCAAGATATTAACGGATTTACTAAATGGACAAATGCTTCAACTAACAGTGATTACCCTTTAATTTTAGAAACCGTTTCTGTAGTTAATGACGAACTATTCGTAGTGTACAAGCGTGACAGTTCGTTTAAACCTGAACGTTATATAGCGCGATGGACATTCGATCAGTTTTTTGACGTAGGTGTAAAAATTACGAATAAAGATTTAATAAGTGCCGATTATAAACTTTATCTATCAACTAAACATTTAATAGGCGACACTGTTAACTTAGTAGCTCGCGGCACTAACTTTAGCAAAAGAGTCGTTGTATCTACAGGCGCGCCAATACAAATTGGAACAGAAGTTATTTACTCGTATGTTCAGTTAACAAAATCTGAAGCAGAATTTATATTAGGCAGTCCAACCCCTTTTGCTAAAATCGATGTTGAGGTTGGATTTAATTTTGTTGTAACAGTTAAACCAATGCCTTTAAATACAAACGCAACTAATATTGCAGGTTCAAATCAAATGCGGATAAAGAAAGTTTCGCGAATGAACATAAGAATGTTTGAATCAGCAGGAGTATTTGTAGATGGCAATCCAGTGCCAATTAGGGAATTTGGTGCGGCTGGCCCAAGTTCTCCATTAAATAATAACCTACCAATTAAGTCAGGTATTATTGAGAATAACAATGGAGGCAATGGATGGGGCGTTGATGTAGTTCCAGTAATTACAGTTCCTGATCCAACACCATTCCAAATGCAGGCTATTGAATATCAAGTAGAATCTTCCTAATGAATGTAACTAAACAAGATCAGATTTTAAAATTACAAGATATTATATTAAAATTAGATCAACAAGTTAACTTAACAACCTCTCACCATTTTAGTGAGGGTTTGTACGCTAGGGAATTAACGATTCCTGCAGGTGTGGTTGTAGTTGGTGCTAAACATTTAACAACACACATGTATATGGTTGTAAAAGGTAGATGTAAAGTACTAAGCCAGTTTGGAGATTATGAAGTTGAGGCACCTTTTATTGGTGAAACGATCCCTAATACAAAGAGAGTAATATTAGCAATAACCGATTGCGTTTGGATTACATTTCACCCTACTGATTTAACTGACGTAAAAGAAATTGAACAGGCTATATTAGAGCCAGAGGATATATAAATGTCATTTTTAGTAGCGGCCGCAGTAGCAGTTGTAGCAGGTCAAGCAGTAAGTACTTATGCAACTATTCAGGCAGGCACTGAAGCAGAAAAAGCCGCAAGGGTTCGTGCTAGAGAATTAAAACTCCAAAACAAAATGGATGAGGCAGATAGACGAGCAGAAGTTAACAGGTTATTAGCACGTAATATAAATAGCCAAGCGGCAGGTGGCATATTAGGTGAAGGAACGCCTGCAAGTGTAAGTTTAACAACAGCGGAAGATTTAAGCACTTCTGAAGCCGGAGCAAGTTTAACTGCACGATTACAAATTGCACAAGTTGAAAGGCAAGGAGCGCAAGCTAAAAAACAAGGTTATCTAAACGCGACGTCGAGTTTATTAAAAGCTGCACCTGAATTAGCATCAGCCGCCAAAACAATTAGTGCTTAGGGAAAAAACATGGCTATTGAAAGATTACAAATAAAAAACATGTTTAGAGCGCAAGCTTTAGATACAAGTCGTGTAAGAACGATGCAAGCACTAGCAGGTGTTGGTCAATCGCTTTCTAATCTCGGATCTATGGCAGGCGAAAATATTGCTAGTTCAAACGCAAATAACACTGCTAGAGATTTAATGGAAGAAGCTAATTTAGGCGAAGTAGAAATAACGAATGAAGACGGTTCGAAAGATACTGTAACAAAATACGACAACATTCCACAGCAATTTGGTTGGGGTGCAAGAGCAGTTGATAGTGCAATTAAAGCAGGGTATAGAGCTACCGCTAAAAACAATAGTACAAAAATTACATCTGTGTCTCGCGAAGAATATCCTAACGATCCTGAAGGGTACATAAGGGACGTAGAAGCAAGCATGAAAGGCATGTCTTCACAAATGCCTATTGAACTATCTGAGCAATTTGAAACTTATACTAAAGCATCGATGGAAGTTGATCTTCGAGCAATTAGAGGTGTAGCAAGGCGAGAAGCATTAGTTGAATCGGAAGCTGAAGTTGAGCAAATGATTAAGCATACAAATGTGTTAGCTAGTACATTGGCTTTTGACGGCAATGTTTTTGACCTTGATAAGATTGTTGCAGACTTTGCAGAAGAAGGTCAGAAGTTAGTTGACGAAAACTTAATGTCGCCTACTCAATTTGAGAACGAAAAGTTTACTTTAATTGAGCAAATAACTGAACAATCTGTTTTAGGTAGTGTTGATCAAATAATTAGTGCCGAAATGGTTACAGACAAGGACGGTACTCAAAGAAGAATTACCCATAGAGAACGCATAACTGCGGCAGAAAACGCATTAGAAGTTTTCAAAGATTCTAAAGGAACACCTGTCGCTGATCCGTTTAATCCAAAAGGGCCTCCGGTATATTTAAGTTTAGAACAGCACGATAGAGTTACGACTCAAATTCGAGCGCAGATTTCTGAAGCTAACCGAATTGATAGACGAGACACGTTGTTAGCAAAAATTGATGTAGTAACTCAACAAAACAACAATATGCAAAGTTGGGACAACGACACGTTATATAACCAAGATTCAAACAACGGTGGGTATAGTCCTGATGAATTAGCACACCAGTTAAACGAACTAGTCAGAACAGGAAACATTACTGAAACGCAATCTAACATTAGAAAAAAATTAATTACTTCTAAAAAAGCTATTACTGCTATTGACGATACCGATTCTGCTAACAAAATTGTAAACAGTGTTTATGCAATGCTAGGAGAAACCGATCCGCTTGAGTATCAAAAAAAATACATGCAAATTTTTAATGAAATGGCTCGGTTGCAAGACGTAGGAAAATTAACAAAAGACAAAGTTCAATCGCTAGAAGGATCTATAACCTATTTAACTGCGCCTTCTAATGCCAAGTCAATTAAAAGACTTAGTAGAAGATTATTTTCAAATGATACGAGGAATGCAATTGATCGCGAAATACCTAGCTACTTACGCTCACAAGTTCAGCAACAAATATTCACAGAAGCTTGGCCTCTTGTTGAAGCGGCTCAAGTTAAGGCTGAAGCAGATGGTGATACTTTTGGAGATAATGAACGTGAAAAGATATATTCTATGGAAGCAAATAGAATTATCGACGAGACACAAAAGACTGAAGCTTATAAAGGGGCTGAAATCCTTTCTGGGCGTATGAAAGCAGTTCCAACTGTAGAAAGTGGATTTGAGTTACGAAATATGAATGGAAGAGATAGGTACGTTAGACCTGTCTACGATAGCAACGGTAAATTAATAGACATTGAATATTGGGATGGTCGTTAATGGCAATTGATTCAGCGCAGTTAAGAATTGATGCTTATCTTGCTAGCACAGACATAAGCAATCTTGACGACACTAGGTTAGAAACAGAGCTTAACGATCCTGATGTGATTGTTAACGAACCAATTGTGCAAGAAACAATTGTAGAAACTGACCCAATAGCTCCGTCTGAAGATGAGTTGTTTGAAAGAGAAATGCGCGTTCAGTCTTACAACGAAAGTATAAGTTCCCAGGATAATGATCTCGGCTACTTAAACTTGCCAGAATATAATCTAAATGCAATGGGAGAGCAGTTAGACCCAGACGTAGATAAAGACGATATTAATTTTGTTCAGGTGCAAAGTGACCACAACGAAAATCAAATATTAAAAGTATCTGAATTATTATTTACCCCTAACGAAATAAGTTATTTTAAAAAAACGCCAATCGGAATTAGCGAGGCAGGCAGATTTTTAGATGTTGAAGACTATTTGCCTGCAGGCGGTTTTTATAAAGGATACGAAGCATTAAGTGTTCAAACAATCGCCAATGATATACAAGAAGGAAAAGATGTTTCTAATAATGATCTAAAAACTTTTAATGATTATTTAAAGAAACATATGGAAGTCCAATTGAGAGGATTCACTTGGGCAGGTGGTGTTAGATACTACGGTACGCCAATGCCTGCATTCATTGCTGAATTTATGTTTTCTGGTGGTGTAGGAAAAGTAGCGCAAAAAGCTACGACTCAAGCATTAATAAAAGGTGCAGTTCAAAGTTCAATAGCTGCTTCTGAAAAAATAGCGATAGGTACATTAGGCTACGGTGCAAGAGGGGCGGCTATGACCGTTGCTATGGCACCATCGGTTTCACGAACTTATGGACAATTAAGGGTAAACGAACAATTAACTTTAACTGAACAAGGTAGAGCAATATTAAGCGAAGCTGAAGAATCTCCTGCTATAAGTGTAATGAAAGCATACGCGTACACTTCTGTTGACGTTGTATCTGAAATGACGGGCGCACCACTAAGCCGCGTTATAGCTCCACTAACAAATAGAATGGCTAGTAAGGTCTACACTACGGCAACTAGCGCACTGCCTCCAAAAGTAGTAAACGGATTCTTAGACGCGTATCAAAAAATAAAACCAAATGCCGCTTTGCAAAACGTACTAGACAAAGCAGGATGGCATGGAATGCTAATGGAGCTTGGCGAAGAAAGAGTCGCTGATGTCTTACGAGTACACGCTAACATAGCGTTTGGTGAGTCGTATACGTTTGACGAAATACTTGATCAAATAACTCCAAGTAAAGAACAATTTTTAATTGAAGCAGGAATCATTGGGGGCTTAAAAACAGCTTCATCGGCAATAGCAATAGGTCAAAATGTACTGTCAAAAAGAATGTACAACGAAGAAGACATTACATTAGCAACTAGTACGTCAGAAAATGACGTAGAAAATTTAGTTGAAGAAAGTTTAAACATTGAAATTGAACCACCAGATGTTAATTCGCCAGAAGCAATTTACACTTTAGAGTCTCAAGAAGCGTTTGAACTTGATGAAACAAAGCCGGACTCTGATGTTGATATGGATACGTACGTAGAGTATGAATCTAGTTCGCAGAAGGTGGCAGAAGATCAAGTAAACTCTAAGTTACAAACAGCTTATAAGCGTGTTGCAGAATTAAAAAGATTAGCAAAACGCAATAATGACAGATTTGTTGATTGGATTTTAAAAGGTGGTCAACTATCTTATGATCAGCTATCTAGCATGGGAATTGATGGACTCTCATTAGACTCTGTTAACCAAGCTTTAAAAGGAAAAATTCCTAGAAGACCTTGGATTCGAAATACGAATAACCCAAACACTGGCCCTACGCAAACGATAGATCAGTTAACAGAAAGGTACAACAGCGATTTTGTACCATATGATCCTAATATATCTACTGATCAATCTGCACAAATTACCAATGAAGAAATGGTAGACATAATTCGTGAGTTTGTTTATGAGCAAGGGTTCAGAGGTCAAACAGGATTCGAAGCAATTATGGATCTTGAGGTTGCTGCTGAAATATTAGAACTAGAAAATGAAATAGACTTTTTTAGTCAGATGAGTGCGCGAGATGCAGACCTCTATTTTAGTGACATGACTTTAGATTTACCCGATCTTGGTAATGCAGATTACAACAATATAAATACAAATATTCCACTTGAAACAGAGATTGATCTAGAAACAATTTATGCAGACAGTGCGCAGGACATAGATCAAGAGCTTATTAATCAAGACATCGATGCAGAGTTGAGAGGGTTTTTGCTTAACTATATGCCAGTGTTGCCACAAATAACTGAGCAAGATGAAGCAGACATACCAATTCCTAAAATTGATTATAGTGAAAGCAACGCTGATGCAATAAAAACTGCTTGGGTAACTAAGTACTTTGCAATTGATAAACTCGTTTCAATGTACGAAGGCAAATACGGAGCTATACCTGACAGCTTTAATCCTAAGTTATTGATCAGTGCTTATGGTGGAATTATTGGTCGATTTGAACAGGCAGTAAAATTTGGAACATTTAAGTTTACCATTGACGGAAAAGCTATTAGAACGGGTCAAGGTTTTAAACCTATTCTTGATATTTTTGACGGATTAATAATTCCAATTGAAGGCAATCGAGCGCAAAGAAAATTAGATTTAAATAAGTATTTAATTGCTAGGCGTATACAACAAGATATACAAAATTATGTTAACAAAGAAACTGGCGAAGATTTAGTTGGCCCAGTGCAAGAGCGCAGAGCATCTAAAGAACAACAGCTTCAGGCTGATTTAGATTTGGTGTCGCTAGAAATTAAGTACGGAGACAGTATAGATTACTTTGATCGTACTGCTAGAGAGTTGTATGCATATCAAAGACGCAATTTAGAATTGCTTGTTGATTCTGGAAACATGTCTCGCGATAGGTACAAACAAATTATTGAAGATAATCCTAACTACATACCGTTTCATCGCGTTATGTTAGATACATTATTTGATAAAGATGGAAATGTATCAAAAGAAACTGCTCAAATTTATAAAATCCTTGGAGCGGAAGAAGCTAACATAATGGAAGAGACAGGGATTTTGTCTCAAAAGCAATATGACATGATTGCTAAAGAAGATCCTTCGTTAGCTAGTCAATTAAATGACATGATTGAAATCACTAAGGCCCCAAGTGCTATCAAAGGATTGTTTAACAAAGCAACATCAAGGTACATAACACAAAGGTTAACTGGGTCTCAAAGAGCCATTAAGGATCCGCTGTATTCTATAATGCAGTCTACATACAATGTAATGAATATTGCGGCACGAAACGATGTAGCACAGTCAGTAGCTAAGATGGCAGATCTTATGCCAGAACAAATACAACGTATTATGCCAACTACATTACGAGATTCAAAAAACAGAATTGTAAAAGATGAAGACGGCAAGACTATTATGGAACTCGTTACTAACGACAATTCCATAGAAGTATATGTTGATGGTCAACGACAAGCATACGAGGTTGCAAAACCTATACGCGAAGCATTGAACATGCAAGACATCAAAAGCATGGCTATGTTTGAAAAGATCTTTGTTACACCAATTACTTTATTTAGAATTGGAACAACAATTACACCTGACTTTATATTAAGTTTGTTTTTTAGAGATCAGTTTGTTGCGGCATTGCAGTCTAAAACTGCGGCTAATCCTGTAATTGATTTACCTATGGCAATATCAGCCATGATAAACAAAACTAATTTGTACCATGAATGGCAAGCTTCTGGCGGCCAAATGACGAACTACATGGATCTGTCAGATCAAGGTATTGAAAAAGCATACGAAGATATTATGGACGACAGTTCATATTTAAACAAAGTAATAAAGTCTTATGGCTTAAAACCATTAAGAGACATGCAAAGAGCATTCGATTCAGTTACTAGAATATCGATTTACAATGCTAATGTACGAGCAGGAAAGTCTAGTAGAGAAGCATCTTATGAAGCAAGAGAAGCATTAGCAGACTTTCAAAAAGCAGGAACACAGGCAGAAAAAGTTAATAGATATCTTCCATTCTTTAACGTAGCAATTCGTGGTACGGATGTAATGCAAAGGTCTGCAAGAGAAAATCCTGCTAAATTTGCTTTGATAGGTCTGAGTACTATTACTTTGCCAAGCTTAATATTAACTGGTTATTATTTATTTGGGGCTGATGAAGAAAGTCGTAGAGCATATTTAGCATTGCCGCAATCTGATAAAGATTATAATTGGATGTGGCGCAATGAAGATGGCACTTGGAGTGCAGTTCCGAAACCATACGCCCCAGGATATTTGTTTGGCACGATGCCACAGAAGTACCTTGAATGGATGTATGCGACACATCCTAAAGATGCTAAAGAGTTCTTTGTTGATTTTATACAAGGAGCTACAACGAGTGTAAGCCCTATTCAAAGCATTCCTGCAGTAGCACCACCGCCTCTTAAAACTTGGCTAGAAATAAAAAGCAATTATTTGTTTTATAACGAAGGTGCAGTTATCCCAACGTATAAAGTAAATATGGAACCGGATCTGCAAGCTAGTAGATTTGGAAGTTCTACTGCTACATTAATCGGTGACAAATTTAATATGTCGCCAATAGTTGTAGACAAAATAATTAAAGATGTATTAGGTAATGCAGGTCAGTATGGATTAGATGGAGCAGAATTACTTTCCGACAAATTAAAAGATGCTAGAAATGAGCCTATTCCTGCTGACCCAAGTAAATTGCCAAGGATTGTAAGAAGATTTATTAAACAAGATCCTTTGTTAGCTAGATCTGAAACTGAAAATGCATGGTGGGATACATATTCTATTGTACAAACAAAAATAAATTCGTTAAGGGAATATGAGAAACTTCCCGATTTAAAACAAGCGGATGAATATGAAAACAAATTTAAGACTATTTTTGATCAGCAATATCAAATGCTAGACAACGGTAAACTAATATCGCAATTGTATCGTGAACGTAACGAAATAATAGATGATGCTAATTTAACCGTTGAAGAAAAAGATAAACAGTTAGAAAGAATTAACGTTGAAAAAAATGAAGTTATTACAGAATCACTAAACGAATTTAACAATGCCATACAGGATGCAAACTAATGACAGTTCCAACTCAAGTAACTAGAAATGATGCAATAGCTATTGCCGGTCAAGTAGCTTATGACTTTGGATTTGAAGCTTTAACGGATGCTGACCTTCAAGTGTACGTTAATGGACTGCCAGAGTCAGGTGGATATACTATCGCGCGTAACATAGCTCCGCAAATTGGTGGCACTGTTACATTCTTCGCCCCATATATTCCTACAGCAGGGCAAAATGTAAGCCTTGTTTTAGAGATGCCTCTTGATCGCACTACTGATTATCAGAACAGCGGTGACTTTTTAGCAAGTGCAGTTAACGCTGACTTTGACAAAATATATATTGGTGCAATTCAAAACGAAAACTTTT
>Ga0308017_1000379_pt1 | contig 13773 bp, 11 predicted proteins | sample Neamet280_FD_203145 | JGI IMG/M metagenome (GOLD analysis project Ga0308017, IMG submission 203145) | Marine microbial communities from water near the shore, Antarctic Ocean - #280 | ecosystem: Environmental > Aquatic > Marine > Unclassified | place: Southern Ocean | collected 2014-10-01
GATTAGTTGATAGATAAATAGGTGTATTAATATCTGACCAAAATTTATCATAGGTCCTTTCTAGAGGGGACCAGAGATCCTCAGAAGAATCAAAAGTTGATATTAGAAGTGCAATATCATTCATTTTCAGAATAAATTAAAGGTTTAGGAATAATAATAAAAGAAATAATTACAAAAAGTAACCTGGAATCATTTAACATTCCACTAACTAAAGAATTAAGAAAAAAGAATAACAATAAATAAAATAACAGTGGATATAATGAAGTTTTATCATTTTGAAATTTGAATTCCATATTCACAAGCAACTTCTAATAATAAATTATGAGGGTATTCTAAGGGCATCATATGGGTTGGTCTAATTTCATTGGATAATGTTTGCCAATTTCCTGCCCCAACACCCAAAGGATAATTTTGTAAGAGAATAAATGATCCAATTGCTAAATTTGTTCTGGTACTAGTTGATTGCTTACTACCTCCTTTCTTTGAAACATTCATAAATACTCTATCAAATTCCACAACCTTTGATATTTTATTTCCAATCCCAGGAAATAATAGTAAAGAAAATAATAAACAAAACACAATACTTATTTTAACAATTACATTATTAAAATTTAAAATTATAAAAATAAAACCTGTAAGAAACAAAGCTAATATCGGCCCTCTACTTCCACTAGCTAAGGCCAAAATGAAAAAAATGACTATAACAAGATACTTATAAAATGTTTTAATCTTAATTGGCAAAAGCAAAAGAGAAAGAATACCAAATCCCATCCACCTTGCAAAAACAATAGGACCACCCCCAAGTGCTGCCATTCGACCATCAGTTCTATCAGATAATGACAATCCAACTGATGAAAGTAGAGCTAAAAAGCAGCTTACTCCTAAAAGTATATAAAATGTCTTTAGCGCATCATCTCTATTGTATTTTTCAATTATAATAATAGAAACGGGTACTATAATAAGCCAAAAATTAATAAACTTTTCAAAACCAAATTCTGTAACATCAAAAATAAGCCACAAGATAGGACCGGTAGTCAAAACTAATAAGTAGAAAGAATAAAGTAAAGTTTTAGATTTTGACAATGCAATCTTTTTTATAGAGGAAAACAATATTAAGACTGATATTAGATATACAACACTAACTAATAGAACTAAATTAATACCAGCAATTACTAATCTATCATCATAAACTCTACCTATTGCTAAAAGAGCGCAAGCTGAAAACATAAATACCCAAGAAAAAAACGCGTTACCTTTCATATTGAATATATTTAAAATATGAATAAATTGAAAGAATTACAGATACTAATGAGGATATATACATCAACAGAAATGAACTTTCTTTTGATGTATATAAATTAAATTCTGAAAAAACTATAGCAAAAACTATACTCAACAAGAAAAAGATTACCATTCCTAGTCTAATCTTTTTTGTTTTTTCTATTGACAATGTAAGAAATGGTTGAAACAATATTGTAGAAACAAACAACAATAAGAAAGCAAAACTTAATTCATATAAGTATGAGGCAGTTTGTTCTACATCAGAAAAATTAAATGCACCTCTTAAATAAACAAATTTAACAATCTCAGTACTGTAAAAATATAAAGCTACAACCATAAGTAAACCTACTAAAATAGATATGAATAAAGAATACATCATCAATATAGTATTTTTCTTAATTGTAATTTTTCTTAGTAAAAGAGTACTTACATTACCTATAACAGCTGTTAATAATGCATTCAGCAGAACAACGGCATACATAAAGAATGTTATATCATTAGAACCATCTGCACCTGCCATAAAACGGGATGAAATAATTATAATATTAGCAAAATTACCAAGAATAAGAGTTGGAAAATTAAAATCTGAGCGATTTAATCTAACTTTAAAACCAGTATTTTCTTTTTTCAAGGGTCTAACAAAGGAAAAATACATAATCAATATACCAAACAACCTACTCACCGCCAAACCAATAACAGAAATAAGACTAATTAAAGGGTAAACTAATAAGGAAAATACTAATGAATTGGTTACTGAAGCATAAGAATATCTTAAAAACAAGCCTCTTGCTTGAAAAACAGTAAGAAATATAGTATTAATAAAGTTAAAACAAATGCTAAAACTTAGTATAAAGGAGACTCCAAAGAATAACAAATTATTTTCTAGATTTAAATAAAAAATAACTGCAGTTTGAATAATTTGACTAATCAAAAATAAATAAATAGATGACTTCTGTGAGAAATTAAATACCTCTCTCAGTGAAACCTCATTATTCTTTTCATAAAACTTTGTAAATTTTGGAAGTAAATTAGCCTTTAATGCATTTCCTGCTGTTACTTGAGAAAAAAAATCAGCTACCACTCTTAATAACAGGAAGTTTGCATATAAAATGGAAGAACCAAGAAAGAAAGCAATTACCAATTCTCTTATTAAACCAAGAACTTTTTGGAAGATATTAGTGAAAAATAGATTTGAAAAATCTTTTAGTAATTGAGAACCAAAAAAATTCTTTAGACGCATATATGTTATGCTTTTACACCAATCTGAATATACTTAAAACCATTACTTTCAATAAACTCTTTCTTAAACTGATTTCTACCATCAATAAATAAATTTCCGTTCATTTTAGATTTAATTAAATCAAAATCTGGACTCCTGAATTCCTTCCATTCAGTCACTAATATTAAAGCATCAGCACCTTCTAAAGCTGAATACTTATCATTACAATAGTTAACTTTTATATCTTTTAAATAAAATTTTGCTTCATCCATTGCTTTAGGGTCATACGCACTTACTTCTCCACCAGCTTTTACTATTGACTGAATCAAATTAATTGATGGCGCTTCTCTCATATCATCAGTCTCAGGCTTAAAAGACAAACCCCATACTGCAATTTTTTTTTCCTTCAAATCATCTCCAAATTGACTAACTAATTTGGAAAATAAAACTTTTTTCTGAGCTTTATTTACTCGCTCAACTGATGATATTAATTCAGAATTATACCCATGATCATTAGCAATATTAACTAAAGCCTGAACATCTTTTGGGAAACAACTTCCTCCATAACCACAGCCAGGGTAAATAAATTGGTAACCAATTCTCTTATCGCTTCCAATACCAATACGAACTTGATTCACATCAGCACCAACACTTTCACAAATATTCGCCATCTCATTAATAAATGAAATTTTAGTAGCTAACATAGCATTAGCAGCATATTTCGTCATCTCTGCTGAACGAATATCCATACCGATAAACCTATCATTAGTTAAAGTAAATGGAGAATATAAGTTACGCATAAGTTGCATAGCCTTTTCATCATCAGCACCAACTACCACCCTATCAGGATGCATGAAATCATTAATCGCAGCACCTTCCTTTAAGAATTCAGGATTAGATACTACATTAAAAGTTAAAGCTGAATCTCTACTATCTAAGGCAGATTGAATTTTTTCTTTAACCTTATCTGCTGTTCCTACAGGTACAGTTGATTTATCAACTATCACTAATTGATTTTGCATATTTTCTCCTATTGATTGAGCAACCTGAAGTACATATTTTAAATCAGCCGAGCCATCATTACCCATAGGGGTTCCTACAGCAATAAAAACAATTTCTACATCAGATAAAACATCATTAATATCAATAGAAAATTTTAAAGAACCTTTAGCAAAATTATCTTTTACTAAAGCTGACAACCCAGGTTCGTAAATTGGAATAACACCTTTTTTTAACTTATCTATCTTTACCTTATCAACATCAACACAAATTACATCATTACCCATTTCAGCAAAACAAGCTGCGGCAACTAAACCAACGTATCCTGAGCCTATAATTCCTACTTTCATATTAAATAGTTTTTACTTCTTTAACTAAGGCAACAAACAAACCTAAAATAAAAGATAAAATAGCACCTAAAATCCCTAAGATTAAAATATCATCCTCTTTATGATTTACGATAGCGAAATTTTTAACAAAAGATAATGGTTTAAGTAATTCAGAATTTGTTTTTATTTCTTCTCTCATATGAGATAATGCAATTATCTCATTACTTAATCTTCTGTCATCTCCACTTATAGTATTTGTAGAACCCAGTACAAGACTATTCATTTTAGTTTCTGCTCTTATTTGATTTATAAATTTAATTTCATCGTTAATATCATTAACTAAAGTACTACATGATTCCCTGTACGATTTATAATAATGAGAAATATATTGATTATTTTCAAAATAATACTGCAAACCAGATTCAATATTTTTATTCACATGATTATTATATGTAACCAATAAAATCTCAAATTTATTAAGTGCATAAAACTTCTCATTCATGTCTTGCTGATACAATTGCTCTGCTTCAATTTTTTTAATAGTTGAAGCGATTTCTACATCCAAACCTAATGATAAAGCTAAAGCAGAATAATCCTCATTATCAACATTAATTTGCAAATGATTTATCAAATCAATAGCTGTTCTTTGACTTAAATCTTCAACCAGTTCTTGCCTTTCATATTCAGAGATACCAGACATACAAATAGCTTTCGTTTCATAATAAGGAGTTTTAAATTTTTGATAACCCATCACACTGATTATACCAATTACCATAAACATTACTAATAACCTACTATTTCGTAAGATAAATTTCACAAGATTAGAAAATAGTTCGTTTAAATTTAATTCTTCTGTCATTTTATATTTATTTTAAAGTTTCCAAGTGGAATTATTATAAATTCCTTTAATGTCCAAAAGTACTAGTTTTCCTTTAGATATATCAAAAAAATTATCAGCACTATAGTTAATAAATTCCTGATGTGAAACGGTAACAATAATTGCATCATATTTATCAGTTTCAGTAAATGGGTTGTCAATAAAATTACTTCCCATATCAACTGTAAGGTAAGGATCAAAAACAGACACTTTACATGAAAAATTTTCTAATCCTTCAATAATATCTTTAACTTTTGTGTTTCTTGTATCAGCACAATTTTCCTTAAAAGTATATCCTAGAACCAATACTGAAGAATCTTTAATCACTTTATCTGAATCAATCATTAGTTTAATTGTTTTATCAACAACAAATGCTGCTACGCTATTATTTATAGTTCTTGAGGAATGTAATAAAGTTGGCTCATATCCCATTTCTTCTGATTTATGCAGTAAATAATACGGATCAACCCCAATACAATGACCACCAACTAATCCGGGCTTAAAATCTAAAAAATTCCACTTTGACTTAGCAGTATTTAACACCTCAGAAGTATTAATATTCATTTTATCAAACATCATTGCTAATTCATTCATTAAAGCAATATTGACATCTCTTTGCGTGTTTTCTATCACTTTTGCTGCTTCAGCAACTTTAATAGAAGGCGCTTTATAAGTTCCAACTTTAATTATTTTCTTGTACAAGTCATCAACTATTACTGCTATCTTTTCAGTTGAGCCACTAGTAACTTTAACGACATTTTGTAAGTTATATTTCTTAGCACCTGGACTAATTCTTTCAGGACTATAACCGCAATAGAATCCAACATTATAGGAAAGTCCAGAAATCTCAGTCAGAATTGGCACACAAAAATCTTCAGTAACTCCAGGGTAAACAGTAGATTCGTAAATAACAACATCACCTTCTTTCAGAAAATGTGCAACAAGTTCAGAAGCAGATTTTAAAAATGATAAATCAGGAACATTTTTATCATCAACAGGAGTAGGAACGGTAATAATGTAAATATTCGATTCCTTCAAATCACTTTTAGCATTACTAAACATCAAATTTGAATTCACTTTTACAGCAATATCCAAATTACTATCTACTCCTTTACTTAAATCTGATATCCGCTTTTCATTAACATCATAACCCACAACTTTATAATATTCGGAAAAGGCCAATGCCAATGGTAAACCTACATAACCCAAACCGATAATTGATATTTTATATTCTTTCTCCAAATTTAAAAAGCCCCAATGGGGCTTTTTGTTATTTATAATTAAACGAGATTAATATTCCCAAAGATCATGTTCAATATTAAATATTTCTGTTTTAATTCGCTCTGCTTCTAATAATGCATCAAGACCAATCATATATTCATTAATCTTTCTATCCATAACACTTGATTCTTTCACAATAGTACTCCCAAACATTCTTTTCCAGAAAACATCATCATAAGTTCTTCTTTCAGCATTATTTTTAACTAAATTAAAAACTTCCGCATTAATCAAAATTTCTCTAGCTTCTGGAAAATACACCCAAAATAATGGAGAAAAAGTACCTAATATCTGACCATTAACCTCATCTCTATCCTCTTGTAAAGGAGCTAAGCCGATAATACGCACATCCATAACCGATCTTTGCTTATCAAAGAACCATTCTTCTTTTAGTCTCCATTTTTTGATTGAATTTCTATTAAATTCAGTCTTACTCAATTCCTTTTTGGTAGCTTCTTCAGGATCAGCACCTTCTGCTACAGCATCCCAATCAATTACCTCCACAATTTCTTCTTTAGCACCTCCAATTTTTTTGATAGCATCTTGAGACATTTCTTCTCTAAATTCATCATCCATAGCAGCATTATCATAGGCAGTAATACTACCTTCTTGTATAGCAGAATAAATTACATCAATTAAACTCTTTCTATCTACAATAGTGTGCCCAACGCCATCATTTTCTGGATAATAAAAAGGATGATTAATTTTTTGACGCAAATCAATTTCCCTCCAAATTTTACGAGACCACATTACATCTGCTTGACGTAAAGGAGCATACTTCTGAACTCTTTTATTATGGTGTTTTTCTTTCTTATACACAGAATTCATCTCCTCTGTAGTCAAAATATCTTGAGCATTTACACCTACTAAACAAAGAGTAGACGTTACTAATAATAAGATTAATTTTTTCATAATTTTATGTTATTTAATTTCTATCACTAATGGATCTAAAGGACGAACTGCTGTATTTTTAGCATCTACCCTTTTAGCCTTAATATTTGAAATGGTTATTGCATTACCAGATTTTGTATTCTTAATAATACTTATCATTTTAGGTGTAAACTTAGGACCTTTAGCATCCTCCTTCATTTGCTCACCTTTATAAACACCTGATAAACGATAAGATGTAACTACATACCTAACACCTTTAAAATCAAAATCCTTTAACTCTGCACCTAAACCACCAGCATTTACCATTTTCATTTTATCAATTACTGTAGTCCCATTTACTTCTAATGTAAACTGAACTTTTGGTTTTGGAGGGGGAACTTCTTTGACTCTAAACTCCATTTCACCCATTCTAGTACGCTTACCATTTACTTCTGCAAAAAGAGATACCATTGCCTTTCCTTTTTTAGAAGGACGAGCAGAATATTCTCCTAATGATTTTTTAACTACAGAAACTTTACCATTATTAATTACTGCTGAAATTACTCCTGCAGTATATCCAGGAACGGAAATTTTAAGTGGGTTGTCAACCTCTAAATATAAAATATTCATATTTGTTGGTGAAACAACAGCAGTTTTAGCAGCTACCAAATATTGACCTCTAAAAGGATACATTTTAGTACCGTTATCAGTTTTCATAGCAATTAAACCTCCCCACTTTTGGTTACCCTCTGATGATGCTCGTCTTGCAAACATTCCCTTACCGTTTATAACTTTAACCGTTTCATAATCATCACCAATCATCTCATATTTTCCTCCTCCTAATGAATCGTATTCTCCAACATAAATAATTGGTGCCTGTGTAGTATCCTTTGCTGCAATAAATATTTGAGCCCTAAAAGAATCACCCTTTAATACAAAATTAGAATTTGGAATTTGAATACCTTCAGCAGAAGTGAATTTTAATGATCCTGCATCAATATTTTCTCTTAGCATATTGATTATGTCAGACTCAGTATTTCTAACATCAGATTGCATTTTAGACAGGAGCGTTAAGGCTCCAACAGATGGCATATCATAAAAATTATATTCTTCCCATAACTGTTTTTTACCTTTTACCTTTTTATCATCATAATTACAAGTTTCACTTATTGATGTAATTAAAGATTCATTTCCATAAGCAATATCAAGAAGTAAAATTTTATATGAATTTAAATCATTTTTTAAATCTGTGGCAATATTATTTTTTCTTTTATCACTATAAAATAATTCGCCAGAAGAATTTCTATCGTCTTTAGCATTTAACTCTCCAATACTCAAAATTTTCTGATCATCAGTAAGCTCTTCCCATGGGACAGTTATAGCCTTTTCCTCAATTAATGCTCCCTCATCATCTTTAAATCCACTCTCTGGACCTAGATAAACTTTTTCCTTATCAGCTTTAAAAACAAGATTATACTTCATTTCCTGCAATTTAGCTACTAATTTATCAGCTTCCGATTTAACTCCATAAGCTTGCTCTCTAAAAGGACCAGCTTTAACTGGATTCACCTCAGCAGCAGCATCAAAAGCAGCATATGTATCTACATTTTTTGCATTAAAATTTACAGTTGATCGAGTAATGCCTTTATTCACTTCAAAAAATGAATTTAGTACTTCCTTAGATACATTTAATGCAAGTAGCGCGGTAAGCACTAAGTACATCATGTTAATCATCTTCTGTCTTGGCGACATAATACCTCCAGCCATATTATTTTATATTATTTTAGTAGTGAATATTGATTATTTATTTGGATTCATTGCCGTTAGCATGTTTCCGTACACCTTGTTTAATTGCTCTAAATTATCAGCTAAACTACTTACTTGCTCTTGGAATCTCTTAGAATCATCTACTGAAGACTGTAAATTTTGTAAAAATAAAGTTGTCGCCTCCATCTGGTGATTAGAAGTTTGTAATTGCAACTCATACAAGGAATTCAAAGCATTCATATTCTTTACTCCTTCCTGAATTTGCGAATTATATTCTGAAATACCTGAAGCAGCAGTGACCGTCTCATTCAATTGTCTTGCTGAATCACCAAATGATCTTAAGCCCTCATTTAAACTTTCTATTAACTCATTATCAATTTTTGCTTTCGCTAAAGCATCATCTAATTGTTGAGCCGGACGCTTAGCGGAATTAGGGTCTTCCATATGAGCAAGTTCAGGATAAACTAACGACCAATCTGTTTCTACATGAGGTTTTTCGAAAGCTGAGAAAAAGAAAATTATAGCCTCCAAACTTAGACCAACAATTAACATCTCAGAGGCAAAAGGAAGGTGTTCAATCTTAAATAATGCCCCTAAAATCACTACAGCAGCACCCCATCCATATAATTTTGGCATCATTGTTTTATACCATTTTGCTTCTGTAATATTCCCTATTGACTGTATAATATTTCCTAAACTCATTATTTTATTTTATTTGTTATTTAATATTTATTTTTAAATTCTATTCAAAATCTTTTTTATCCCTTCCAAGGAAATCAACAGCACATCTAAAACCAATATAACATTTAGAAGTATCTTGATACTCAAAAGTTCTTGTACTTGTTTGTATGAAATAAGCTATATCTTTCCAAGAACCTCCTCTTATAGATTTCCTTTTTAATACAGCATGATCATCTTCACTTGCATTATAATGGTAATCCGTATTCATATCATGAGAATATGAAAAAGTAGATTCATCATACGCATTTGATGTCCATTCAGCAACATTACCAGCCATGTCATAAAGTCCATAACCATTCGGATTATATGAAGCTGTTTTAATCGTTTTAAGACCTCCATCAGCAACATAATTACCTCTTAAGGGTTTAAAGTTTGCTAAAAAACAACCCTTAATATTACGAGTGTAAGGACCACCCCAAGGATAAGGAGAAAAGTCTAATCCTCCCCTAGAAGCATATTCCCATTCTGACTCTGTAGGCAACCTAAATTCTGGCAATACTGGTTGTTTAATATTTCTTAAAAAAGCATTCATCATTTGTGATCTCCATTTAGTAAATGCAGTAGCTTGTTTCCAGTTAATTCCAACTACCGGGTAATCATCAAAAGCAGGATGAAAGAAATAATTCTTAGTAAACGGATCATTAAAAGAATAGGCGTAATCGTGAATCCAAGTTAATGTGTCAGGAAAGATTGAAACTTCAATTTCAGATAAAAATTCACTTCTATCTCTCTTACCGGTAGCATCACCTTCTCTTTTTGATTTACTTGAAGCGGTCTGAACATCTAAAACTTGATATTTATATACATACTTTCTAGTATCAAACTCTCTTCTACCGTCCAACCTCTCATGTTCTGGCAAATACATTTCTTCTTCAAGTATTTCTCTAATCTCTTGATCATTCCATCTAATTTTTGCATTCCAGTTAATTTTTGCAGGATCCAAAAAATTACCATACCTATCTTCTTCAATTAAATGCCCTTCGATTCCTGCTTCACCTAAAATAATATGCGCTAAAGAATCTCTCACCCAAGTTACAAACTGACGATATTCATTATTTGTAATTTCAGTTTCATCCATATAGAATGCCCCAACAGAAATAGTTTTTGAAGCGGTTACATTTGCAAAAGGAACATCTTGATCGGAAGGCCCCATATTGAAGCTTCCTTGAGGAATATAAACCATTCCGTAAGGATCGGTAGGATTCCAAATCGGTCTGTTTTGCGACCCAATCAATTCACCATTACCTGAACTACCACAAGCACTTAATAGTGCTACAATTGAACTTAATAATATTATTTTTTTCATATTCATATTTATTTATCACTTTCGTGAGTTAAATCTATTCTATAAGAATCTTGGATTTTTGTATTTTGAGACTGCTTTGTTTGTTTTAATCTTAAAATTATAGCCCAACATAAACTCTATTGAATTTCCTAAAGGATTCATGATTGTCACATCATACCCTAATCCAAATCTTAAATCTTCATTCACATTCATACCAGCCAATAGAATGAGCCCCTCATCTAACCTATAACTAACGCCACCCCACATCTTATTATTGTATATTAAGTTAGTATTAATATCCAATTGTGAAGTTGCTCCATCTGACTTCAGATATATTGACGGGTTTAATGATATTATAGGGTTAATTTCATGATAATAACCCGCAATTAAGAAATAGTGCCTTGTCAAATCTAAAGTATTTATAGTATTACCCTCACTCCATTCTATAGTTGGCTCTGTCATATGTGAAGAAGAAATCCCTACATATACATCTTGAGTATTATAATAAACACCTGCACCAATATCTAAGCCAGATCCTTTAACATCACCTGTAGGTATTGCGTCATCTCCACTTTCAGCTGGTCTTAAAGCACCACCATTTACCCCACTTTGATACATACCAACTGACATACCCATACCGATTTGCCCAACACCTAATTCAGTTCGGTAAGCATAAGAAGCTTGCAATCCTAAATTACTAAATTGAGCTATATTATCTTTAACAACATTCAACCCTACCCCACCGTGCAAAAATGGTAGTTCAGCATCAATACTAAAATTTTGAGTTGAAGGAGCTCCTTCAAATCCCATCCATTGCGATCTATGCAAAATAGAAGTAGCAATATTCCCTCTGCTACCGGAAAAACCAGGGTTGTTCGCCAACTTATTAAACATGTTTTGACTAAACTGAGGATCTTGCTGTGCAGAAACAGTAATTACTGAAACAACTCCTAAGATTAGTATAAATATTTTCTTCATATTCCTTTGCCTATTGAAAATTTTGGCGCTAAAATAAACAAATTTTAATTAAGCGTACTAATTACTATCGACTAACTTATGCATTCAAGATAAAATAAAATTAAATTTAGAACCTAGTAATCTAACTATCAAGGCTTTTAATTAAATAAACTTATTGTACGTTTTTAGCCATCTCTCAGGTATTTCACCCTGATTTGCCACTTCATAGTCCCGATAAGAGCAAGCAACAAAGTAATTTTGAAGCTGTTTTTCTCCTTCTTTCTTAAAAGGCACTCCCATCCACCACCTACCACTGCTTTGACTTTTGTAAAATACAATTTCATTTTTACCATCTTCAAAAGCAACTGTGTATTTTATGCAGTTTTTTAAATTAGGATTCAGTTCATGCTTTCTCATTTTGTACCCATCAATAAAATACCAAAGCATTTGAGCCATTAACTGAGCAGTCTGATTGCTTTCATCTAATTGCTGATTATACTCAAAAAAACCGACAGCTGTTAGTTTATCACTCACACCAGCATAACGCATGATTTTACAGGCTTCTTCTCCATTTAATCCATTAGGGGAGCCATAAACATTAGCCTGAGCATATGCATATTGAATTGCAGAAATATCAAAACTTAAAAAGTCAGTATTTCTCATTATTGGCTCTACTTCCTGAAAAATAGCTTTCAAATCACCCAATCTGATAATATCAAAATTCATGCTTTGTAGCATTTCAGCAGCTACAGGGGAAACAAAGTAAGATTGATATCCTAAATTAACATAATGAAAAAGATGACTCGGCTTATGGCTTATCATCTTTCCTAAATGAGAATAGGAAGCCAAATTATCTTTTTCCATACCAATATCAAAACTTTTATCGACTGAGGTAAGGGTAATGTATTTTTCTAAAGAAGCATAGGCTTTGTAAACAGCATAACTGACATCATGTCCACCACCAATAATAACGGGGATAATTCCATCATCAAGTAAAGTCCTGCAAACATCCTGAATTAATTTAAATGATTCTTTACGAGTTGGCATTAATTTCAATGTACCTAAATCAACTACTCTAGGTATTTTATCCTGATGCAATTGATAAAAAGAAGCTCTTATCTTACAATCATTTGAAATTGATCTGTTTTTAGAACCTTCATATTCAGGAACATTAAAAATTGCAATCTCAGCAAATTTTACTTCAGGAAAACTACCTTCAGCATGAAAATCAATTAAACGCCCTACTTGTGTAATACCCCAACTATCCTTTGAAGCATATACTTCAGGGTTTAAGGGTTTAAAATAGGCATTTAATTCCATCATTATTTCTTTTTACCTCTTGATTTTTTCTCAGGTTGATTTTCCCAAAGCGCAATACATTCTTCTCTATTTAAATCCTTAGGTTCAGTTCCTTTTGGTATTTTAACATTTATCTTTTTACCTTTTGGTGGGGACACTTGAATAAAAGGACCATATCTACCATTCAACACCTGAATTAAAGGGTCTCCATCAAAATTAGCAATTAATCTATCTTTATCAACTTGAATTTTGATTTTGATCAATTCTATTGACCTTTCTAAATCAATAGTTAAAGGATCTTCTTCATCATCTTTTTTAATAGAAGTGAATTTACCATCATATCGCAAATACGGACCAAACCTTCCTACTGAAGCTACAATTTCTTTTTCATCCCATACACCAACTGTTCTTGGTAATTTAAACAAGTCCATTGCTTGTTCTAAAGTTATTGTCTGTATTGTTTGCCCTTTCATTAAAGAAGCAAACTTAGGTTTTGGAGCATTTTCATCCTCTTGCTTTTCACCCATCTGCACCATAGGACCAAATGGACCAATACGCGCAAACACTTTCTCTCCATTTACTGGATCATTCCCTAGCTCTCTTTCTCCAGAGGCCTTTCCAACATTACCGATTACATCCTCTACTTTGGCATGAAACTCCCCATAAAAAGAGGCTATCATTTCATTCCAAACTTTTTTACCTTCAGCTATCTCATCAAACTCAGTTTCAACAGAAGCTGTAAAACTATATTCCATTACATCCGAGAAATGTTCAACTAAAAAATCAGTAACTACAATTCCTACATCAGTTGGGAATAATTTTTTATTCTCAGCTCCAGTAATTGATGTATGTTCTGATTTCGTAAGGTTCC
>Ga0308017_1000380_pt1 | contig 13772 bp, 11 predicted proteins | sample Neamet280_FD_203145 | JGI IMG/M metagenome (GOLD analysis project Ga0308017, IMG submission 203145) | Marine microbial communities from water near the shore, Antarctic Ocean - #280 | ecosystem: Environmental > Aquatic > Marine > Unclassified | place: Southern Ocean | collected 2014-10-01
ACGCTTGCGGGTGCGCTTGGCGCGCAGCTCAAAGCCCGTATACATCGGCGCCTCCAGACTCATCTGCTTCATGTCGCTATTGTCCCATCCCGGCAGTCTGGCAGGAAGGTTTTGCAGACCTTCCCTAACGACCGAGAAAACGGGGCGCGCGGCGCTGCCCAAACGCAGCCCGCCCTTCGGCGAAGTCGGCACTGGCATAGGTCGCGGCCGCACGTGCCTCCCACCGCGCGGGCTGATCCTCACCCAACGCCATTTCCTGCAGCGTCTGCTTCATGCCCTGCACCGCCAGCGGCGCCAGTGCAAGCACCTGCTCGCAGCGTTGGCGCACGGCCGCAGGCAAGTCCTCGGCCGGCACACACTCGTCCAAAAAACCCAACGCCTGCAGCGCGGCGGCATCGAGCGGCTGCCCCAGCAAAAAAAGGCGCCGCGCCGCCCGCAGGCCAATCGTGGCCACCGCACGCCGCAAGCCGCTGGGATAGTAGTGCAGCCCCAGCGCCGCGGCGGGCATGCGCAGCTCCATGCCCTCCACCCCGAGGCGAAAGTCACACGCCAGCGCCAGATCGGTCGCGCCGCCATAGACACTGCCGTTGAGCGCTGCCATCGTCACCGGCCGGGCCGCCGCCACCGCGTCGGCCGCAGCAGCGAACGCCCGCACGGCAGCCCCGGCATCGTCGCCGAAGGCGCCCACGTGAAAACCCGCGCTGAACACGGGTGCGTCCGAGCGCACGCGTGCCGCCAGCACCAGCACGCGCACCACGGGGTCGCGATCGACGGCTTGCACGTGCCCGATCAGGGTCCGCAAGTCCTCGTCGTGTAAGCGGTTGTGGTGGCGGGGACGGTTGAGCGTGATCGTGGCCACGCCACCGTCCACGGTCAACAAAGGGGGAGTGCCGTCGTCGTGCATGTGCGGAGTATGCCGCGGGCCGACGCCCCGAAGGCGCGATCGATGCGCCTCACACCCGGGACGCCGGGCGCCAACGCCGCTGCCATGCGCGGTACAGGTGGTCGGCCAGGCGGTAGCTCGCGGCCTGGTGTACCGCCGTCGCCGCGCGCATCGCCGCCGGGTCTTGCACGGTATCGGGATGTGCGCCCACCGCGTGCGGATAGACCGGGCCCGGATCCCCTAACCAGTTCTCGATCTTCAGCGGCGTGATCTCGATGTGGAATTGCATGCCCAGATGGGGACCGAGGGTGTAGGCCTGCACCGCACACGCAGGCGAGGCGGCCAGCACCGTTGCCCCGGGTGGCAGCTCGACCACCCCATCGTAGTGCCACTGATACACCACGGGTTGCGGATCGTCGCCCAGCCATTCGCGGGCGGCGGCACTGCCACCGTGCCGGATGGGCAGCCACCCGATTTCGGGCTGCGGCAGGCGCTGCACACGCCCGCCCAGGGCACGCGCCATCAACTGTCCGCCCAGGCAATGGCCAATGACGGGGATGCCGAGCGCATCGGCCTCACGAATCAACGCCTCGGCATGGCGCAGCGACGGTCGGTCGTCGTTGGCGCTCCACTCACCGCCGAGCACCGCGAGCGCCCGGTAGCCGGCGACCGTTTCCGGATAATGCTCGCCCGCTTCCGCACAGAAGACGTCCCAGCGCGCACCCACGGCATCCAGCCACGTAGCCAGATACCCTGCGGGATCTTCGAGGGTGTGCTGCAACACGAGCACGTCGGTGGGGGCGTGATTCGCCGGCTGGCGATCGTCAGCGGTGTTTGGCATGGTGGCACGATGGTAGCCGCCGGCCCTGCGCGCCCACTCGGATCGTGGTGCCAATCCGGCCCCGATGCCGCAGTCCACCCTACCGCCGGTGGCGATGGCCGTGCTGGCGTCAATCCGGCCCCATCGGCGCCACGACCACCCGCTGGCATTGCCGCCCCAGCAACGGGCTGCCCAGTGTGATGACGTCGCCCGGCTGCAGATAGACCGGGGGCCGCTGCCCCATGCCCACGCCCGGTGGGGTACCGGTCAAGATGACGTCGCCGGGCTGCAAGCGCATGAAGCGGGTGAGATAGCTGACCAGCTCGGCCACGCCAAATACCATCGTGCGGGTACTGCCGCGCTGGCGTGGTGCCCCGTTGACGTCGAGCCACAGATCCACGGCCTGCGGATCGGGGATCTCGTCCGTCGTCACTAGCCACGGCCCCAGCGGACAGTGCGTAGGGTAGCTCTTGCCCTTGATCCACTGCCCCTCCATCTCCAGCTGGTGGGCGCGCTCGGACACGTCGTTGGCCAGACAGTAGCCGGCCACCACCCGCAACGCGGCGTCGGGGGGCACGTGCCAGGCGGGCTGCCCGATCACGACGGCCAGCTCCACCTCCCAGTCGAGCTTGGCCGCCCCCGGTGGCAGCCACACGTCGTCATCCGGGCCGCTGACGGCGCCCGTGTGCTTGCTAAACACGATGGGCTGCCGCGGCAGCGGCAAACCCGCCTCAGCGGCATGGTCGGCATAATTGAGGCCAATTGCCAGCACGTTGCCGATGCCGCCCACCGGTGGACCGAGGCGGGCGTCGGGGGCTACCAACGGCAGCCGGGTGGGATCGATGCGCGCCAGCCGCGCCAGTGCATCCGGGGTCAGGGTCGAGGCAGTGAGGTCACCAATGATGCCACCGAGGTCGCGCCGCTGCCCGCTGGCGTCCAGCATCCCCGGGCGCTCGTCACCCGGTGGGCCGTAACGAAACAGTTTCATGTCTTTACTCCGCGGGCCAGGGGGCCCTTGAAAAAGGGCCCAAGCGCCCCCATACAGGATCGATAGTTTCGTCCTTTTTTACGGATTGTCGCGACACCATGACCGATACGCAAACCCCAAACACCGAATCCCCGTCCACCGCCGACGCCGCACCGGCCGCCGGTGCCACGAACGCGTCTGCCGGCGCATCCGCCACCGGCAACGGCGCCGACCTGCAAAGCGAGCTGCAACAGTTGCGCCAGCGCAACGCCGAGCTGAACGAGCAAGTGCTGCGTGCCTTGGCCGACGCCGAAAATACCCGCCGCCGCGCCGAGGAGGAGATCGCCAAGGTGCGCAAGTTTGCCGTCGAGGCCCTGGCCGAGAGCTTGCTGCCGGTGGTGGACAGCCTGGAGGCCGGCTTGGCCGCACAAGACGCCACGCTGGAGCAAATCCGCGAGGGCACGCAAGCCACCTTGCAGCAGTTGCTCGCCGCGCTGGCACGGCACAAAATCACCCCCATCGTGCCGGCGCCGGGCGACCGTTTCGACCCCCATCAGCACCAGGCCATTGGCATGGTGCCCAGCGACCAGCCGGCCAACACCGTGGTCGCGACGCTGCAAAAGGGTTACCTGATGGCCGAGCGCGTGTTGCGTCCCGCGCTGGTCACGGTGGCGGCTCCGCAGTAACGCGAAGCGCACTGCGGGCCCGCGCCTCCCCTTGAATCCGACGCGGGTGCCCTCATCTAATTCATAGATCGCGGATTGAACCGCCATTTCCACACATTCAGGAGCATTTTCATGGGCAAGATCATTGGTATCGACCTGGGCACCACCAACTCGTGCGTGGCCGTCATGGAGGGCGGCACGCCCAAGGTCATCGAAAACAGCGAGGGCGCGCGCACCACGCCCTCCGTCGTCGCGTACATGGAGGATGGCGAGATCCTGGTGGGCGCGCCCGCCAAGCGCCAGGCCGTCACCAACCCGAAGAACACCTTGTTCGCCGTCAAGCGCCTGATCGGCCGCAAGTTCACCGAAAAAGAGGTGCAAAAGGACATCGAACTGATGCCCTATAAGATCGTGCCGGCCGACAACGGTGACGCCTGGGTCGAGGTGCGGGGCCAAAAGCTCGCGCCGCCGCAGGTCAGCGCCGAGGTGCTGCGCAAGATGAAGAAGACCGCCGAGGACTACCTGGGTGAGCCAGTGACCGAGGCCGTCATTACGGTGCCGGCGTACTTCAACGACGCGCAGCGCCAAGCCACCAAGGATGCCGGCCGCATCGCGGGGCTGGAGGTCAAGCGCATCATCAACGAGCCGACGGCGGCCGCGCTCGCCTTCGGTCTGGACAAGGCCGGCAAAGGCGACCGCAAGATCGCGGTTTATGACCTGGGCGGCGGCACGTTCGACATCTCGATCATCGAGATCGCCGACGTCGATGGCGAAAAGCAGTTCGAGGTGCTCTCGACCAACGGCGACACCTTCCTGGGTGGAGAGGACTTCGACCAGCGCATCATCGACTACGTCATCACCGAGTTCAAGAAGGAGCAAGGCGTCGATCTGACCAAGGACGTGCTCGCGCTGCAGCGCCTGAAAGAGGCCGCCGAGAAGGCCAAGATCGAGCTGTCCAACAGCTCGCAGACCGACATCAACCTGCCCTACATCACGGCGGACGCGACGGGGCCGAAGCACCTCAACATCAAGCTCACCCGCGCCAAGCTGGAGAGCCTGGTGGAAGACCTCATCGAGCGCACCATCGAGCCGTGCCGCATCGCCATCAAGGACGCGGGCATCAAGGTCAGCGACATCGACGACGTGATCCTGGTTGGCGGCATGACGCGCATGCCCAAGGTGCAGGAGAAGGTCAAGGAGTTCTTCGGCAAGGATCCGCGCAAGGACGTCAACCCCGACGAGGCGGTGGCCGTGGGTGCGGCCATCCAAGGCTCGGTGCTGGCCGGTGAGCGCAAGGACGTGCTGCTGCTCGACGTCACCCCGCTGTCGCTGGGCATCGAGACCATGGGCGGCGTCATGACCAAGATGATCAAGAAGAACACCACGATCCCGACCAAGTTCAGTCAGGTGTTCTCGACCGCCGAGGACAACCAGCCGGCGGTGACGATCAAGGTCTACCAGGGCGAGCGCGAAATGGCGGCGGGCAACAAGCTGCTGGGCGAATTCAACCTGGAGGGCATCCCGCCGGCGCCGCGCGGCATCCCGCAGATCGAAGTCACGTTCGACATCGACGCCAACGGCATCCTGCACGTCAGCGCCAAGGACAAGGGCACGGGCAAGGAAAACAAGATCACCATCAAGGCGAACTCCGGCCTGACCGAGGAGGAGATCGAGCGCATGGTGAAGGACGCCGAGCTCAACGCCGCCGAGGACAAGAAGAAGGTCGAGCTGGTGCAGGCGCGCAACCAGGCCGATGCGCTCATCAGCAGCGTGCGCAAGAGCCTCAAGGAGTACGGTGACAAGCTCGAGGCGGGCGAGAAGGACAAGATCGAAGCGGCGATCCAGAGCCTGGAGGAGGCCGTCAAGGGCGACGACAAGGCCGCGATCGAGGCCAAGACCGAAGCCCTGATGCAGGCCAGCCAGAAGCTGGGTGAGAAGATGTACGCCGACAGCCAGGCTGCCGCGCAGGCGGCCGGCGGCGGGGCCGCTGGCGCGGGCGGCGCGGCGGGCGGCGCCAGCGCCGCTGCCGGGGCCGACGACATCGTCGATGCCGAGGTCAAGGAAGTCAAGCGCGACTGATCCCGCTTGCTCGCCCACTCAGCGCCGCGCAGGGGGCTCGTCCCCCGGCGCGGCTTTCGTCCTAATGACACCCGTGGACCGACATGGCCAAACGTGACTACTACGAAATCCTGGGCGTGGCCCGCAACGCCAGCGAGGACGACATCAAGAAGGCGTACCGCAAGCTGGCCATGAAATACCACCCCGACCGCAACCAGGGCGAGGCGGCCAAGGCGGCGGAGGAAAAGTTCAAGGAGGTCAAGGAAGCCTACGAGATGCTGTCCGACCCACAAAAGCGCGCCGCGTACGACCAGTACGGGCACGCCGGGGTCGACCCGAACCTGCGCGGTGGCGCGGGCGGTGGTGACGGTTTCGCAGGCTTCTCGGAAGCGTTTGGCGACATCTTTGGCGACATCTTTGGCGCCCCGCGCGGAGCGCGCGGCCGCCAGATGTACCGCGGCAGTGACCTGTCGTACGCGATGGAGATCACGCTGGAGGAAGCCGCCCGCGGCAAGGAGGCGCAGATCCGCATCCCGAGCTGGGAGGATTGCGACACGTGCCGCGGCACGGGTGCCAAGCCCGGCACCAGCGCCAAGACCTGCCCCACCTGCCACGGCAATGGCGTCGTGCAGATGCGCCAGGGCTTCTTCAGTGTGCAGCAGACCTGCCCGCACTGCCACGGCAGCGGCAAGATCATCCCCGAGCCCTGCCCGACCTGCCATGGCGAGGGCAAAATCAAGCGCCACAAGACGCTGGAGATCAAGATTCCCGCGGGCATCGATGACGGGATGCGCATCCGCTCCAGCGGCAACGGCGAGCCGGGGCGCAACGGCGGCCCACCGGGCGACCTCTATATCGAGATCCGCATCCGCAAGCACGAGCTGTTCGAGCGCGATGGCGACGACTTGCACGTGCAGGTGCCCATCAGCATCACCACGGCAGCCCTGGGCGGCGAGGTGGACGTGCCGACGCTGGACGGCAAGGCCACCATCGACATCCCGGAAGGCACGCAGCATGGCAAGACCTTCCGCCTGCGCGGCCGCGGCATCAAGGGCGTGCGCTCCAGCTACCCTGGTGACCTTTACGCCCACATCGCGGTCGAGACGCCCGTCAAACTGACCGAGCACCAGCGCCGCCTGCTGCGGGAGCTGGACGAGTCGTTCAAAAAAGGCGGCCACAAACACAGCCCGAACGAAAAGGGCTGGTTCGAGAAGGCCCGCGATTTTTTCGGGTAAAGGGGCACGAGGTCCAACGGCGGGCCTCCTCTGCCCTGCGCCGCCTGTGGCGCCCGCCGCCACGCTGACGCAGCCACGGGCGCTGTTGCGCCGTGCGTTACCATGGACGCATGGACGTGCGCATACAGTTTCTAGGCGGCGCCGGCACCGTCACCGGCTCCAAGTACTTGGTGCAACACGGCAGTGACGCGCTGCTGGTGGACTGCGGACTGTTTCAGGGCTACAAAGCGCTGCGCCTGCGCAACCGCACGCCGTTGCCGATCGTGCCCAACCAGATCCGGGCCGTGGTGCTCACGCACGCCCACATCGACCACAGTGGCTATCTGCCGGTGCTGGCGCGCGAGGGGTTTCACGGCAAAGTCTGGTGCACCCACGCCACACGCGACCTGTGTGAGATCCTGCTGCCCGACAGCGCGCACCTGCAGGAAGAAGACGCCGCCTTTGCCAACCGGCATGGCTTTTCCAAGCACTCGCCGGCACTGCCCCTGTACACAGTAGAAGACGCCCAACGCGCACTGCGGCTGCTGCGGCCGCAGCCGCTGTACCAGCGTTTCGAGCCGATCCCAGGCTGGCAGGTGCAGTTCTTTGGCGCGGGCCACATTCTGGGCGCGGCGTCGGTGCTGATCGAGGTGGGTGGCCGCCGGCTGCTGTTTTCGGGCGACCTGGGTCGGGCGGACGACACCCTGATGTTTCCGCCCGACCCCCCGCCAGCGGCGGATGCGGTGGTGGTCGAGTCCACCTACGGCAACCGGCTGCACCCCGCGGGGAATCTGATCGATGAAATCGCCGACCCACTCGCGCGCGCGGCCGCCCGCGGCGGCACGGTGGTCGTGCCGGTCTTTGCGGTGGGGCGCGCGCAGGCGCTGCTGCACGCGATCGATGTCCTCAAGCGCCAACAACGGCTGCCCCGGGCACTGGCCGTGTACCTGGACAGCCCCATGGCCATCCAGGCCACCGCGCTGCTGGCCCGCCACCTGGGCGAGCACCGCCTGAGTGCGGCGCAGGTGCAGCACATGACGCAGGCCGTGCACGCGGCCCGCACCCCTGACGAGTCGAAAGCGATCGCGCGCCACCACGGCCCCAAGGTCATCCTGGCCGGTAGCGGCATGGCCACGGGGGGGCGGGTCCTGCACCACCTCAAGCTCTACCTGGGCGATCACCGCCACATGGTGCTGCTGACCGGCTACCAGGCTCCCGGCACCCGGGGCGACAGCCTGTTGCGCGGTGCAACCACGCTGCGCATCCACGGCCAAGACTGGCCCGTGCAGGCTGAAGTGGTTCAGCTCATGACCGCCTCGGCCCACGCCGACGCGGATGGCTTGATGGCGTGGCTGCGCGCCATCCCCGGCACGCCGCGCCGCGTCTTCGTCACCCACGGCGAAGCCGATGCCGCCGACGCCCTGCGCTGCCGCATCGAGCGCGAACTGCGCTGGCCAGCGCTGGTGCCGGAGCACGGCGCCACCTGGGTGGTGTAAACGCGTATCGGCGAGCGCCGCTACTCACGCGGGTGGGCACCCCGTGCCCGTGGCCTCGGCCAGAAAGCGCCACAGCGCCTCATCCTCGCAGAAGGCGACATTGAAGCGCAGCCAGGGGCTGGGCGAGAGGTCCAGCCCGAACAGGTGCCCGGGCCCCAGCAGGATGTCCTGCTCGGCGGCCTGATAGGCCAAGGTCGAGGCATTCTCGATGGCCGGATGGCGTGCCCACAAAAACATGCCCGCGCGCGGTTGCGCAAAGAGGTGAAATCCGAGGCGCTCGAGCCGCTCTGTGGTGCGCTGGTGCGCCTCGGCCAAGCGCTGGCGCAGCGCGCGCAGGTGCTTGCGCCAACGCCCGTCGATCAGGGCCCCATAGGCCAGGCGCTCGGCAAACTCCGACGACGTCAGGCCCGAGATCATCTTGAGCTGCGCCAGATCCTCCAGCACGTCCGGGTGCGCCGCCACGTAGCCCACGCGCAGGTTGGGCGAAATGGTCTTGGAGAAGCTGCCGATGTGCACCACGCGCTGCAGTTGATCCAGACTGGCCAGCGAAGGGCGCGGCTCCGGGTCCAGGTCGGCGTAGATGTCGTTTTCCACCACCCACAGTTGGTGGCGCTCGGCGAGTTGCACCACGCGGTGCAGATGCGACAGGTGTGCCACCGATCCCGTCGGGCTTTGCAGCCGCGGCTGGGTAAAAAACACTTTGGGTCGGTGCGCCTGAATGCGCTCCTCCAGCAGCGTCAGATCCCAACCCTGCGGGGTGCGCGGCACGCCGATCAGGCGCGCCCCCAAAAAACGCAGCGAAAACAGCAGGTTCGGATACCCCGGCTCGTCCACCAGCACGGCGTCGCCCGGCTGCACCAGACGGCGCGCCACCAGGTCCATCGCCTGGCTGGAGCCATGCGTCAGCAGCACCTGATCGCTGGTCAGCACGATTTCCTGCTCGGCCAACAGGTCACGGACCAACTGGCGCAGCGGGGTCAAGCCCTTGGGCTCGCCATAGCCGCCCAGATCGACCGCGTCCCCGGCAAGCGCGCGCAGGCTGCGTTTGAGGCCATCGCCAAACAGCCAATCACCGGGCAGCCAGCCGCAACCCGGCTTGAGCCGCAAGTTGCGGTTTTCGAACACCCGGCGCAGGTACCACATCGAGTCGAAGTGGTACTGCGGGCCGCGGTCGGCCGACGGTTCGGCATGGCTGTCGCGGCTGCGCACGAAAAATCCCGAGTGCGGCCGTGACACGAAGTAGCCCAAGGCCACCAACCGGTCGTAGGCATCGACCACGGTATAGACGCTGACCCCGTGCGCATGCGCGAATTGCCGAATCGAAGGCGCCTTGGCGCCCGGGCGCAGCGCCCCGCTGCGAATCAGGTCCCGAAACCCATCGACGATTTGTTGCACCAGGGGCGTGGGGTGTTGGGGGTCGAGCGTGAACATCGTGTTGGGAGCTGTATCGGGCACGGCGGCAGTACAGTGCATCGACCGCCGCCCATCGGCTGTATATGGTATCGGGGCCGCCCACCCCTTTACAGTCAAGGCTCGACCAGGGCCGCGCGTTTTCATGCCCGCGCCGCCCCAACCCGCCGTTGACGCCCCGTACGCCCGGAGACACCTCATGCACCGCGATCCCCAACTGTCCACCGCCGCCAAAACCAACGCCGCGCTGATGGCACGCCGCCGCGCCGCCCTGCCCGCGGGGCTGGGACAGACCTATGAAGTTTTCGCCGAGCGTGCCGAAGGCGCCGAAGTCTGGGATGTCGAAGGCAAGCGCTACATCGACTTTGCCGGCGGCATCGCCGTGCTCAACACCGGCCACCGGCATCCCAAGATCGTCGAAGCCGTCAAGGCCCAACTGGACAAGGTGCACCACACGTGCTTTCAGGTACTGGCCTACGAACCCTACGTCGAGCTGGCCGAGCGCCTGTGCGCCAAGGCACCCGGTCATTTCCCCAAGAAAGCGTTCTTCCAGTCCACGGGGGCAGAGGCGGTCGAAAACGCCGTCAAGATCGCCCGTGCTGCCACTGGGCGACAGGCCGTCATCGCCTTTGGCGGTGGCTTCCATGGCCGCACGCTGCTGGGCATGGCGCTCACCGGCAAGGTGGCGCCCTACAAGGCGGGCTTTGGGCCCTTCCCGGCCGAGATCTACCACGCGGAGTTTCCCAATCCGCTGCACGGCATCTCGGTCGATGACGCGCTGCGCAGCCTGCACCACCTGTTCAAATACGACGTCGAGCCCGAGCGTGTTGCGGCCATCATCCTCGAGCCCGTGCAGGGCGAAGGCGGCTTTTACGTCGCGCCGTTCGAGTTTGCACGCGCCTTGCGCGAGCTGTGCGACCGCCACGGCATCGTCCTCATCGCCGACGAGGTGCAAACCGGCGCGGGTCGCACCGGCACCTGGCTGGCATGCGAGCAATGGGGCGTGGCGCCCGACCTCATCACCATGGCCAAGAGCATGGCGGGCGGCTTTCCCATCGCCGCGGTCATCGGCAAGGCCGAGATCATGGACAAGCCCCTGCCCGGGGGGCTCGGCGGCACCTACGCCGGCCACCCGCTGGCTTGCGTGGCCGCGCTGGCGGTGCTCGACGTGTTCGAGGAAGAAAACTTGCTGGCCCGCTCGCGCGCCATCGGCGAGCGGCTGCGTGCGGGGCTGACGGCGCTCATGGGACAGCACCGCGAGATCCTGGACGTGCGCGGGCTGGGCGCCATGGTCGCCATCGAGCTGTTCGAAGACGGCGACATCAACCGCCCGGCGGCGGATCTGACCAAGCGCCTGTGCGCCGAAGCGCTGCAGCGCGGCTTGGTGCTGCTGTCGTGCGGCTTGTACGGCAACGTCATCCGCATTCTGGTGCCACTGACCGCCAGCGACGCACTGCTGGACGAGGGCCTGGCCATCATGGGCGAGGCGCTGAAGGCGGCAAAGAGGAGCGGTCAAAATCCGTGAAACAGGAAATCGAGCGCTGACGCGATGGCGTCATGGTGGTCGGCGAGATTGCCTACCCGCTGCCGCCGCACGCGGCGGGGTACGGCGGCCAACTTGGGAGTCTCCAGAAACACCGTGATGCCCCGACATCGAAGACGGGCATCAGTCGCTCGGGTGGCGCCATACCACTCATGGTATCGAGCCGGCGCAAAGGGATCACCACCGTGGTGTGCAGTCCGTCCAGCAGATCATCGGCGCTCTCGCTCGCCGCGCACCACCTCGCGTAAGTACGCATCACAGAGCTGGTGGAGGCTGTGCACATGGTCGGCAATCCCGCAACCGAACCGGCCTTGGGGCGCGTCGCCCCGCTCACGCCCCCGAGATGGAACGGCCGCCGACTGGAGGCAACTCACCGCGACCCGGGTGCTGGCGAGCCATGTCCCCGGCGTGGGAACATTCCTCCAATAACCACGCCCTGAACACGCCCAGCGCGGCCCGTTCGGGGCCATCGGGTTGCACCCAATAATAAGCACGCTGCGCCTTGAGCGGCCGCGGGCAGGCCACGACCAGCGCACCGCTGGCCAATTCGTCCTGCACCAGCAGCGTGGGCATGAGGGCCACGCCCAGCCCCGCGATGGCGGCAGCCGCCTGCATGGAAAACAACTCGTAGCGGGGGCCTGCCATCGCGCGCGGCGCGTCCACGCCCTGCGCGTCAAACCACTGACGCCACGCCTCGGGTCGGGTGGCTTGCTGCAGCAGTGGCCAGTGGGCCAACACCTCGGGATCGACGCCTTCACCCACGTCGGCCCCCGCGGCTGCCAGCAGGCGCGGGCTGCACACGGGCAGCACATCCTCGTCCAGCAGGGGAGTGGCACGCGTGCCGGCCCATTGCTGCAACTGCTGCGGCGTGCCGGCCCAGATGGCCGCGTCCAGGCCACTGTCGGGGAACAGAAACGGGCGCGTGCGCGTCTCCAGGTGCACCAGCAAGTGGGGCTGACGTGCGGCAAGCCGCGGCAGGCGCGGGATCAGCCAGCGCGTGGCAAAGGTGGGGACGGTGGCCAGCGTAACGCTGTCGCCCTGCCCTTGGCGCCCCATCACGTCCACCACGTCGCGCTCCAGCGCATCCAGCCGTTCACGGACTTGGCGTGCGTAGTCTTCCCCCGCGGGGGTCAGCGCCATGCCGTGCTGCGTGCGCCGAAACAGCCGCACGCCTAAAAACGCCTCCAGCGCCGCCACCTGGCGCGACACGGCCCCTTGGGTGAGCGCCAGTTCTTGCGCGGCGCGCGTGAAGCTTTGGTGGCGCGCAGCGGCCTCGAAGCATTGCAGGGCCTGAGTGGAGGGCAGGCGGCGACGCACAGTGGTCCTTTCAGATATGCGTTGAGATCATAACCGGCGCAGAAAAATTCGTTTGCGCGGGCGCGAGCCAGCCACTACCATGCCTTCGACTGGCGTGCGACACGCCCCCTCTTTTCATCACACCAAGGACACACCATGAGCCAACCCAAGGTTGCCTTCGACTGGGCCGACCCGTTTTTTCTGGACGATCAACTCACGCCCGATGAGCGCGCCGTGCGCGATGCGGCACGCACTTACTGCCAAGAGCGGCTGCTGCCACGTGTGCAAGAGGCGTTCCGGCACGAGAAAACCGACCGCGCAATCTTCAACGAAATGGGCGAAATCGGCCTGCTCGGCCCCACCATCCCCGAGCAGTACGGCGGCGCCGGGCTCAACTACGTGAGCTACGGTCTGATCGCGCGCGAAGTCGAGCGGGTGGACAGCGGCTACCGCAGCATGATGAGCGTGCAGTCTTCGCTGGTGATGGTGCCGATCCACGAATTCGGCACCGAGGCGCAGAAACAAAAATACCTGCCCAAACTGGCCACAGGCGAGTGGGTCGGCTGCTTTGGCCTGACCGAGCCCAACCACGGCAGCGACCCGGCTGGCATGATCACCCGCGCGCGCAAGGTGCCGGGTGGATACACGCTCACCGGCGCCAAGATGTGGATCACCAACAGCCCCATCGCCGACGTGTTCGTGGTCTGGGCCAAGGACGACGAGGGACAGATCCGTGGCTTCATCCTGGAAAAAGGCTGGAAGGGGTTGTCTGCCCCGGCGATTCACGGTAAGGTGGGCTTGCGCGCATCCATCACCGGCGAAATCGTGATGGACCAGGTCTTTTGCCCTGAGGAAAACGCCTTCCCCGGCGTGCGGGGGCTCAAGGGGCCGTTCACGTGCCTCAACAGCGCGCGCTACGGCATCGCCTGGGGCGCGCTGGGCGCAGCCGAGGACTGCTATCACCGCGCGCGGCAATATGTGCTGGATCGCCAGCAGTTCGGCCGGCCACTGGCCGCCAACCAGCTCATCCAAAAAAAGCTGGCCGACATGCTGACCGAAATCAGCCTGGGCCTGCAGGGCTGCCTGCGGCTGGGGCGCCTCAAGGACGAGGGCAAGGCGCCGGTGGAGCTGACGTCTATCCTCAAGCGCAACAGCTGCGGCAAGGCGCTCGACATCGCGCGCATGGCCCGCGACATGATGGGCGGCAACGGCATCAGCGACGAATACGGCGTGGCGCGCCACTTGGTGAATCTGGAAGTGGTCAACACCTACGAAGGCACGCACGACATCCACGCACTCATTCTGGGCCGCGCCATCACCGGCATCGCGGCGTTCGCCAACTAAGGCCACCGCATGAACGCGCCCATTGCTGCCCCCTGCCCCGCCGCGGCACCCGGCCCCCAGAAACGCCCCAACCCCA
>Ga0308017_1000382_pt1 | contig 13762 bp, 14 predicted proteins | sample Neamet280_FD_203145 | JGI IMG/M metagenome (GOLD analysis project Ga0308017, IMG submission 203145) | Marine microbial communities from water near the shore, Antarctic Ocean - #280 | ecosystem: Environmental > Aquatic > Marine > Unclassified | place: Southern Ocean | collected 2014-10-01
GCGGGGTGGTCGGGGGGTGTGAGAGGGATCATGCACTCCTCGGGGCGGATCAGCGCACCAGTTGGTTGAGCTGGAACGAGTTGGGAGTGGAATCACCCGCGCAAAAACAACCGGTACACGGGATTGTCGGTTTCTTCGACGTAGGGGTAGCCCAGTTCGCGCAGGAAGCGCTGGAATGCCTTGTCGTCCTTTGGGGGCACCTGCAGGCCGACCAGGATGCGGCCGTAGTCGGCGCCCTGGTTGCGGTAGTGGAACAGGCTGATGTTCCAGCTCGGGCGCATGAGGGTGAGAAACTTCAGCAACGCGCCGGGCCGTTCGGGAAAGACGAAGCGCAGCAGCCGCTCGTCCTGCGCCAGCGGCGAGTGACCGCCGACCATGTGCCGGATGTGCTCTTGCGCCAGGTCGTCGTGGGTGAGGTCCAGCGTCGCAAAGCCGTGCTTTTCGAAGGCCGCCGCGATCTTGGCGCTCTCGCCCCGGCCGTGCGTGGTCAGGCCCACGAAGACGTGGGCCTGCTGCGCGTCATGGATGCGGTAGTTGAACTCGGTGACGTTACGCGGCCCGCCGGGCAGGCTGCCGATGGCCTGCAAAAAGCGCAAAAAGCTGCCGCGCTCTTCGGGAATGGTGACGGCAAACAGCGCCTCGCGCTCTTCGCCGACCTCAGCGCGTTCGGCCACGAAGCGCAGGCGGTCGAAATTCATGTTGGCGCCGCACAGGATGGCGGCGTACGTCTCACCCCGCGTCTTGTGCTGGGCGACGTATTTTTTGATCGCTGCCACCGCCATCGCGCCCGCAGGCTCGACGATGCTGCGCGTGTCGACGAACACGTCCTTGATGGCGGCGCACACTTCGTCGGTGTCGACGGTGACATAGTCATCGACCAGTTCCCGTGCGATGCGAAAGGTCTCCTCACCCACGAGCTTGACCGCGGTGCCGTCGGAAAACAGCCCGACTTCATCCAGCTGCACCCGTTGGCCCGCGCGCACCGAGCGCAGCATGGCGTCGGAGTCGCTCATTTGCACGCCGATGACGCGGATGTCGGGTCGCACCGCCTTGAAGAAGTTGACCACGCCCGCGATCAGGCCGCCGCCGCCGATGGCGACGAACACGGCATCGAGCCGGTTCGACCCCAGGCCCTGCAGTTGGCGCAGCATTTCCATGGCGATGGTGCCCTGGCCAGCGATGACGTCCGGGTCGTCGAAGGGGTGCACGAAGGTCAGCCCCTGCGCTTGGGCCAGCGCGGTGGCGTGCTGGGCCGCGTCGGAGTAACTGTCGCCGTGCAGCACCACATCGCCACCGAGCGCGCGCACGGCGTCGATCTTGACCTGTGGCGTGGTGGTGGGCATGACGATGACTGCGCGCGCGCCCAGCTTGTGCGCGCCCAGCGCCACCCCTTGCGCATGGTTGCCAGCCGAGGCGCAGATGACGCCGCGCTGCAACTCCTCGGGCGACAGGTGCGCCAGCTTGTTGTAGGCGCCGCGCAACTTGAAGCTAAAGACCGGCTGCTGGTCCTCGCGCTTGAGCAGCACCTTGTTGTGCAGGCGGCGGCTGAGATGGCGCGCGGGCTCCAGCGGTGTCTCGCGCGCCACGTCGTATACGCGCGCGGTGACGATCTTTTTCAGATAGTCGGCCGGGGTCAATTCGGTGGCCGAGCCTAGAGCAGGGTGAGATGGAGGGGCTTTGGCGGGCATGACGATGACGTGAGCGTTGCGTCTATCATAAGGTGCCGTCGGCGCTGCGGCCCGCCGCCGGTGTTCAAAAAAAAGCCCAGGCGCGATGCCTGGGCTTGGAACCACCCATAGAGGGCAGAGGAGACAACCGTTGGAGGCTGAGCGCTTTTCGCGTCGCCCACGCCCTCTATTATAGCTGGCTGATATTGCGGTGCAACATTTTTGGCGTCACGAGGCGGTGCTCGTGTCGTTCTGGAGACAGTCGTATGGAATGCTCGGTGACCTGGACCGGCGCCCTGGGTGCCGGCTCGAACATGGGTTTCGTGGCCGCGACGGGCAGCGGGCACGTGGTGGCGATGGACGGCGCGGTCGACCCCGCCCAGCCGCAGACCAGTGGCGCCAATCTGGCCCCACGCCCGATGGAGCTGGTGCTGGCAGGCACGGGTGGCTGCACCGCCTATGACGTGGTGCTGATCCTGCGCCGGGGCCGCCACGACGTGCGCGGCTGCCAGGTGCAGCTCAAGGCCGAACGCGCCGAGACCGACCCCAAAGTGTTCACCGCCATCCACATGCACTTCGTGGTGCACGGCAAGGGCGTGCCGGCCACTGCGGTGGAGCGCGCCATCGCGCTGAGTCACGAAAAATACTGCTCGGCCAGCATCATGCTGGGCAAAACGGCCGCCATCACCACCAGCTACGAGGTGGTCGACGTCGCTTGACGGGCAGCGGTGCCAGAGCGCCGGCGTCAGATCCGGTGCGCGACCGTGGTCATGACTTTGGCGGCGGCGCGCATGACCCATTTGACGGGGGCCGGCAACTCGACCCCGCCGGCCTGCTGCGCCTCGCGTGCGTGGCGGACTTCGTCCGCTTTCATCTGCGCCACGATGGCGCGTGAGGCCTGGTCGGGCACGGGCAGGCGCTCCAGGTGGCCGTCCAAGTGAGCCTCGACCTGGCGCTCGGTCTCCACCACGAAGCCCAGGCTGATGCCGCGCCCAGCCAGCCCGGCACCCAGGCCGATGGCGAGCGCCCCGGCATACCACAGCGGGCACAGCAGCGAGCGGCGGTCGCCCAGTTCGTCCAGCCGCTGCTGACACCACGCCAGGTGGTCGGTTTCGTCCTGCGCGGCAGCCTCCAGATGGCGGGCCGTGCGCTCGCGCGTGCGGGCGTCGCCCGGTCCCAAGCGCGCGGCCAGCGCCTGGCCGGTGTAGAGTGCCTGGGCGCAGATCTCGCCGACGTGGTTGACGCGCATGAGCGCCCCCGACAAGCGCCGCTCCTCGGGCGACAGTGGCGCCGCCTCGCTACGTTGCCCCGACGCGGCACCCGGTGTGGGGCGTGCCGCGTGGTGCGGGGCCAGCAGCGTACGCAGCGCGTTGTCCGCGGTGATGAGCAAGGCGTCGGTCACGGTCGTCATGGCAAGCATGCTAGCCCAAACCGTCATGGCGCGGGTTTGATCTCGGTCACGACATACGCGCCCTGGTGTTTCTGGGCGCGAAAGCGCACTTTCATTCCCACTTGCAGGCCTTGCAGCATACTCGGGTCACGCACCTGAAAGGCCATGGTCATGGGCGGCATATCCAACTCGGCGATCTCGCCATGGCGCAGCGTGATCTTGCCCGCGCTCGGGTCGAGGCGACGCACCTCGCCGTCGGCCCAACCGGGCTCCACCCCCGGTGTGGCAGCGGTCGGTGCCTGTGTCTGGTGGTAGCTGGCATAGACCCGGGTAGTGCCGTCGCGCTGCACCAGCAATACATCGTACGGGTCGCGGCGGCCACCGTACTCGGGGCCGTCCATGCCGGGGCTGCCGACCGGCATGCGCGGCACGGCCAGTCCCAGCGCCGCCGGACGCTCGCGCAACAGCCGTTGGATGTCACTGGCGGGCACGTGGCCCTCGATCACATAGCCCCCCACGCGCGCGGTGTGGCACGAACCCAGCGCCTGGGGCATGCCGAGCCGCTGGCGTGCGGCGGTGTTGCCCACGTCGTGCGCCCGTACCCGAAACCCGTGCGCTTGCAGGTGGCGAATCCAGTCGTTGCAGCAGCCGCAGTTGGGGTCTTTCCACACCTCCACCTGCGGGGCTTCGGGCGCTTGTGCGAGCGCCAACCCCGCGGCGCTGGCGGCGATCCAGCCAGCACTCAGTCTGAGACAGTCGCGTCGTCTCATCGCGTGTTCCCCTTCTGCGCGGGTTCGACCCGGATACGTCCGACCATGCCGGCCTCGAAATGGCCCGGTATCAGGCAGGCGAACTCGAAGTCACCGGGGCGGTTGAAATGCCACACGATCTCGCCCGTCTGGCCCGGGGCCACGTGTGCCATGTACGGTTCGTCGTGTTCCATGCCCGGGTGTTTTTTCATGAGTTCGGCGTGGGCGGCGAGTTCCTCGGGCGTGCCGATGACGATTTCGTGCAGGACGCGGCCACGGTTGACCGCGCGCAGCCGCACCGTCTCGCCCTCGCGCACGGTCAGCCGGTCGGGGGTGAAGCGCATGTCGTCGCTCATGCGGATCTCGATGGTGCGGCTGACGCGGGCCGGATCGCCAGCGATACCCCAGGGCTTTTGCTCGGCTAGCATGGCGGCGCGCGCGGGGGCACCATGGCTGCCGTGGTGGCCCTGGGGGCCGTGGGCGGCGGCGTTCAAGGGCAGCCAAGCGGCCAGCGCCAGTGCCGCCAGACGTTCAATGGTGATGACCATGGTGAGCTCCTTGGGGTTTGCGGGCGTCGTAGGGGGCAGCGGCGGGCGCGGGCTGCGGCGACCGCGCGTCGGCCGGGGCAGCCACGTTGGCAGCGGGCCGGGCTTGGGTGCCGGGCGGCTGTCGGTACCAGCCCGGGTCCCGGTAGTCGCCGGGTGCCAGGTCGCGCCGCACCTTCAGGGTGGTGAACATGCCGCCCATCTCGATCGGGCCATAGGGGCCGCGGCCCGTCATCATGGGGGCGGTGTTGTCGGGCAGCGGCATTTCCATCTCGCCCATGTCGGCCATGCCGCGCTCGCCCATGACCATGTAGTCGGGCACCAGCCGCTGCAGGCGGTGCACCAGCCCGCGGTGGTCGACACCGATCATGGTGGGCACGCCATGCCCCATCGGACCCATGGTATGGTGGCTCTTGTGGCAATGCATGGCCCAGTCGCCTTCCTCGTCGGCGATGAATTCGATCTGCCGCATCTGGCCCACCGCGATGTCCACCGTGACCTCGGGCCAGCGCGATTCGGGCCGCGTGGGGCCGCCGTCCGTGCCGGTGACCTCGAACTCGATGCCGTGGATGTGGATGGGGTGGTTGGTCATGGTGAGGTTGCCGACGCGTACCCGCACCCGCTCGCCCAGGCGCGCCACCAGCGGGTCGATGCCGGGAAAGACGCGGCTGTTCCAGGCCCAAATGTTGAAGTCGAGCATGGTGTTGACGTTGGGCGTGCGCGCTCCGGGCGTGACGTCGAAGGCGTTGAGCAAGAAGCAGTAGTCGCGATCGACGTCGGCGATCCAGGGGTGTCGGCCCTTGGGGTGGGTGACCCAAAAGCCCATCATGCCCATGGCCATCTGCACCATCTCGTCGGCGTGGGGGTGGTACATGAACGTACCGGGGCGGCGGGCGACGAATTCGTAGACGAACGTCTGGCCCGGCGGGATTTGTGGCTGGTTGAGGCCGCCCACCCCGTCCATACCGTTGGGCAGGCGCTGTCCGTGCCAGTGAATGGTGGTGTGCTCGGGCAGTCGGTTGGTGACGTAGATGCGCACCCGGTCACCCTCGACCACCTCGATGGTGGGGCCGGGGCTGCTGCCGTTGTAGCCCCACAGGTTGACCGAAAAGCCGGGGGCGAATTCGCGCACCACGGGCTCGGCCACCAGGTGGAACTCCTTGACCCCGTCCTTCATGCGAAACGGCAGCGTCCAGCCGTTGAGGGTGACGACGGGCCGGTAGGGTCGACCGGCGCCAGTCACGCCCGGCGGCGTCCATGGCGCGGCGGTGTCCGTGCTCGTGCGGATGACGGGCTCGGGCAGACCCGCCAGCGCGTGGCGGCCCACCGCGGCGCTGGCCACCGCGGCGGTGCCCACCAGCGCTTGAGTGAAAAAACGACGTCGTTGCATGATCAGTGTCCTTTCGCGGCGGGGGTGGCGGCGTCACCGACGGGGCCGTCGGCGCGCGGTGTGTAGGGCAGTGCGGCCAGCACCGCTTGCAAGTCCAACCAGGCCAGCCAGGCATCGCGTGCGGCGGCCACGCTGGCTTGTTGGGTGGCCAAGCGCTCGCGCGTGGCCGCCAGCAAATCCCAGGTGCTGGCCAGCATTCCGTTGACGCGCAGCAGGGTTTCGTCTTCGAGCGCTTGGGCCAGCGGGAGCAGGCGCTGCTGGGTCTGCTGCCAGCGCTGCGTCTGGTGGTGCGCTGCAGCGAGCGCCAGCTCGAGATCGGTGTCGAGCTGTTGCGCCCGCTGCGCTTGCGCTTGCTGGGCGAGCAGTGCTTCTCCCCACGCGTGGGGCCAGCGGCGCGTGGGCGGATCGCGGTCGGCCAGCGCGGCGTCGAGGTTAGCGCGGGTCGCATCGGCCAGCGCGCGCTCGATGAGCGCCCAGGTGGCCGGCGCCAGCGCGGCCCGCGTCCGCTCGGCGTCTTGTCGCACCTGCTCCCATGCCGGGTCGTGGTCGCGCTGTTGGGTGGCCAACTGGGGGCGCTGCCCCTCGTCGGGGGGCGCAGGGGGGGCGGGCAAGGTCAGGGGCAAGCGTTGCGCCAGCGCCGTGGGTGGGTCGGCCAACCCCAGCCGCTGGCGCAGCCGAAGCAGTGCCTGTTGCTCGCGCCAGCGTGCCTGCTGCAGACGTGCCTGCACGTTCTCTAGCACCAGCGCCTCGCGCTGCAGGCGCTCGGCGCTGAAGTGGCCCACCTGGTGCATGCGCCGAGCCAGCTCGTGGCCGATGTCGGCCGCCTCGGCCATCCGTTCGGCCAGGCGGCTTTGCTCACGCGCCGCCACGGCGTCGATCCAGGCCGTTTGCGCCGCCAGCGCCACGCGGGTGGCGGCTTGGGCGCGCTGGCGCCGCTCGCGCTCGCTGAAGGTGGGCATGAGCAGCCAGGCGGCATCGGCGCGCAGGGCATGCTGGACGGCGGCGTCCAGGGTCAGCGGATCCCGCGGCGGTTCGTCGTCGGCCGGCGCACCGGTCCAGCCCTGGGCCTGTTCCCAGCGCAGCAGGTCTGCATGCCCGCGCGGGAACGCGCCCACCGTGTCGTTGGCGGCACGCCAGGCGGCGGCCGGATCAGCAGTGGGCAAAGGGGCCGCAGCCGCTGTGTGTGGGGTGTCGGGTACCCGGTCTGATTTGGGGGCCGGGTGGCTGTGGACTTGGGCATGGGCGGTCGGCAGCCAAGCCAGGGCCAACAGGCCCAGCAGGCGCCAGCCCATCGGGGGGTACGGCATGATGGTCGATCTCCTGAAAAAACCTCAGAACGCACGGCAGCCCGTAGGCGGCCGAGACGGTGCAGCGGTGTTCAGGCGATCGGGGGCTTGCGCGGCGGTGCCGGAAGGAGGGTGGGGGGCCGGGGCACCTGGGTCAGCGCCCAGTGGTGCTTGATGCTGTCGGACGCCCGGGCCGGGTGAGACAGGACCAGCCGCGGGTTGTGACAGACGTCACACACAGCGCACGCGGCATGGCCTGCAGCTGCCCACGGGTCACAGCCCGCGTGTGTGCCTGCGGATGGCTGCACGGAGGCGTCCTCAGGGGCGCCGTGAAGCGATCCATGATCGGCGTGAGAAGGGCCATGCGCTGGCGCCAGTGCCATGCTGGCGGCGACGTACCCGGCCGACGCGTCAGCGGCGCACGGCTGCAGCGGCATGGTGCCCGCCGCCCACAAGCGCCAGGGCAGCAGTACCAGCAAGCACCAAAGCATCCATCGCCGCATGAATGCGATGATAGCGGGCTTTCGGATGTCCGGGGGGCGACGAGTTCATTCGGCGCGGCGCGGCCGCTGCGGTCCGCCGGGCGGCAGCGCGAGCGTGGCCAGCGCCGCTGCGACGAATAGTGCGCCCAGCCAGGACAAGCGTTCGAAGCCGACGACGGCCAGCGCGGCACCGCCGATGGCCGAACCCAGCGCCGTGCCGATATAGACCATGGAGGCATTCACGCTCAGCAACAACGGGGCTTGTGTGAAGGCCAGCTCTGCCAGGCGGGATTGCTGCGGCGTCATGAGCCCGAAGCCGCACACCGTCCACACGGCAAACACGGCCGCCGTCCACGCCAGGTGGCCGGCCGTCCATGGCACGGCCACCATGACCAGCGACAGGATGCCCAGCAGCAGCGCGATCGTGCGCCGCGGGCCCAGGTAGCCCGTCATGCCAAAGGCGCCCGTGCCGATGACGAAATTGCACGCCGCAAACCACCACAGCAGCCCGGGCAGCGTGCGGGGATCATCCGGATCGTGGGTACTAGCGGCGGTGGTGGAGGAGGGACGGCTCATCTACCCGCATGGTAGGCCACCCCTGCCAGGCTGGGGTGGTACGCAGGTGACGCGGGGGCGTTCGCCCCGCCACCGTCGATGTGCCACAATGCCTCAGGATCGTGTCATGGAGTGGCTGCTGCCATGTTCAAAGCCCTGCTGATCGACAAAACCGACGCTGGTTATGGCTGTACGCTGGCCGAGTTGCCCGAGGAGCGCCTACCGCCGGGCGATGTGACGGTGCGCGTGTCGCACTCGACGCTCAACTACAAGGACGCGCTGGCGATCACGGGGCGCGCGCCAGTGGTGCGGCAGTTTCCGATGGTGCCCGGCATCGATCTGGCCGGCACGGTGGAGGCGAGTGACGACCCGCGCTTCGCACCCGGCGACGCCGTGTTGCTCAATGGCTGGGGCGTGGGCGAGGTGCACTGGGGCGGCCTGGCACAGCGCGCGCGCGTCAAGGCCGATTGGTTGCAGCCCTTGCCCGCGGGACTGTCGGCGGCCGAGGCGATGGCGATCGGCACTGCCGGCTACACCGCCATGCTGTGTGTGATGGCGCTGCAGGCGCACTGGCAGGCACAGGGCGTGACGCCCGGCAGCGGTGACGTGCTGGTCACCGGCGCCGGTGGTGGCGTGGGTAGCGTGGCCATCGCGCTGCTGGCGCGTGCCGGGCACCGGGTGGTGGCCTCCACCGGTCGGCCCCATGAGGCGGATTACCTGCACGCGCTGGGCGCGGCCGACGTCATCGATCGCGCCCAGCTTTCCGCGCCGGGCAAGCCGTTGCAGAAGGAGCGCTGGATCGGCGTCGTCGATGCGGTGGGCAGCCACACGTTGGCCAACGCCTGTGCCAGCACGCGCTATGGGGGTGCGGTGGCGGCGTGCGGGCTCGCGCAGGGCATGGACTTTCCGGCGACGGTGGCGCCCTTTATTCTGCGCGGGGTCACGCTCTACGGCATCGACAGCGTCATGGCGCCGATGGCGCGGCGCCGCGAGGCATGGTCGCGGCTGGCGGCGGAGTTGGATCGGGCGGTGCTGGCGCGCATGACGCAGACCATTGGACTCGCCGACGCCATCGGCGCCGCGCACGACGTGCTCGCTGGCCGGGTGCGGGGGCGGCTGCGGGTCGACGTCAACGCGTGACGGAGGCCGCCGCCGGTCCGGCGCCTTCGGCCACGGTGGCAGGCGGCGGTACGATGTGCCGGTAGGCGTGCCAAGTGGCGTGGCCCAGCACGGGCCCCACCACCAACAGCCCCAAAAAGGCGGGCAGCATCGCCAGCGCGCACAGCAGCGTGATCAGCGCGCCCCACAGCAGCATCACCCCCGGGTTTTGCAGGCAGGCCCGAAAGCTCATCAGGGCGGCCGAGACGGCGTCGGTCTGCCGGTCCAGGATCATGGGGATCGAGATCGCGCTGCTGACGAAGATCAGACCGGCAAAGATCGCCCCGACGATCACATAGGTGATCAGAAACTCCAGGTTGTCCAGACTCACCAGCGCGGCCAGCATGTTTTCGTTCGAGGGCATGCTGTTCATCGTGACCGCAAAAACCACCAGCGAGGCGCGGCCCCAGAGCATTTCCAGGATCAACAGCACACCGGCGAAAATGGCCATGGTCGACAGCGTCGGACGCCAGGCCACGAGGGACGCGCGCAGCGATGGTTGCCGCCCCTGCTCCAGCGCCCGGCTGGCGTCATAGAGCCCCAGCGCCAGAAACGGCCCCAGCAGCAAAAACCCGGCGCTGAGCGCCAGTACGTAAGCGGGGGCATGCTGAAACACCTGCCACAGCGCCTGTCCCATGAGGGCGAAACACGCCCCGTAGAAAAGTCCAATACGCGGGCAGCGCCGAAAATCGCGCCACCCGAGCGCCAGCCAGCGCAGCGGGTCGCTGGGCCGCAGCGACGCCAGCGGCAGCGAAAAGACCGACTCGCGTGGGGCAGTGGCCTCGGTCGACGACGACGACGTCTCGGGCGTCGCGTCAGATTCGGGGTGCGTGACGGCCATCGGGTCCCTCCAAGCAAACCAACAGTTGATTTTTGTCAACCGGAAACGATAGGCCAGCGCGGCTGCGGCGTCCATAGCGTTTACCCGCATGTCGGCGGTGTGGGCGGCTACACTTGCGCCACCATGACCGTTCAATTCCCGCCCCCCGCCGTTGCTGCCGATGCGCTCGATACCACGCTGGCCCGCCAAGGCTATGCAGTGCTGGATGCGGCGGCCGTGCGGGCGTGGCTGGGGCTGGAGGCGGCCGCGCTGGCGGCGCTACAGCCGGCTTGGGACGACTTGCCCCCCGACCGCTACTTGAAAGACGGGGGGCGCTATCGGCGCCGTCGGCACGGCTGCTATGTGGTGGATGGCGAGCGCGTACAGCGAATGCCCGAGCGCGCGCACTACCAGCCTGTGGAATACAACGCCCTGCACGGGGGGATGTACCGCTGGTTTGCGCCGCTGACCGATGTGCTGACGGCGCAGCCCGCGTGGACGCGTCTGTTGCAGCGCACGGGAGAGGTCGCCTCGCGACTGCGCGGGGCGCAGCCCTGGTACGTCGAGGCGCACCCGTTTCGCATCGACACCACGGGGGGCATTGGTCGTCCCACGCCCGAAGGGGCGCACCGCGATGGGGTCGATCTGGTGGCCGTCTTTCTGGTGGCGCGCGAGCGCATCAAGGGGGGCGAGAGCCGCGTCTTCGAGGCCGACGGCCCCAATGGTCAGCGCTTCACCCTCACCGAGCCGTGGTCGGTACTGCTGCTCGACGATGCGCGCGTCATCCATGAGACCACGCCCATCCAGCCCGTCACCGAGGGCGAGGTGGGCTGGCGCGATACCCTGGTGTTGACCTACCGGGCAAGTGGGTTTTTGGGCGATTGACGCGCGCAGCGCGCGGGCGGTACGCCGTCACTGGGGCTGAAAGCCGCTGTCGCGAATGATGCGCGCCCATACCTCGGTGTAGGCGCGCTCGCGCTGGGCGAGTTGCTCGCCGCTCATGAATCCCACCGCCAACCCCATGGCGGTCAGCCGATCGCGCACCGTGGGCTGGGCCAGCGCCTTGGCCAGGGCGGCGCTGATCGGCTCCAGTGCCGCGCGTGGTGTGCCGGCGGGTGCGAACAGGCCGTAGTAGGGCACCTCCTCGAAGCCGGTGATGCCCAGCTCGGCCAGCGTGGGCACCTCGGGCAACAGCGCTTGGCGCGCGCGGCCCATCACGGCGACCACATGCAGCTTGCCCGCTTTGTGGTTTTCGATGAAGTCAGGGATCGAGCCCACCCCTGCGGGAATCTGGTTGCCCAGCATGTCGGCCATCATCGGCGCGCTGCCGCGGTACGGCACGGCCACGAGGTCGAGCTGCTCGCGCCGCGCCAGCGACTGCACCAGGAACTGCGGCACCGACGCCGGTGCCGGAATGCCCACGTTGGCGCGCCCACCCTGCTGGCGCACCCAGGCGATGAAGTCCCGATAGCTGCGCGCGGGCGTGGCGCCAGAGACCGCCAGCGCGTTGACGAACGTGGCAAAGCCTGCCACTGCGACGAAATCTTTGGCCGGATCGAACCCCGGGTTGCGCAGCACCTGCGGCAGGATGGAAATCGTGTGGTCGTGCGTCAGAAACAGCGTGCTGCCATCGGGGGCCGCGGCCTTGAGGGCCTGGGCGGCGATCTGCCCGCCGGCACCCGCGCGGTTTTCCACCACCACCGGCACACCCAGCGCCTCGCGCAGGGGCTCGGCCAGCAGGCGAGCGATGGCGTCCGTGCCGCCGCCGGGCGGAAAGCCCACCAGCAGTTTGACCGTGCGGCTGTCGGCCCAAACGGGCGCGGCGGGGGCTGCCAGCCCCACGGTGGCGCCGGCCAAGGCGGCGCCCAGCAGGTGGCGGCGTGTGAATCGGGACGCAGTCATCGGTGATCCTCCAAGCGACACCCGAGATGGTAACGCCGAGCGGCGCCGCTGGTCGATAATCGTGCGTACGATGTGGATCGACACCCACTGCCATCTAGACGCCCCCGAGTTCGGGCCGGATGCCCCGGCCGTGCGGGCGCAGGCGCGTGCGGCTGGCGTGGCGTGCTGTGTGCTGCCAGCGGTACAGGTGGCCAATTTCGCCACGGTGCGCGCGCTGGCGCACGCGTGGGGCGACGTGTATGCGCTGGGCATCCACCCGCTTTACGTTCCGCAGGCCAGCGACGATGACCTGGAGCGTCTCGCGCAAGCCCTGCGAGACTGGCGTGACGACCCGCAACTGGTGGCGGTGGGCGAGATTGGACTGGACTACTTCGAACCTGCCCTGTGCACCCCCGAGATGCGGACGCGTCAGCGGTATTTTTATCGCGCCCAGCTGCGGCTGGCGCAGCAGGCAGGTTTGCCCGTGATTCTGCACGTGCGCCGCGCGGTGGACGACGTGCTGGCCGGGCTGCGCGAGCAAGCCCGCGCGGGCCGGCGCTTGAGCGGTGGCATCGCGCATGCGTTCAACGGCAGCCTGGCGCAGGCGCAGGCCATGCAGGCCCTGGGGCTGCGCATCGGGGTGGGCGGGGCCGTGACGTTCGACACCGCGCGGCGGCTGCGCGCGTTGGCCAGCACCGCGCCGCTGGATGCGCTGGTGCTGGAGACCGACGCGCCCGACATCCCACCGCAGTGGCTGTACGTGCCGGCGGCCGAGCGGGCCGCGGGGCGGCCCCAGGGGCGCAACACCCCCGCCGAGTTGCCGCGCATCGGCGCCGTCTTGGCCCAGCTGCGCGGGCTGATGTCCGGCGAGCTGGCCCAGGCCACCACCGCCAATGCCTGCGCGGCGCTGCCGCGCCTGGCGGCGTGGTTGGCGCGGGAGGGCTGGGCATGATCGCGGGCGGCACCCGTTTGCAGGGCCTGCCCCCCGTCTTGGATCCCCGCACCCGACTGGTGGTGCTGGGGAGCTTCCCCGGCGCGGCGTCGCTGCGTGCTCAGCAGTACTACGCCCACCCGCACAACCAGTTCTGGACGATTCTGGGCGCCTTGTGGGGCTTGCCGCTGCGCGATTGGCCCTATGCCGACCGGCTGGCCGCGCTGCTGGAACATGGCCTGGGGTTGTGGGACGTGTACGCCGAGTGCGAGCGCGAAGGCAGCCTGGATAGCGCCATTCGCGCGCCGCGCCTCAACGACCTGGCGGCGTTGCGCCAGCACTGCCCGGCGTTGCGCGCCATTGCCCACAACGGCGGTGAAAGCTGGCGCCATGCCCATCTGACCCGCGCTTTGGGGGTGGCCGTGGAGCGGCTGCCTTCCACCAGCCCTGCCAACGCCTCCTGGAGCCTGGCGCGCAAAACCGCCGCCTGGGGCGCGGTGCTGGCTCGCCATGGCGTCCCGGTGCGGATCGCGGTAACCTCGCAAGGAGTTTGACATGGCGCCCCGAGCTGCCCCGGCTCGCCAACCGGCTGCTGCTTTGCCGCCGGTCACGCTGTCCGAAGAAGGTGGAGTGCGCCACCTGCACCTGGGCACACCGTGGATCCAAGGCAGCATGCGCATCGACCGCCCGACGGATCTGGTGCTGGAGTACGTGCAGCGCATGATGGCGTGGCTGCTGTTTGTGGAGTCCGACACCGTCCCCGCGCGTCGGGCGCTGCAGCTGGGGCTGGGGGCAGGTGCCCTCACCAAGTTTTGCCACCGTCGCCTGGGCATGGATACCACGGCCGTGGAGCTCAACCCGCAAGTGGTGGCGGCTTGCCGGACGTGGTTTCGCCTGCCGCCCGATGG
>Ga0308017_1000387_pt1 | contig 13615 bp, 10 predicted proteins | sample Neamet280_FD_203145 | JGI IMG/M metagenome (GOLD analysis project Ga0308017, IMG submission 203145) | Marine microbial communities from water near the shore, Antarctic Ocean - #280 | ecosystem: Environmental > Aquatic > Marine > Unclassified | place: Southern Ocean | collected 2014-10-01
AATGTTGTTATTGAGGACGGCTGCGATATCGGTGCGTTATGCACTTTGGACAGAGCTACACTGGGCTCTACAATTATCCGCAATGGGTGTAAGCTAGATAACCTTATTCAGGTTGCACACAATGTGGTCATCGGTGAAAAAACAGTCATTGCGGCCCAAACTGGAATCGCTGGCTCAACGACAATCGGTTCTCACTGTTTAATCGGAGGGCAAGTGGGGATTGGCGGACACCTTAAAATAGCAAATGGATCAAGAATAGCCGCAAAGTCAGGTGTCTCTGCGAGCTTACTAAATCCAAATGGCACATACCAAGGAAATCCAGCAATGCCCATCAAAGCATTCCAGAGGTTCCAAATTGCGCTTCGAAAGCTTGTTCGGACAGAGCGTATTAAAGAAAAAGAAAATACATGATTCATTCAACTAAGCAGCACACACTCAAAAGTGAAATCACCTTTAAAGGCGTAGGACTGCATACTGGAAAAATGTGCACTTTAACCGTACAACCCGCAGAGGCACATCATGGATATAAATTCCAACGTACAGATCTTGAAGGCCAACCCATCGTAAAAGCTTGTACAAAAAATGTGATTTCTACATTTAGATGTACATCACTTTCTCAAGGCGGGGTTGAAATAAATACGACGGAACATATACTCGCTGCATTGTACGCAGCCGGTGTTGACAATGCTTTAATTCAACTGGACGCACAGGAAGTTCCCATTATAGATGGCAGTTCACTGGCATTTATGAATGGCATTGAAGAAGTCGGCACCCTCAAGCTAGACGCAGACAGAAGATTCTTTAAGGTTAGAAAAAACATAAGTTATACAGACAAAGAGAACAATGTCGAAATGTTAATCGTGCCGCTCGAAGAAGACGAGTTCCGTCTAACGGTCATGGTCGATTACAACAGTCCTGTTTTAGGGACGCAACATGCTCGACTTGAAAAGCTCAGTGATTTCACGAAAGAAATTGCACCTAGCAGGACGTTTGTCTTTATGAAGGAGCTTAAAGAATTGGCGAGCCAAGGCCTGATCAAAGGAGGTGATGTAGGTAACGCGATCGTCCTTGCAGAAAGACCCTACTCAAAAAATGAATTGCAATCCATCGCTGACTCGATGGGTCGAAAAGAACTGGGTGTGGTCGAAGATGAGGCAGGTGTTGTGAGCACATCTCCTCTGCGTTTCTCTAATGAACCCGCAAGGCATAAGCTACTCGATATACTTGGTGACATTGCCCTGACAGGTTGTTATATCTATGGACATGTGCTTGCTGCACGTCCTGGACATGAAGCGAATGTAGAATTTGCCAAAGCCCTTGACAAACAAATACTGGAACTTGAAGATTTACCCGATCTAAGAACAGATAAAGAATCAATTCTAGATGTAAATCAAATTTCTAAACTTCTTCCACATCGCTATCCATTCCTATTGGTAGATAGAATTCTTGAGATGGATGATCAGAGTATCATAGGTGTTAAAAATGTGACGATCAATGAACCCTTTTTTCAGGGTCACTTCCCAGACAACCCTGTTATGCCCGGCGTGCTTCAAGTAGAAGCGATGGCACAAGTAGGAGGCGTATTCGCGCTTTCAAATGTGGAAGACCCTGAATTTTGGTCTACATACTTTTTAAAAATTGATGAAGTCAGGTTTAAACAAAAAGTAATGCCAGGTGATTCAATTGTATTCCACCTCAAATTGATATCACCAATCAGAAGAGGGTTAGTACATATGCAAGGAAAAGGTTATGTTAGAGGCACTTTGGTTTCTCAAGCCATACTCTTAGCTCAAGTCATCAAGGACAGAGCTCCCGCAGAAAACTAGAGACTATTTTAAAACCTTTACAATCCCTATGACAACAAAAATAAGCCCACAAGCATTTATTCACGAACACGCCTCATTAGGCGAAGGGGTTATTGTTGAACCTTTTTCATACATCGGGCCGAACGTTACTGTAGGTGCGAGAACATATATAGGGCCAAATGTCTCAATCCTAGAAAGCACTACGATAGGTGAAGATTGTAAAATATTTCCTGGTGCAGTAATCGGCGCTGAACCACAAGATCTTAAGTTCAAAGATGAAAATACGACTGTAGAGATTGGAGACCGAACGACAATAAGAGAGTGTGTCACTATTCACAGAGCTACTTCGGATAGACTTAAAACAACAGTTGGCAATGATTGCTTGATCATGGCATATGTACATTTAGCACATGATGTACATATAGGAGACCGAGTTGTTTTGGCAAACGCTGTAAATGTTGCTGGCCATGTCACCATTGATGACTGGGTTATCGTAGAGGGGATGGTAGGCATTCAGCAGTTCATCAGAATTGGAGAGCACGCATTTGTAGCTGGGGGATCATTAGTGAGAAAGAACATACCACCTTATATTAAAGCTGCCAGAGAACCATTGGCATATATAGGCGTTAATTCAATAGGGCTTAGGAGAAGGGGGTTTGACCAAGATAGAATAACACGTATTGAAGATATTTATAGAACGCTTTACGTTCAAAATATAAATATGAGCCAAGCCCTGAAAGTTGCAGATGCTGAATTCCCTTCATGTGAGGACAAGGACTTCGTGCTTGACTTCATTCGCAAATCCGACAAAGGAATCATTAGGGGGCCCTTCTAATTCCGCCTAGTATCGCAGGACAGGCAGGATAAGCATTACATAATTACGTGTACACCGAGATTGCACACGGGTTTTATTTTTCATATAATATGCTTATAATCAATTATTTAGAGTAGGTTGGCGTATTATTTTTACAAAAAATGAAACTTATTTGGATCGACAAGAGTAAAAGGGAGTGAATCTTTTTTTTAACCCTATCAATCTTTATATTATGAATAAGTTTTACTCAACCCTCGCTGCTCTCGCAGTTTTTACTACTGGTAACCTCCTAGCTCAGGAGCAATCTTCACCTGCTAACGCATTAGAAGGTACTACTTCAGCATATGACTGCTCTTATGAAGTCAAGGATGCAAACCAAACAATTCTATTAAACGGTTCTACTGCCACTCAAATTTTCTCAGCTTGTACTGATGGAAAATTAATGGAAGTAACCCTAGGCATTAAAGCACTAAATGATCGCGGAACGTACACTGTTGAAGTACGCTCTATGAATGGTTTGGTACTCGACATTGCACGCTTTAAGCAAGGACAGGTCGTAGACGGACAAGTAGTTCTCCCTATGGAGACGCGTGTTAAGTCTGGTCTTCGTTATATCCTTAATGTAAGTGCTGACGCTGGATTTGAGCTTAGCCTTCGTGCTCAGCATGGTCCTATGGGAACACTTACGATTGACGGATCACCTTACCGTGGGAAGTTAGTTGGACAATTTGGTTTTAAAACAGTTGAAGCTAGCGGTCTTTCTAGTGATGAAGGACGTGGAGGTCAAACAAACGGTGATACCGACATTCCTTCAGAAAAATCAGCGAATGGCCTTTGTAACACTGAGGTGTCTGTCCACACTGGACGTATCGCTACTTCTGGTGAAACAATCGGTCAAACCTTTACCGCTTGTGCTACAGGACACCTTCAGCAGGTCTCATACCAAATACAACACATCGATGGTGACTTTACAGGTGTGATCTCTTTGAGAGATGCACGTAACAATACATTATTTACACAAGAAGTAAGTGCTCGAAATGTGAGAAATGGTCTATTGATTGTACCGATGAACGAAAAAGTTCGTGAGGGAGCTGATTACAAAATCTTACTTAAGTCTATCCATGGAACGCGTCTTGCTGTATTGGCAAACGACAATCCTGCTGATGCGCTTGGAACATGTACTTTTAACGGAACAGAGCTTGAGACTAACGCATGTTTCTCAGCTTTAGTGAAGGAGAAAACAAACGATACTTCTTCAATATTCGCTGAAACAGATCTTAAGGTAACTGCTTACCCTAACCCATTTGAAAATGATCTTGGTATTCGTATCGACGGAATCGAAGAGGGAAAAGTAATCGTTCAGTTGCTTGACTTTGCTGGAAACGTTCTTCGTGCAGACATGATCAACATCAGCCCAGATAACAAAGTAATCAACTTCAACACTGACGACTTAAACGATGTAGGTTTCTACTCACTTCGTGTTGTTCACGGTGACGAGGTGACTCACACAACTGTAATCAAGCATTAAGATTAATAGTTGGAAGAATACTCCCTACTAACAAAATAAAAAAAAGGCTCGGTTCATTGTGAATCGGGTCTTTTTTTTTGCCATTTCCAGGAATCGTTTAAGGCTTCCTCAAGTGTACGTTTTGCCTCCCACCCCAATTCATTTTTTGCCCTAGAAGCATTTGCCCAAATAGCCACTACATCCCCTTCCCTCCTTTCAGCTATAGAATATGGGACTTCTAACCCAGTAACTTTCTCGAATGCCTTAATGACTTCTAACACAGAAGCGCCTTTGCCAGTCCCTAAGTTATAAGCTCTCCAACCCGTATCCTTACCCCTCAACTTATCCTTAAAAAGGAATTCAAGTGCAGAGACATGCGCTTCGGCTAAATCCATCACATGTAGATAATCCCTGATACAAGAACCATCTGGTGTAGGGTAATCGGTGCCGAAAACGTGTAAGGCACCTCTTATTCCAGCGACAGTTTGGCATAAATAAGGGATAAGGTTATTAGGTACTCCACTTGGGGATTCGCCAATTGTCGCACTGGGATGCGCTCCTATGGGGTTGAAATACCTTAGAATAACAGCGTTAAATTCAGGATTTGGTTTCAGGTGATTTACGATTAACCTCTCGCAGGCTTGTTTGGTAAATCCGTAGGGAGATTCCGCTTCTAAGAACGGGGCGTTTTCATCAACCGGGACAACTGCGGGCTCTCCGTAGACGGTGCAACTTGAAGAAAAAACCAAATTTTCAACCTCAAATTCCCGCATCACCTCTAACAAACGCTCTGTTCCCACGATGTTATTGTCCTTATACAACTCAGGGTTCTCAACACTTTCTCCAACTGACTTAAGCGCTGCAAAATGGATGACTCCTTTGATCACATGGCCCTTTTCTTTTTCTGATCTAAACACATCCATCAGACCATCCTTATCCCTACAATCCACTTCATAGAATGGAACTTGAGAGTTGATGAGAGATCTGATACCATGCACGGCTTTGAAATCAGAATTGCTGTAATTGTCTAACAAAACGACTCTAAAACCTGCTTTTGCAAGAGATACCGCTGTGTGGGACCCAATATATCCTGCTCCACCAGTAACTAAAATAGAATATTTCATTTGCATACCTCAAAGCTAATGAAGAGAATTCCGACTGAAGTCATACAATATGAAACCTTTTGCACTTAAATGCGTAAGGAATAATATGATTTCCCCTTTTGACTTAACATATCTAGAAGATGCATTCCAAGGGAATCGGCGTTTGGTGAATGGGATCATCGAATTATTTCTAAAACAAAATCCCGATTACTGTGCCATACTTGAAAATCGGGTAAAGTCAGGAGATTATGCATACCTCCACACAGTCGCGCATACATTGAAATCAAGTGTGCAAATGTTGGGCCTTAGAGACACTGAAAATTTACTCTCTGGCATTGAACACAGATCTAAGTTTAATGTAGATACAAGTGAACTGCCAGGAATGGTCTATGAGTTAGTGTATGAATTGAAGAGAGCTCAAAAGGCGCTTTCTGTCTACATATCTAACACAGAGAACGACGGTGGCTTTCTTTCAGATGTTGCGTAGTGCAGATTATCCAAGCCCCAATATCATTGTCATTCCAACACAACAGAATCCCACTGCATAACCTGAATATACTTCCACATGCGTATGTGCTTTCAGGTAAAGTCGGCTCCACCCCAACAAGCCTCCCAAAATTATTATAGAAGAAATCCATTGTAAATCCAGGGTGTCTAGCCTTATAGAAGCAATGAGTATGGCCGCAAGAACGCCCCCAGAAGCCAGCATATGCATGCTGATTTTAAACTTAAGCGTGATTAACCATCCGACAAAAATAGAGAGAACCAATCCCAACATTAAGGATCTGTAGAGCTCGGGGACAAAAATGCCAGATATTTCGAGCGTCAAGATATACGCCAGCGTAAAATAAGAAAGCACAATTAAAAAAGGCTTCACTCTTTCTTTGCGGTTTCTGATGTCTAAGTCAGAAATGAGCTTTCGCTTGTACATAAACCACAGTGAAAACGCAGGCGCCAAAGAATTGATCCCAATGACCATGGCCAAATATATAAACACGTCAATTCTGTGGGAGAGATATAAATCAAAGTGAAGCATCAACACCAAGGTGGCAATGGGCATCACAAAAGGATGCAGAAAGGCTGATATAAGTTTTGCGATTGTATCCATGCAATCGAGGAATTCAGAGTTCTTTTCTTAATCTCGCAACAGAAATCCCCAATTGCTCACGGTATTTTGCAACAGTCCTACGTGCGATGTGATAACCTTTCGAATTTAAAATAACCCCGAGCTTTTCGTCTGTGAGAGGTTTCTTTTTATCCTCTTCATCAATCGCATCCTGAAGAATCCTTTTCACCTCTCTTGAACTCACATCTTCACCACTGTCGGTAGACAAACTTTCTGAGAAAAATGTTTTCAGGAGGAAGGTTCCATAGGGCGTTTGGACATATTTACTGTTTGCAACTCTTGAAACCGTACTTATATCCATGTGAATGCGCTCGGCAATATCCTTCAGAATCATGGGATTAATATCTGTTTCATCGCCGCTTAAAAAATATTGTTCTTGATGATCTACAATCGCTTTAATCGTTTTCATCAAAGTGAGCTGTCTTTGACGTATTGCATCTACAAACCATTTGGCAGCATCCACCTTCTGTTTCACAAAGCTCAATGCTTCCTTTTGGGATTTTGAGGTTTCTGCGCCGCTGCTGTATGTGTCCATCATTTCTTTATAGGATGGACTTATCCTCAGGTCTGGGGCATTTCTTTGATTCAGTGAAATGTGTAACTCATCGTCGTGAATACTCAGTATGAAATCCGCGACGACATGTTGCACATTTCTAGAAGACTCGCCTCCGGAATTGCCCGGTTTGGGATTTAATTTGGTAATCTCACTCAGAGCCTCTCTTAAATCTTCATCCGTAATTTCAAGCTTGGTGGTGATCGCTTGGAAATGTTTTTTTGAAAACGATTCGAAATGATTATTCAGGATTTCCTCAGCAGAAATCATCGCTTGAAGTCTTACAAAATTGACTGAATCTTGAAGCTTCTCAATCTTTCTTCTGATTTGAATTAAAAGACATTTCTGAAGGTTTTCTGCACCAACACCAGCAGGGTCAAGAGTTTGCACAATTTTAAGGGCAGACACGAGGTCCTCCTTATCAATCATGATGTTTTGGGTAAAGGCCAAATCATTCACGATACTCTCTAAATCACGCCTCAGATATCCCGCATCATCAAGTTGACCTATAATGTGCTCACCTAACATTCGCTCACTGTCATTTAGAAACACCAATCCAAGTTGACTGACTAACAGCTCGCGAAACGTAGCGCCTGCGCCAAGGGGAATGTCTTTGTCTTCGACATCAGCGCCATGATTTCTTATGCTCGTTTTATAATCCGGCGTTTCATCGTCTAAGTATTCTTCAAAGTCGAATTCCTCTATTGCATCATCCTTCTCTCTCTCATCTTCTAAGACATCCTCAGCCTCCTCCTCCACTCCTTCTTCTAATGCTGGGTTTGCCTCGAGTTCTTGTTTAATTCTCGCTTCTAATTCCACAGTAGGCACCTGCAAAAGTTTCATCAGCTGGATTTGCTGAGGAGACAGTCTTTGTAGTTGCTTTTGTTGTAGAGATTGTTTGAGCATTGTTAAAATTCAGCCGACAATGGCGTTCTAGGAAATGGAATGACGTCACGGATATTCGACATACCTGTGCAATACATAACGAGCCTTTCAAATCCCATGCCAAACCCACAATGCTTTGCAGAACCGAACTTTCTTGTTTCAAGGTACCACCAAACATGATCCTCTGGAATATTAAAGTCCGCACATTTCTTTTTAAGGACATCTAACCGCTCCTCACGTTGTGAACCGCCGATTAACTCGCCTATCCCAGGCACAAGTACATCCATCGCAGCAACCGTTTTACCGTCGTCATTTGCACGCATGTAAAACGCCTTAATTTCAGAGGGGTAGTCTGTCACAATTACAGGACCGCCAACATGCTTCTCGACCAGCCATCTCTCGTGTTCTGAATGAAGATCATCCCCCCATTCACAAGGGTATTTAAATTTCTTTTTCTTGAATGGCTTTGAATTCCTGAGTGCATCAATCACCTCAGTATATGTCATATGCGCAAACTCACTCTCAACAACATTCCGAAGCCTGTCACATAGTGAATGTTCATTCCGGTCGTTTTGTGGAAGTTGTTTCTCAGCTTGTAGCTCTCTGTTTTCAAGGAACTTCAAATCCTCTTCTCCATGTTTTAAAACATATGCCAAAACATACTTTAAGCAATCCTCAGCCAATTTCATGTCATCCTTGAGGTCAGCAAATGCCATCTCTGGCTCCACCATCCAAAACTCAGCCAAATGTCTTGATGTGTTGGAGTTTTCGGCTCTAAAAGTGGGACCGAAGGTATAAACTTGACCCAAAGCCATCGCCGCAAGTTCAGCTTCCAATTGACCACTCACTGTCAAATTTGATTGTGTCCCGAAAAAGTCTTTTGAGAAATCTGTTGCCCCGTCCTCAGTCTTAGGGACGTTGTCCAAATCCAACGTTGTGACTTTAAACATCTCCCCTGCGCCTTCAGCATCCATCCCTGTAATGATCGGCGTGTGAAGCTGGAAAAATCCTTTTTCATGGAAAAATTGATGCACCGAAAACTGGAGAAGGTGACGTATCCGGAAAACAGCACTGAACGTACTCGTACGAAATCTCAAATGCGCCTTCTCTCTCAAAAACTCAAGAGAGTGCTTCTTCATTTGGATTGGAAACTCATCTGGGTTTGCGCCTCCTAAAACGTCCAATTCTTCGACTTGAAGCTCTACTGTTTGGCCTCCTCCCTGACTTTCCACCAAAACGCCAACGGCACGTATTGCCGCTCCGGTATTAAGTTGTTTTAGAACTTCGTCATCAAAATCTTCTTTTTGGACGACCAGCTGGAGATTTCTTAATGTTGAGCCATCATTCACTGCAAGAAACCTGTCGTTTCTAAAAGTCCTCACCCAACCGCAAACCGTCAATTTTTCTTCAGAGGGTGCAGTTTCAAGCACCTTTGTTATTCTTAGTCTTTCCATGTCAGACAAAGATAAGTGACCCACCCTTGACTATTAAGGGCAATTAAGAGTATTCCGAGTCGAGCTTTCCATCGCGTAAACGAATTATTTTTTGAGCCCTTGCGGCAACTTCCTCTTCGTGAGTTACTACGATTAAGGTATTTCCGTCTTGATGTATTTCATCAAAAAGCTGCATAATCCCCTCTGATGTCTTTGAATCTAAGTTCCCTGTGGGCTCATCCGCAAATATGATTGATGGGTTCATGACAAGTGCACGTGCTACTGCAACACGTTGTCTTTGGCCTCCGCTAAGCTCATTCGGCTTGTGGGTCACTCGATCTCCTAACCCCACTTTCTCGAGAACTTCCGTTGCTCTGGCCAATCTCTCCTTTTTCGGAATACCTGCGTAAATCATCGGCAAAGCAACATTTTCAAGCGCAGTGTACCTGGGAAGAAGATTAAATGTTTGAAATATAAAACCGATTTCTTTGTTTCTAATCCCTGCTAATAAATCATCATCTACTTGGCTCACATCTTTGTCATTCAAAAAATACGCGCCCGAGGAAGGTGTATCTAAGCATCCCAAAATATTCATGAGTGTTGACTTTCCAGACCCTGACGGACCCATAAGCGCAATATATGACCCCTTGTCAATATCGATATCCAATCCATCAAGGGCTCTTACAATTGTTGAACCTACTGTGTAATGTTTCGTAAGGTTTTTTGCTTGAATAATGGGGTGATTCATAAGCGCAAAGTTAAGTTTATAATTTTATTGTCTATAAAATAAGTTGTAAGTTTGAAACAATTGAAAGAAACCAAAATGAGAATTTTTTACACACTGCTATTTTTCAGCCTGATTTCCTTAACTGCGTTTTCTCAAGTCACAGTTGACCAGCCGTATACAATAGAGCAGTATGTCAGTGAAGTGCTGATTGGAAATGGAGTCACGGCGACCAACATCACCTATACCGGATCCGAAGAACAACTGGGGTATCTGTCAGGCGCAGAAGGTCTCTTTTCAGTTAGCTCAGGCTTGGTTCTTAGTACGGATCATGCCACACACCTGAGCGACCCCGGGTGCATGGACACCCAATTTTGTGCAGGCTGTCAAGGCCTTGGAAATGATCAGGATCTTCTAGATGTGGCCAATTCTGTCCCCCCACTTATAGGACAAACCTTCAACGTGAGCTCTGTGAATGATCTATGTATTCTGGAATTTGATTTCGAAGCAGGCGGAGACAGCATTTCATTCAATTACGTATTTGGTTCAGATGAGTACTTAATGTGGGTCAACTCCACATACAACGATATTTTTGCGTTTTTCCTTTCAGGACCAGGGATTACAGGCCCTTATGATGCGCCTTTGGGATTTCCAGATGGCGCGATTAACATTGCTTCAGTTCCAGACAGTGACCCTTTACTTCCTGTCACAATTAGCTCGGTAAATAATGTCACAAACGCAGCTTACTACATTGACAACCAAGCCAACAATGACATATGCATCAATGGGTATACAGAGACTTTTACTGCATCTGCTTCAGTTCAATGTGGGGAGGTTTATCACATTAAACTTGCAATCGCTGACGGTTCTGACAATGCTTTAGAGTCTTTCGTTGTCCTAGAAGAAGGAAGTTTCAGCTCAAACGCCATCGACATTGTTGCAGACGCTTCTCTTGAAGGGGCCGAAATTTTCCTTGGCGACACAACCGTGGTTGAGGGATGTAACGACGCCGTGTTCACCGTGATACGACCCGATGACACACTTCAAGACACGATTTATTTAAATGTTTACGGAACGGCAACAATGGGAGGTGATTTCAGTTCCGTGTTCTCAATCGTCATTATGGAGCCTGGTCAAAGTTCGGCCGATGTCTCTCTAGGCGTTATTAATGACAATGTCAATGAAGATCCTGAATGGGTAACTGTTGAATACGAATACATCAATGATTGTGGCGACACGATTCTTACAAGTGCAACGATTGTCATTTTAGACCCCGAGCCTATCACTTTATACACTTCACCTGTAGGATGTCTCGATGGTGCTGGAAATATTGACCTCATCGTCAACCCCTTAAGCGGTTATGGTCCGTTCGATTTCCAGTGGAACACGGCTGAAAATGACACCTTGAATAACTTCACCTACAATACGGGAGGCAATCCTGGGTCTGCGACTGTCACCGTGACAGATGTATGTGAATCTGTGACAGAAGCGACCATTACATGGGACATTTTAGCGGATTTTGTAGGTGGGGATGAAACCATCTGTTTGGGCCAAACCTCGACGGTTCCTTCTTCAGGTGGCACAGGCGGGTTTAGTGAAATCTTAACTGAGATTGAAGATCCTGATGGCGATATGGTTTGGGTCAGTATTGTCGGCGCCTCATTGGACACGACATTAATTTCCTTCCTAGACAACATTGATGCGATCACAGGTCTATATGACGGACTTTACAGTTCTGGAAGCGGGGGAGTCGGCTCCCTCGAAGTCCAACTCATTGATGGATGTGGGAGCATTGCTTTCAGTACGATTGGCGTAGAGATTTGTGAACTTGAGTTCTACAATGTTTTCTCCCCCAACAGTGATGGGAAAAATGACACCTTTGAAATATTGGGGCTTCAAGGATATCCTGGAAGTCAACTGGCCGTTTACGACAGATGGGGTGTTCAGGTATATTATAACTCAAACTACATAGGTGCTTGGCGAGGAATTAACAATCAAAATGCACCACTTCCTGAAGGAACATACTATTACACACTCGCTGTAAACTATGTGGGAGAGGAGCCTTTAGAATACACAGGCGATGTCGTCACTGACCTCAGTGCAGAAGGCGTCGTGAAGTTTTCTGGCAGCGTAATGATATTGCGCTAATACGTCACTTAAGAGGTCAGAGAGCGTCCTGTCATGTCACTAGGCTGATCTAGCCCCAAGAGGTTTAAAACAGTAGGTGCGACATCGGCAAGCTTGCCGTCCATGACAGAACGAACACCATCAGCAACAACGATGATCGGAACGGGATTCGTCGTGTGCGCAGTATGTGGAGATCCGTCGGGATTGACAACACGGTCGGCATTTCCATGGTCGGCAATGATGACGAACATGTAGCCATTTTCTTTTCCGACTTTCAGTACTTCTGCAAGACATTGATCCGCAGTCGCTACCGCTTGAACGATGGCTTCGTAAACGCCAGTATGACCTACCATGTCGGGATTTGCGAAGTTGAGACAAACGAAATCTGCACGGTCGGTCGCCATTTCTCTCGACACCAACTCGACAAGCTTCCACGCAGACATTTCAGGCTGGAGGTCATACGTGGCGACTTTGGGACTGCTCGCCATCAGTCTGTTTTCACTTTCAAATGGGGCCTCTCTACCTCCATTGAAAAAGAACGTCACGTGAGGATATTTTTCGGTTTCTGCGATTCTAAGTTGAGATAAACCCGCGGAAGAAACAACCTCACCTAAAGTATTCTGAAGATTAGGCTTGTCGTAGATGACTTTTATATTGTTGAACTTATCGTCATAGTTCGTCATCGTGACGAAATAAAGCGGAAGCATTGACATGCCAAATTCAGACAAATCTTTTTGAGTAAGCGCTGTTGTGATTTGGCGACAACGGTCCGTTCTGAAGTTAAAACAGATCACCACGTCATTGGGACGTATTTGGCCTTCTACCCCTTGAATTCTAAAGGGCAAAATAAACTCATCTGTGGTATTGTCATCATAAGATGTTTGAATTCCCGCTTCTACACTTTCAAATTCATCCCCACCGTTTGTACACAGCGCATGATATGAATGCGCAATCCTCTCCCAACGTTTGTCCCGATCCATTGCATAATACCTCCCATGAACGGATGCAATTTTAATCGACGACTTCGTTTGGCTTAAATGAGTCTCAAGGTTCTTGAGATAACCCAATCCAGACTTAGGCGAAGTATCGCGTCCATCTGTAAACGCATGAATGACAGCATCGGGGACGCCAGCGCTATTCACCGCATCTGCGATAGCGTGAAGATGTTCTTGTTGCGAATGGACACCTCCACGAGACACCAATCCCACAATATGAAGACGCCTTCCAGGTTCTTTTGCTGCCTCCAAGGCCTCTTGCAGAATGGGTTCTGATTGAAATGTCCCACCATCGATCGCATGATTAATTCTAAGAAGATCTTGAAAGACAACCCGACCTGCGCCTATGTTCATATGACCCACTTCAGAATTGCCCATTTGACCTTCGGGAAGGCCCACAAATTCGCCATCTGTTCTTAAAGTAGCATGAGGGAAATCCTGATGTAGAGCGTCCACACATGGCGTAGGCGCATTGAAGATCGCATCGGAAGCATCCTGTGCACCATATCCCCAACCATCTAAAATCACAAGAGCAACTTTCTT
>Ga0308017_1000392_pt1 | contig 13518 bp, 13 predicted proteins | sample Neamet280_FD_203145 | JGI IMG/M metagenome (GOLD analysis project Ga0308017, IMG submission 203145) | Marine microbial communities from water near the shore, Antarctic Ocean - #280 | ecosystem: Environmental > Aquatic > Marine > Unclassified | place: Southern Ocean | collected 2014-10-01
AGGATCTACCTCAATGTGCTTCGTTTCCAACGATGGCCTCCTTGCGAACGAGGGGGTCAGTTCCTCGTGTCGCTAGGGGGTCAATTTACGGTGTCGCCTGACATCTTGCCCGCAACGCCAGTGTTGGCGCGGCTTCCGAGTAAGGCCTCGCGAGCGCTGGCGGTAGCCGCGCCTCCCGTTTCGGTCATTTCCGCCTCTCTGAGCGGGTGTGTTCTCTGCCGGTCTCGCGAGGACTCGTGAGACGAGTGCTTGGCCGATCAAGCCCTTACGCGCGCAGGTTGGGGTGTGTGAGTGGTAGGCGGCGTGGAGTCGAACGGGCCACGACGGCGTGATGGCCTGCAGAAAAAACGAAGGGCCGGGTCACCCCGGCCCATCGCGGTAGCTCAACGGGCACCCTTCCGAAGTTAAGAGCCTACCGCGGCTCGGTGTGCCAAGCAAATGCACTCCTGGCGCTGCGCGGCGCACGCTCTCACCGCACGCGACCCAAGCCCCGGTCCGCCTCCTCGCCATGGAGCATCAGTGTCCCCTCGTCAGCGCACTCAATGCGGCCGCTCGGCTCGATCCCCGAGCCGCGCCGATGCGGGCCCCCTTCGATCCACGACGATCCAGCGGACATCAGGACGATCCGTGTCCTCGATGCTGGGGGTCGTTCGCGCTTGCTGCGCCTCATCGCCGCTGCTGCTAGACCACCAGCCGGTAGCCCACCTGCAGTTCTGTCAGCAGATGGCGCGGCTGCGCCGGATCGTCCTCGAGCTTGCGGCGCAGATTGGCCATGTGCACGCGCAGGTGATGGGTGCGCTCGGCGTGGCCCGGCCCCCAGACCTGGGTGAGCAGCTGGCGGTAGGTGAGCACCGCGCCTTGCGCCCGCAGCAGCGTCACCAGCAGCCGGAACTCGATCGGGGTCAGGTGCACGGTCTCGCCGCGCCGGCGCACGTCGTGGGTGCGCGCGTCCACCTCGACGTCGCCGAAGCGCCAGACCGGCTCGGCCGCCTGCGGCTGCAGCCGGCGTTGCAGCGCGCGCAGCCTCGCCAGCAGTTCGTCGATGCCGAAGGGCTTGGTGAGGTAGTCATCGGCCCCGGCATCCAGCGCGGCGACCTTCTCGCGCTCCTGGTCGCGCGCCGACAGCACGAGGATCGGCACCGGGGACCAGCCGCGCACCTGGGTGATCAGCGTTTTGCCGTCGCCGTCAGGCAGGCCGAGGTCCACGATCAGCAGGTCGGGCCGGCGGGTGGCGGCGTCGATCTGGCCCCGCTTGACGCTCTCGGCCTCGCTCACGCTGTAGCCGGCGTACTCCAGTGCGAGCCGGACGAAGCGGCGGATCGGCGCGTCGTCCTCGATCAGCAGCACATGGCCGCCCGGGGCATCGGTGCTCACGTCTCGACTCCTTCCTGCGGCGCCGGCCGCTGCGGCAGGTGCAAGGCGAACACGCTGCCCTGCGGCTCGCGCTTGCGCGCCTCCACGCGTCCGCCGTGCAGGGCGGCGATGCGCTCCACCAGCGCCAGTCCCAGGCCCATGCCGGTCATCGGCGACTCCGCCGCACCCCGCTGGAACGGCGCGAACAGGCGGCTGGGGTCGTCGCCGGGCCAGCCGGGGCCATCGTCGGCCACCTCGATCACCAAGGTGCCGCCGGGATCCAGCCGCGCGTCCACGGCGATGCGGCAGCCGGCGGGGGTGTGCTTGCAGGCATTGTCCAGCAGATTGACCAGGGCGCGCTCGAGCAGCAGGGCATCCACCTCCACCAGCGGCAGGCCGGCCGCCAGCCGGACCTCGAGCCCATGTCCGGCGCAGGCGCTGCGGACGTGACCGAGCGCGCTGGCGACGATCTCCTCCAGGGCATGCCACTGTCGGTCCAGGCGCGCCTGGCCGGACTGCAGTCGGGCCAGTTGCAGCAGGTTGTCGAGCAGCGACTGCATGGCCCGGGCCTGCTCGACCAGCGCCTGCAGCAGGGGGCGGGTGGGCCCCTCGGCGCCGCGCTGCAGGGCGAGTTCGGCGGTGCCGAGCATCCCGGCCACCGGGGTGCGCAAATCGTGCGAGAGGGACAGCAGCAGGGTGTTGCGCAGGCGTTCTCCCTCCATCTGCACCAGCGTGTCGCGCGCCACCTCGACGAAGTGCACGCGCTCCAGCGCCACCGCGATCTGCCCGGCGCAGGCTTCCAGCGTTTCCAGATCCTCGGGCCGTCGCCAGGGCGGCTCCGCCCGCGGGGCGACGACGAGGACGCCGCGCACGCGCATCGGCGCCTTCAGCGGCAGATAGCGCGCCGGGGCCGCGGCGAGCGTCCCGGTGCCGGCGCCCGCGCTCTCCCCGTGGTCGAGCACCCACTGCGCGATGCTCACGTCCACCGATCGTTCCGGCCGCGCCGGGCGCACGCGGTGCCCGGCGTCGGGCAGCACGACCGTGATGGCGGCCTGGAAGTGCGCGCCCACGGTCTCTTCGGCGATCTCGACGATCCGTTCGCTTTCCAGCGCACCGGACAAGGCATTGGCCAGGCGGGTCAGCAGTGCGCTGCGCCGTTCGCGCTCGCGCATCGCCAGCACGGCAAAGCGAAGCCGTGCTGTCAGCTGGCCGATGATCAGCGCGACGGCGAGCATCAGGGCAAAGGTCAGCAGGTACTGCGTGTCGCTGACGGCGAACGACAACTGCGGCTGGACGAAGAAGAAGTCGAAGCACAGCACCGCCAGCAAGGCCGCGAGGGCGCCGGCCGTGCGTCCAGCCCGCAGCGCCACCAGCACCACCGCCAACAGGTACACCATCACGATGTTCGCCAGATCGAACACCCGTGCGAGCGGCCAGGCGACGACGGTGGCCAGGGCACAGGCGGCCGCGGCCCAGGCCAGCGGGTGACGGGTGCGAGGCTCCCGGTCCGGCGCGCCGAGCGCCGGCCGTGCCTGCACCGCCGCGCCGGGACGGCCCGCCGCCACGCCGATGCGCACCACGTCCACCTCCGGCGCCCGTCGCTGCACCGCGCTCGCCAGGTCGCCGCGCAGGGCGGTCCAGAGGCGGCGCCAGCCCGAGGCCTCGGCGGCCGCGCCCAGCACGATGCGGTTGGCATTGCGCTCCCGCGCGCAGCGCACGAGCGAGGCCGGCACATCGTCGCCGGCCAGGGTCAGGACGTCGGCGCCCAGCCGACGGGCCTCGCCGAGCAGCTCGAGCACCGCTTCCCGCTCCTGGCGCGAGGCGCGATCGTCGAGCCGGTCCACGTACACGGCGATCCATTCGGCCTCCAGCCGGGACGCGAGCCGCGCCGCCGCGCGGACCACCGGGGCATCGCGCGCGCCGCCCAGTCCCACCAGCAGCCGTTCGCGCGCCGGCCAGACGCGGCCGGGATCCTCCCGGGTGCGCTGCGCGCGCATCTGGGCATCCACGCGGTCGGCCACCCGCCGTAGGGCCAGTTCACGCAGGGCGATCAGGTTGCCGGGACGGAAGAAGCGCTCGACGGCCGACTGCGCCACATCGGGCAGATAGACCTTGCCGTTGCGCAGGCGCTGGATCAGGTCGGCGGCCGGCAGGTCGATCAGGGTCACGTCGTCGGCGGCATCGAACACGCGGTCCGGCACCGTCTCGCGCACGCGCACGCCGGTGATCGCGGCCACCACGTCGTGCAGGCTCTCCAGGTGCTGCACGTTGACGGTGGTGTAGACGTCGAAGCCGGCCGCGAGCAGCTCCTCCACGTCCTGCCAGCGCTTGGCATGGCGGCTGCCGGGGGCGTTGGTGTGCGCCAGCTCATCCACCGCGATCAGCGCGGCCGACGAGGCCAGCGCCGCATCGAGATCGAACTCGGTGAGCTCGCGGCCCCGGTACTCGAGGCGCTTGCGCGGCAGTACCGGCAATCCTTCGAGCAGCGCCTGGGTCTCCTTGCGGCCATGGGTCTCGACGATGCCCACGCACACCGCCACGCCTTCGCGCTGGCGCTCGTGCAACGCCTGCAGCATCGCGTAAGTCTTGCCGACGCCCGGACAGGCGCCGAAGAAGAGCTTGAGCCGGCCGCGCCGCTGGCGCGCCTCATCGGCCTGCACTTCGGCGAGCAGGCGGTCGGGATCGGGGCGGTCGGGAGGTCGGCTCATGGGCCCTCCATCATGCCGCAAGGGCCTAGAAGCTACGCGTCAGGATGACGGACAGGCGCGCTCGTCCCATGTTGACGCCATTGAGGTCGGTCCACAGCGCGCGGTCGGCGTTGGTGTCGGTGTACTGCAGGCTCACGGTCGTGCCGTTCCAGGCGGGGCCGATCGTCGAGGCATCGTAGCGGACGCCGAGCTTCCAGTCGGTGTACGAAAACGGGCCCGCCGCACCGCGAAAACGCTGTCGGCCCGCGTGCAGGTCGATCGTCCACGGCCCGTCGCCGATCGGCACCGCCGCCGAGAGGTCGAGGTACGTGCTGCCGGCGGGCGCGTCGAAGCCGAAGGTGTCACCGGCACTGACGTAGAGCTTGGCGGCCAACTGCCGCCATGCGGCGCCCACGAGCAGCTCGGTCGTGTCGGCGCGCACCACGCCCGCCGGGCGGCTGCCCGGATACCGGTAGTGAATGAGACCGACGTCGAATGTCGTGGCCTCATCGGGCTTGAACCGCCAGCCGCCGTAGAGATCCAGCTCCAGGCTGCCGGCACGATAGCCCTGGTAGTCCTGAAGCCAGCCGACGTTCGATCCCGACGACCCGGCATAGAAGCCGGCTTTGCCGCCGAGTTCCACGCCGGCCTGGACCGCGGGCTTGCCACCGGTCTGGGTCAGCCCGCGAAACAGATAGTCGCTGGTCAGGGTGGCGGTGCCGGACACCGTGACGGCGGACGCGTCGCGGTTCTCGTCCCCGGACTGGCTCCAGGCCAGACCCGGCGCGAGGGCCAGCGCCGCGGCCGACAGGCCGGCGAGGCGACGCAGCGTGCAAGCGAAGTGATGCATCGAAAGACTCCTGTGGGTCCGACGGCCGGCGGGCGCCGACCGGAGCGAAGGAAAAGACATCCCCTGACCGCCCCTGCGGGCGGTCTGCGAAGGACGCAGTGGGTTGTGAATCAGCGCGCGGGCGTCACCGTGGCGGACGCGCGTCGAGCGCAAGGTTCAGCGCCAGCACATTGACGCGCGGCATGCCGATCAGGCCCAGCCATGGCCGCTCGGTATGCGCCTGCACGAGCGCGTCGAGTTCCGCAGGCGTCATGCCCCGCGCGCGCGCCACGCGCGGGATCTGCCAGCGCGCGGCCTCGGGCGAGACGTGAGGGTCGAGCCCGCTGGCCGAGGCGGTCACCAGCTCCATCGGCACCGGCTGCGTCGTCTCCGGTTGGGCCGCGCGCAGCGCTTCGATGCGCGCGCGCACTGCGTCCACCAGCGCCGGATGGCTCGGCGCGAGGTTGCTGCCGCTGGAGGCGGCCGCGTTGTAAGGCACGGGCGCGGTCGCCGAGGGGCGGCCCCAGAAGTACTTGGGGTCGTCGAAGGCCTGACCGATCAGCCGGCTGCCGACGACCTGCCCGTTGCGCTCGATCAGGCTGCCGTTGGCCTGCACCGGCATCAGGCCCTGGGCCACGGCGGTGAGCGCCAGGGGATAGACGAGTCCGGTGATCACGGCCAGTACGGCGAAGAGCGCGAGGGCAGGACGCACAAGGGTTCGCAAGGTGTTCATGGACGAGCTCCGTTCCAAGGCTCAGGCCAGGCCCAGCGCCGCCAGCGCCAGGTCGATCAGCTTGATGCCGATGAAGGGCGCGATGACGCCGCCCAGACCGTAGAGAAGCAGGTGCCGGCGCAGCAACGCCTCGGCCGACTGCGCCCTCCAGCGCACGCCCTTGAGTGCCAGCGGGATCAGCGCCACGATGATGAGCGCGTTGAAGATCACCGCCGACAGGATCGCCGACTGCGGGCTCGTCAGTCGCATCACGTCCAGCGCCGCGAGCTGCGGATAGGTGCCCACGAAGGCCGCCGGGATGATCGCGAAGTACTTGGCCACGTCGTTGGCGATCGAGAAGGTGGTCAGCGCCCCGCGCGTCATCAGCATCTGCTTGCCGACCTCGACCACCTCCAGCAGCTTGGTCGGGTTCGAGTCGAGATCGACCATGTTGCCGGCCTCCTTGGCCGCCTGCGTGCCCGCGTTCATCGCCACCGCCACGTCCGCCTGCGCCAGCGCGGGCGCATCGTTGGTGCCGTCGCCGGTCATCGCCACGAGGTGGCCCTCGGCCTGGTAGCGGCGGATCAGCGCGAGCTTGTCCTCGGGCATGGCTTCGGCCAGGAAGTCGTCCACCCCGGCCTCGGCGGCGATCGCAGCGGCCGTGAGCCGGTTGTCGCCGGTGACCATCACCGTCTTGATGCCCATGCGGCGCAGCTCGGCGAAGCGCTCGCGGATGCCTCCCTTGACGATGTCCTTGAGCTCGACCACGCCCAAGGCGCGCGCGTCCTCGGCCACCACCAATGGCGTGCCGCCCTCGCGCGCGATGGCCTCGGCGCGCTCACGCACCGCCTCCGGCAGGCGGCCGCCCGCCTCCTCGACGAAGCGCTGCACCGCATCGAGCGCGCCCTTGCGGATGCGCCGGCCGTCGAGGTCCACCCCGCTCATCCGGGTGCGCGCGGAAAACGCGATGAAGTGCAGGCCTGCCGTCTCGCGGCCACGCAGTCCGTGGCGTTCCTTGGCCAGCACGACGATGGAGCGCCCTTCGGGCGTCTCGTCGGCCAGCGAGGCGAGCTGCGCCGCATCGGCCAGGGCCGGCTCCGTGACCCCGGGCGCGGGGTGGAAGGCCACCGCCTGCCGGTTGCCGAGCGTGATCGTGCCGGTCTTGTCCAGCAGCAGCACGTCCACGTCGCCGGCGGCTTCCACCGCGCGGCCCGAGGTGGCGATCACGTTGGCGCGCAGCATGCGGCTCATGCCGGCGATGCCGATGGCGGCCAGCAGCGCGCCGATCGTCGTCGGGATCAGGCACACCAGCAGCGCCACCAGCACCGTCACCGACACCGGCTGGCCCTGGCCCGCCGCCTGCACGCTGTACTGCGACAGCGGCCAGAGCGTGGCGCAAACGATCAGGAACACCAGGGTCAGCGCCACCAGCAGGATGGTCAGCGCGATCTCGTTGGGCGTGCGGCGGCGCTTGGCGGACTCGACCATCGCGATCATGCGGTCCAGGAAGGTGTGGCCCGGCTGCGCGGTGATGCGTACCACCAGCCAGTCCGACAGCACGCGCGTGCCCCCGGTCACCGCCGAGCGGTCGCCACCGGACTCGCGGATCACCGGGGCCGACTCGCCGGTGATGGCCGACTCGTCCACCGAGGCCACGCCCTCGATGACCTCGCCGTCGGCCGGGATCACGTCGCCGGCCTCCACCAGCACCACGCGGCCGGCGGACAGCTCGTCGCTCGGCACCGGGATCCAGGACGCACCGTGGTGCGGCTCTTGCAGCACCTTGGCGTACACGCGCTTCTTGGCCGAGCGCAGCGCCGCCGCCTGGGCCTTGCCCCGGCCCTCGGCCAGCGCCTCGGCCAGGTTGGCGAACCACACCGTCAGCCACAGCCAGGCTGCCACCGCGAGCGTGAAGCCCACCGGCGCGGCCATGCGCCCCGTGGCGGCGGCCACGCCGATCGCCGTCACCAGCGCGGCGCCGACCCACACCACGAACATCACCGGGTTGCGCCATTGCGCCTGCGGCGCCAGGCGCCACAGCGATTCGCGCAAGGCGGCGCGCAGCAGCGCCGCATCCCAGGGGCCGGCCGCGCGCGGATTCGTCACCATCGTCGTCATGTCGTTCCTCCCGGGCGCTTCAGCGGCCCGACATCAGCGTCAGGTGCTCGGCCACCGGCCCGAGCGCCAGCGCCGGCACATAGTTCAGCGCTCCCACCAGCAGCACTGCGGCCACCAGCAGCACGACGAACAGCCCGTTGTTGGTGGCCAGCGTGCCGGCCGAGGTCAGCGCATACAGCGCCTGCGACAGGCCGTGCGCGCCGGGGTTCGTCAGGCCTGCCAGGCCCGGCTCCACGCGCAGCGCCAGCGCCGTGCCCGCCAGCACCAGCGCGGGCACCACGATCACCGCCAGCGAGACCATCTTCATCTCGTAGGCGCCGATCTTCTTGCCCAGGTACTCCGGCGTGCGGCCGACCATCAGCCCGGCGATGAACACCGCGATCACCGCGAACAGCAGCATGCCGTACAGCCCCGAGCCGACACCGCCGTAAACGACCTCGCCCAGCTGCATCAGGAACATCGGCACCGAGCCAGCCAGCGGCATCAGGCTGTCATGCATGGCATTGACCGCGCCGCAGCTGGCGGCGGTCGTGACCGCAGCAAACAGCATCGAGCCGACCACGCCGAAGCGCGTCTCCAGCCCCTCAAGGCTCGGGCCGCTCAGGCCCAGCGCCGCAAGCTGCGGGTTGGGCTGATGCTGCGCGATCACCCCCACGGCATAGAGTGCGACGAACAGCACGGTCATCACCCCGGCCAGCGCCGCGCCCTGGCGTGCATCGCCCGCCCAGCGCCCGAACAGGAACACCAGCGCCAGCGGGATGAGGAGGATCGAGACCATTTCCAGCAGGTTCGACAGAGCCGTCGGGTTCTCGAACGGATGCGCAGAATTGGCGTTGAAGAAGCCCCCGCCATTCGTGCCCAGCATTTTGATCGCCTCCTGCGAGGCCACCGGGCCGATCGCGATGGTCTGGGTCGCTGCGGTGTGCGTGACCTGCCGACTTGCTTCCTGAACAGTGTAGGAAACAGGATCGATGAGAGTCACTTCGTGTCCGGCCGCCAGCGTCTGCGGCACGCCCTGGCTAACGAGGAACAGCGCGAACACCGCCGACAGCGGCAGCAGCACCCACAGAGTGGCGCGCGTAAGATCTAGCCAGGCGTGACCCACACCGGAGCTGGTTTTGCGCACGAAGCCGCGGATCACCGCCAGCGCCACCGCGATGCCGGTGGCCGCCGACAGGAAGTTCTGTACGGTAAGCCCCAGCATCTGCGTGCCATGGCTCATCGTGGATTCGCCGCCATAGCTCTGCCAATTGGTGTTGGTGACGAAGGAGACGGCGGTGTTCAGCGCCAGATCCGGCGCCACCGCACCGAAGCCCTGCGGGTTGAACGGCAACACTGCCTGCAGCCGCAGGATCGCGTACAGCGCCGCCAGCCCCACGAGGTTGAACACGAGGATCGCCAGCGCATAGCGCCACCACGGCATGTCCTCGTCCGGCCGGCTGCCGGCCAGCCGCAGCACCCCGCGCTCGATCGCGCCCACGAAGCGCACGCGCGCGGCGAGCCGGCCGCTGAAGACGCCATCGAGCCAGCGCGCCAGCGCCCAGGCCAGCGGGAACAACAGCGCCAGGAACAGCGCGAGCTGCACCCAGGGATTGGCGTTCATTCGAAGTCCTCCACCGCCAGCAGGGCGTAGACGAGATAGGCCAGCAGCCCGATGACGAGCACCCCGGCGGTCATGATCAGTGCCTCAGGCTCCATCGCCGTGACCTCCGTTCGACTCGATTCGGTTGCCTTGCGGGGCAGGGGGCGACAGCCGGCGGCATCCCGCCAGCGCGCCCAGGGTGATCAGCGCGAAGGCGGCCGCCCAGCCAAGAAACACGATGTCCATGCAGTCCTCCACGAGGGGATGTACACGCTGCACATCCTAGCCCGTGCGGCATCAAGCCGGCGCCCGATTCGTGCCCAGCGGTATCAAGGCGGCATCAAGACGAGGCGTCGTCGACGCCATCCTGTGAGGTCCGGTCTCACCGCACGCGACCCAAGCCCCGGTCCGCCTCTTGGCCTTCGAGCATCAGCGTCACCTCGTCGACGCACTCGAAGCGGCCGCTCGCATCCAAGCGGTCGAAGAGGTAGACCTCCTGCACCACGGTGGCGCCGTCGCGCTTGCGCACGTGCACGCGGTGATGGCTGGCGTAGCGTCGCAGATCGCGCCATTCGTCGAGCACCTCGATGCGGGCGGACGCCACCAGCTCGCGCAGCCTGCGCGCATGCGCGGCAAAGCCGTTGCGGTCGTCCCAGTGCCCATCGGTGCGCTGGCGGTAGTCGGGGCTGAAATGCCAATCGAGGAAGGTGTCGAGCGGTATGTCCTGCCGGTTGAGCAGGTCGTCCAAGGCGTGGTGGATCGAAGTCATGGGGGGTCCAGGGATCGAACAGAAGGAGCGTCCAGCGTATCGACATGCGCAGGGCTGCGATGCGGCCTGCACGCCATGCGATACCGCTACGATGCCAAGCATGGACGACCCCTTGATCGCGCCCCGTTGGGCCGAGGCCCGCCAGGGGCCGGTGATGTGTGCGGTGCTGCGGCGCAGCGGCCGGGTGCGGCACACGCGCGAGCATCGTCACGTGCGCGGCCAACTGCTGGGCACCGAGACCGGGCTGCTGACGGTGCAGGCAGCGCGGCACCGCTGGATCGTGCCGGCCTCGCATGCGGTGTGGGTGCCGCCGCAGACGCTGCATGCGGCGCACTCGCACGGGCCGTTTGCGGGCTGGAGCGTGTACCTGGCCCCCGAAGCCTGCGCGGCCTTGCCGGCCGAGCCCTGCGTGCTGGCGCTCACCCCGCTGTTGCGCGCGGCGGTGGGGCATGCGGCCCATCTGGCGGCCGACGGCACGACCGACCCGCAGCGGCTGGAGCGTTTGGCGGCCGTGATGCTCGACGAGATCGCCGCCTCGACACCGCTGCCCTGGAGCGTGCCGATGCCCAGCGACCGCCGCCTGCGGCGCATCGCCCAAGCCTTGTGCGACCACCCCGGCGACCCACGGCCGCTGGCGGATTGGGCCCGCTGGGCGGGGTTGTCGTCGCGCACCGCCTCGCGCCGTTTCGTGGCCGAGACCGGGTACAGCTTCACGCACTGGCGCCAGCGCCTGCGCCTGCTGCACGCCGCCGGCCGTCTGGCCGAGGGTGTGCCGGTGGTCGCCGTCGCGGCCGAGTCGGGCTACCGCAACCCCAGCAGCTTCATCGCGGTGTTCCGCGAGGTCTTCGGCACGACGCCGGGGCAGTATGCAGCGACAAGCCCACGCCGCAGACGCTGACGCCGGCCGCTTGCCGCACCGGGCCTCATTGCACCCAAGCCAAGGCCCAAAACGGATCCTCGCGGCTGGGCGCGGCCAGGCGCCGCCAGCCCAGCGCCTCGAAGAAGGCCAGGGCTTCGGGGTTGTCCTCGGCCACGTAGGCACGAAAGCATCGGCGCTCGCGCAGCGCGGGCTGCGCCAGCAAGGCCGCCCAGGCGCGCCGCCCCCAGCCCTGGCCGCGCAGGGCGGGATCGACGGCCCAGTCGGTGAGGACCCAAGCCCCGTGCTCGGGGTCAGGGGTGAGGTCGATGACGGCGACCAGCGCCGCGCCATACCGCACCGTCCATTGCTCGCCCTCGGTGTCGGCCAGCACATGGGCCAGCCACTCCTCGTCCATCGGGCCCAGATGCCGGTTCAAGCGCGCGTCGGCGTACCAGGCGCGGTAGGTGGGGAAATCCTCGGCGGCAAAGCGCCGCACTTCAAGCGTGGACTCGGGCGTCATGGGGCGAGGCCAATCTGGAGTTCGATGCGGTCGTCGGGCGAGTCGGGACCGTGCCAGACGTGGTAGACCTCGCGGGTCTGTGCATCGGGGGTCCACCCTGCTGCTGCGACGACGCGCCATCCAAGCCGAGCTTCGCGCGCTGCTCGCAAGAGCGTCATGAAGGGCACCCACCGTCTTGCATCGAAACGGTCCGGTGATCTTGCGCATGTGAAGTACGGCGAGTTCGGATCCGCAAGTGCTCATCGCCTGGAAGATTCCTCGAGCGCGCCCCGACGATGAAGCCGCTTAAGCTGACTACATTGATCCTGCCACAACGTCGCCCATGGCTGGCGCAGCACCGGGTCGAGGCGATGCTGCGGTTCGCGCAGCAAGGTCTCGATCACCGTCGGCGCCAGCAAGGTCAAGCGCAGCAGGCGGCGCACTTGGGTGATGTCGATTTGCTCGGCCTGCGCGATCTCCACCACCGACGCCGCCCGCCCCTCATGGAGCAGCCGCTGCCAGTGGTGCGCCAGCCCAAGCGCACGCAACAACGCCGTGTCCTTGGCTTCGGTGCGCGCCGGGCCGGCCCACGTCGAGTGAACCTCCACACCTTTCGGTGCGCCGGGCGGCGCGATCACCGCGCGCCGGATGCCGCGCTGCACCAGCCGCCAGGGCACGAAGGTTTCCAGTTTCACGCCGCCCGCCGGCGTCGGCAGTTTCTGGGTGACCGGCGCTCCCTCGATGCGTCCCCGGTGCTTCGTGCTCACGCTTTCTCCTCGAAGCGCCGCACGATCTCGCGCTGGGCCGCCCAGTCCACCGGCAGCGGGTGGCGCTGGAACCAGATCAGGCTCATCCGGCGTGGCTGCCGCCCGGCCATCAGCAGCTCGACGATGTCGGGCGCGAGCAGCGTCAGGCGCAGCAGCTCGTTGACCACCGAGTGGTGCAGCCCTTCGGCACGCGCGATGGCCGAGCCGCTGGGCATCGCGCCGCTGTCTAGCAGCCGTTGCCAGTGGAAGGCCCGTGCCATCCCTTCGATGAGCGTGCTGTCGTGCGCGTCCCGGTCCTCGGCCTGGTGCTGGACCAGCCGGCGCACGCCGCGCCGCCGCAGGGTCAGCGGCACGAAGGTCTCGAGCGTCCCGTCCTTCATGCCTCGACCTCCAGCAGCTCGGCGCCGATGCTCCTGGGCGCGAACTCGCCGATCAAGGCGTCCCAGCCCAGTTCGCGCCACTTCACCCGGATGCCCTGCATCTCGTCGGTGTGGACGAGATCGATGCGCTCGATCATCAGGTTGGCGATGCGGTGCTGCTCGACCGGGAAGAGCTGATCCCACACGTCGTTGAGGCGCCCCATCGCCATCACGACCGTGGCCTCGTCGATCGGCGCGCCCTGGCGTTGGATGTGGCGCACGACGGCGGCGATGGATTCGGGGCTGGTCAGCACGGTGCGGATCTGGGCCACGACCGCCGCCTCGATCTCGCGGGCGGGCAGACGCTCGTAGCTCTTGCCCGGCGCGCCGAAGCGGCTCTCGGACTTGGAGACGTAGTACTGGTACTTGCGGCCGTTCTTGCGCGAGTACGTGGGGTACATGCGTTCGCCCGTCGGCGCGTACAGCAGCCCCCGCAGCAGCGCGTCGTTGCGCGAGCGGATCTTGGTCTCCACCGACCGCGCGTGGCTGTCGCGGGCCAGCACGACGTGGACCTGGTCCCACAGCTCGCGCTTGATGATCGGCTCGTGCACGCCGGGGTACCACTGGCCCCGGTTCGACAACTCCCCGAGGTATATGCGGTTGCGCAGCACCTTGTGGATGTACTTCTTGTCGATGCGCGTGCCGGTCCGCACCCGCCCGTCCTGCGTCGTCCACGCCTTGGTCGTGATGCCCTCGGCGGTCAGGCGCGCTGCGATCTGCGTGGGTGAGCCAATGGTCAACATCTCCTCGAAGATGCGGCGCACCACCGCCGCCTCGGCGGGGTTGACCACCAACTGGCGGTTGACCACGTCGTAGCCGATGGTGGGCACGCCGCCCATCCACAGCCCCTTCTTCTTGGCCGCGGCGATCTTGTCGCGGATGCGCTCGCTGGTGACCTCGCGCTCGAACTGGGCGAAGGACAGC